>ERZ764778.1120-NODE-1120-length-28729-cov-15.824929_pt1 | contig 28729 bp, 26 predicted proteins | sample MGYA00374951_ERZ764778 | MGnify/ENA primary metagenome ERZ764778 (study PRJEB28918, sample SAMN05720193) | bioreactor metagenome | isolation source: Anaerobic biogas reactor | place: USA:Washington, USA | collected 2015-08-08 ...
GAAGTGTACAGAGTAAGCGAGCAGTACTGCCGCCTGCCCTGGAAGCGAAGCGGATAGGGTCCCCTACAATAAAGCGATAGATGGAATGGTATGGCAGTCGTCCCCCACAAAGAAAGTCAGTTCCCCATTTTTTTGGGGAGTTAAGAGATAAATTTTGGGTAATTATGATACTATTGGTATGTCTTAACAACTCAATTCCAAAATTCTCTGGAGGAAACAACATGAAATCGAAATTCAAAATGGGTAATCTTTTGATAACAGTTCTATTAGTATTTGGTCTTGTAAACATTCAGATTAGTATTGTCAGAGCAGACGCAGTCGCACAAACGCTGCCCTTCTCCCAGAACTGGTCGAACTCGCTGATGATCGTTGCGAATGATGATTGGTCTGGTGTGCCAGGCATTATGGGTTACCTGGGTGACTACACGACCAGTTCACCAGCTAATGTTGACCCGCAAACACTTTTAGCTGACTATGCTGTAACTGTGGATGTGATTGCAGACCAAAGCGACCCCAATACACTAACGGCAGGTGGAGTTGCGGAATTTGATGGACCTGCAATAACCAATCGCGTGGTTGCATTACAAGGTTCTGGAACCGCAGATGCCCCATTCCTCCTGATCAACCTGGATACGACCGGCAATCAGGATATTTTTGTTAGTTACCTTGTTCGGGACATTGATGGATCTGCTGACAATGCTGCGCAACAGGTTGCTCTTCATTACCGAGTTGGCAACACTGGGGATTTCACGAACGTGCCACTTGCATATATTGCTGATGCGACCGAAGGTGGTACTGCGACCAAGGTAACTCAAATTTCAGTCACTTTACCAGCGAATGCAAACAACCAGTCATTAGTACAGCTTAGAATAATGACAACCAATGCCACTGGATCAGACGAGTGGGTTGGGATTGATGATATTTCGGTGACGGGGACTCCTCTTGCAGGCGATCAAGCTCCAACGGTGCTTTCTACAGTACCAACTGACGATGCAATCAACGTGGCAATAGATGCCAATATCACCATCACCTTCAGCGAACCTGTGACCGTTGTTCCAGGTTGGTTTGATATCACCTGCGATGTCTCTGGCACGCACACTGCTGTGGTTGATGAGACTAATGACCCGATCTTCATGCTTGACCCGGATACGAATTTTGCTACCAGTGATACTTGCACTGTTACAATCGACGCAGCCAGTGTCACCGATGATGATGAGGATGATACAGTTTCTGATGCTATGTTGGAAGATTACATCTTCTCATTTAAAACCATTGCCGCTTGCAGTGATCCATTTACCGCGATCTACACTATCCAGGGAGATGCGGCTGCTTCTACATACGTAGGGCAAACGGTCACCACTGAAGGTGTGGTGGTGGGTGACTTCCAGGTGGGCGGCAAGAATGGCTTCTTTATCCAGGATGAGATCGGGGATGCGGACACTACCACCTCAGATGGTATTTTCATTTACTACTCCAGTGCCCCGGACGTGAATGTCGGTGACAAGGTTCGTCTGATCGGCTCAGTCAGTGAATATTTTGGACTCACCCAAATCACCGGATCTGCCATGCAAATTTGCTCTACTGAAAACACCATAGAGCCGTTAGAGTTGACTCTGCCCTTTGAAGATACGGACCATGAAGATCTTGAAGGCATGCTGGTCACATTCCCGCAGGCTTTGGTGATTTCAGAGTACTTCAACTTTGACCGCTATGGTGAACTGCTGCTCACTTCAGAGCGGCACAGCACCCCAACCGCTATTGTGGAACCGGGACAGGATGCCATTGATATGGCAGCTTATCATGAATTGGACAGCATTGCTGTTGACGACGGCTCCAGCTATCAAAACCCCAGCATCCTACGCCATCCTGATGGCTCCGCCTTTGGTTTGGATTATTTCTTCCGCGGCGGCGATACGATTGAAGGTCTGACCGGTGTGATGGATTACAACTTCGATGTTTGGAAGATCCAACCAGTTGGTACAGCCATCTACGAAGCAGTCAACCTGCGCGCTGAAGCTCCCGAACTTGTTCCGGGTGAAATTCGGATTGCCAGTCTGAATGTGCTCAACTACTTTACCACCCTTGATGCTGGAACAAGCGCTTGGATCTGCGGTCCTTCTGGCACAATGGAATGTCGTGGTGCTGACGCCAACCAACCGCAAGAATTGGCAAGACAACAGGCAAAAATTGTGAACGCGATCCTGGGCATGGATGCTGATATTGTCGGTTTGATGGAAATTGAAAACGAACATACGGGACAACTTGATGATGAACCGGTGATCAGTCTGGTCAATTTACTTAATGCAGCAACCGAGCCAGGCATGTACAGCTACATAGCGACCGGACCAATTGGCACCGATGCGATCAAACAAGCCATTCTCTACAAGACAGAGAAAGTGGAAGTTGTTGGTGATTTTGCCGTGCTTGACTCCAGTGTAGATGCGCGTTTTGACACCACTCGCAATCGCCCTTCCCTGGCACAAACCTTCATGGATAAGGTGACACAAGAAATATTTACCGTATCAGTCAATCATTTGAAATCGAAGGGCTCGGCTTGCGCTGATGATCCAGACTTGGGTGATGGTGCCGGTAACTGCAACCTTACCCGCAAGGCTGCCGCAGAAGCTTTGGTTGAATGGCTTGAGACCGACCCGACTGAAACCGGTTCAGACATGTATGTAATCATTGGCGATCTGAACTCATACGCCATGGAAGACCCAATCGATATGATCAAACTTGGTGCGGATGACCTACCTGACACTGCAGATGATTACTTTAATCTGGTGGATCGTTTCCGGGAACCTGCGGCATATGGTTATGTGTACGATGGTCAGACCGGTTATCTTGATCATGCTCTGGGTAATCGAAAATTTGCTTCTTACGTATTGGATGCCAACTTCTGGCACATCAATGCCGATGAATCTGATGTATTTGACTACGATACATCCTTCAAGCCGGATCTTGTGGATGCAATGTTTGACCCAACCACGCCATATCGCTCGTCAGACCATGACCCTGTGTTGATCAGCGTGCTGCTCAACCATCCACCAGTTGCCACCGATGATACCTTTACGACGCCTGCAGGTTCTGTTTTGATAGTTGGTGCTCCGGGTGTGCTGGCAAACGACACAGATGTCAACATTTATGACAAAATTACCGTTACCTTAGTGGTGGATAGCGGACCTCTACATGGAGAGCTTGTGCTCAATGAGGACGGTTCCTTTACCTACACACCTGACCCAGGCTTTGTTGGCGAGGACACTTTTGAATACATCATGCATGCTACACCGGGATTGATGGATAACTATTCTGATACAGCTACAGTGACCATCACCGTGACAGCGTTGCAGCTTTTCCTGCCGTTGATCCTCAGATAGTTGATAGACGGTTTGTAGATAACAGCGCCCTGGGAAGCCGGGGCGCTGTTTTTTACCTCTCCAAAACCTTCAAATACCAAATCTGGACGGTCGAAGCAGGCCATCGAGCCTACAAAAAAATGGTTACGCTGCCGGGTTGAGAAGCGCAACCCGGCCTACGAAAAGATGATTACACTACCGTTTTGGCGATGGCCGAGGCAAGCCATCGACCTCACAAAGGATGGTTTCAATGAACATACCCAGGTCGTGAGAGTATAATTACCGGGTTTGGAAAAGAGGAATATGATCAAAACTCAAGGTTTGACAAAAGTATTCAAGATAGGAAAAAAAGGAGAAACCGAGCTTGTCGCAGTCGATGATCTCTCGCTCGAAGTGGAAAGTGGCGAGGTTTTTGGCTTTCTGGGACCTAACGGTGCTGGCAAAACCACCACGGTGCGCATGCTGACCGGTTTGATCCGTCCCAGTTCTGGCAGCGCACAAGTGGCTGGCTTCGAACTGGGCGAGGATGATACCAATATTCGCCGCAATGTGGGCATTCTGACCGAATCGCCAGGCATGTACGAACGATTAACAGCAGAAAAAAACCTGACCATTTTTGCCAATCTTTATGATGTGCCCGATATCGAGAAATCGGTCAATAAATATCTGAGCATGCTGGACTTATGGGAGCGAAGGCACGATGCTGTGGGCAGCTTTTCGAAGGGCATGCGCCAAAAACTGGCGGTCGCCCGCGCCCTGATCCATGAACCGCAAATCCTGTTTTTGGATGAACCCACCACCGGGCTGGACCCGGAAGCATCCAAGACCGTGCGCGATTTTGTGGAAGAACTCAAGAACGAAGGACGTACCATTTTCATGACTACCCACAATCTGGATGAAGCCGAAAGATTGTGCGACCGGGTGGGTATTTTTCAACAAAAACTACTGACAGTGGACAGCCCGAGCAACTTGCGCGAAAAAATGTTTGGTCGGAAAGTAGTTTTTCACCTCAGTGAGGTCAAACCGGAATGGATCGACCTGGTGACAAACATCGCTGGGGCAGGAAACGTGGAGGCAGTTGACAACAAACTGGTGATCTCGCTGCAAGACCCGGAGGCAAGCAATCCGGAAATCATCAAGGCGTTGGTTATGGCAGGGGCGCAATTGCGATTTGTTGGTGAGATCCGCCATAGCCTGGAACAAATTTATCTCGAAATGGTGAAATCCACAGAAAGGGGGCAGTAATGAAACACATCAAGACGATCATCAATAAAGAGTGGTCCGAAGTTTTTAAAAACCGCTGGGTGATCAGCACTATGACACTTCTGCCGATGTTGTTTACAGCGCTTCCTTTGGTAATGCTCGCCACGACTGGTGGCAGCGCACTTTCAGCAGAAATCGGCGCAGAAAGCAGCGGCTTGCCGGCTGGGTTTGTGGCAGGCTGCGCAGGGTTAAGCGCAACGGACTGTATGCAGATCTACCTGCTCAACCAGTTTATGCTGATGTTCATGATGATGCCGCTTATGATCCCGACCACCATCGCCGCTTACAGCATCGTCGGTGAGAAAACCACCCGCAGCCTGGAGCCGCTCCTGGCGACGCCCATCACCACCATCGAACTGTTGGCTGGCAAGGGTCTGGCGGCAGTGATCCCCGGCGCTCTCATTAGTTATGCTGCTTTTGGAGTGTTTATATTGGGCGGTCTGATCATCAAATTAAGCCCGGCAGTGCTGGCTTACATCCTCAGCCCCACCTGGCTGCTGGGCATCCTGGTTCTGGGACCGATTCTTTCAGTCATTGCAGCCATTTTTGCCATTTATGTGTCTTCCAGGGTCAGTGACCCCCGCGTAGCAGAACAGCTTTCCGGGATGGTGATCATGCCCCTGCTGCTGGTGATGTTTGCTGTGTTGGCTGGAAAAATAGTGATCAATATCTGGTTTATGTTGATCGCGATCGTTGTTTGCACTATCGTTGCATTTGGAATGTTGCATTTAGGGACAATCATTTTTGACCGGGAAAATATTCTCACAAAATGGAAGTAAACAGATGAAAAAGATACGTTTTTTGATGGGATTACTGCTTATTTTGGCTGTTATCTTCGTGGTTTCGGAAGCCCAGGCGCAAACTGAGACACCGTGGGTATTAAGGCTTACCAGAAACTTTGGTTATGGATCCGGATCCGACATCCAGGGAAATATGACTTTATCTTTGACCGGAGATTTAAGTTCCATTGTAAAAGTCGTCTATTTTATGGACGATCAGCCTATGGCGGAATTAACCCAGGAGCCGTTCAAACAACCCTTCACCACCGATGATTATCAACCAGGCGTGCACAAAATGAGAGCCGAGGTGAGCACCGCTGATGGAAATGTGACTCCTGTTGGACCGATTGTCTATAATTTTTTAAGTGCCGGTGAATCGGGAGAGAAGACCACCAGGCTGCTGTTCACAGTGATTGGAATCAGCGTGGCGGCAATGGGTGTCAGTTGGTTCATTTCCTCTCGTCAGAAAGGCGGAACGGTCGCGACAGGCGGCATGCACGGTCTGGCTGTTTGCAAACAGTGTGGAAAGACTTTTGCCCGCTCCTTTTTTGGAATGAACATGGTGGTTGGAAAATTTGAGCGCTGCCCCCATTGCGGCAAATGGCAGATCACCCGGCGAGCCAGCCCGATGGAAATTGATTGGGCGAATGAGCAAACCCGCCCGAAAGAGCCGGTAGAGATCGTGGAAAAACTGAAAAAAGACGACCTGGACGAAAGCCGGTTTGTGGATATGTAGGTAAATTCAACCACGACATTGTCATCATGAGGTTTTTTTGGGGCACAATGCGAAGCATACTTCGTATGTGTGCTTCGGCAGGATTCTTTGCGGAACGGTGCAAGACCGTTCCCTACTGCAGGGCTGGGGCTCGACCCCAGCCGCTTCCCTCAAAACGAGTGTGTCCCCTCTACAATCCCAAAAAAATGGAATCCGAGGAGGGGATATGTTATGATGGAATCACTCGATAACCACCTGTTTTCAATGAGAGAGAAGGAGAAAAAATGACACTCGAAGGTAAAAAAGTTGCTTTCCTGGTTGCGGAAGGCGTTGAAGATCTGGAATATTACGCTGTGGCGATGCGTTTACAGGAAGAGGGTATGGTCGTCCTGACCGCTGCCATGGATTTGAAATCCGTCAAGGGTAAAAACGGATTGGAAATCAAGCCGGATACCAAGATAGAAGACCTGGTTGCGAATGACTTGTTCGGGCTGGTGCTGCCAGGCGGTTGGGCTCCAGATAAGGTACGCCGCTACAAAGTAGCCACCGATTTGGTTGCCAAAGTCAACGAGCAAGGCAAGATCATTGGCATCATTTGCCATGGCGGTTTGCTGGCGATCTCTGCAAAGATAGTTGCCGGTAAGAAAACCGTCGGTTCACTGGGCATCAAAGACGATCTGCTCAACGCTGGCGCAACCTGGGTGGATGAATCCGCCTTCCGGGATGGCAACCAGGTCTGGGGCAGAGTTGTAGCGGATATCCCAGCCTTCAACCGTGAATTGGTAGCCGCCTTCCAGCAGGCAGCCGCTTAGCCGAATTTGATGCGGTTGGTGGTACAATCGCAATACAAAAAAACGTATTGTTTGGAGGTTGCATGCAACAAGAAGTATCGGGATTTGCTGTAAAAAAAGGACTTGCTGAGATGCTTAAGGGCGGCGTGATCATGGATGTGGTTAATGCCGACCAGGCAAAAATCGCTGAAGACGCTGGAGCGGTGGCAGTGATGGCTTTGGAACGCGTCCCGGCAGATATCCGCGCAACAGGCGGGATCGCCCGTATGAGCGACCCTGAACTGATCATTAAGATCATGGAAGCTGTCAGCATCCCCGTGATGGCGAAATGCCGCATTGGACATTTTGTGGAAGCCCAAATATTGGAATCGCTGGGTGTGGATTACATCGACGAATCAGAAGTTTTAACTCCTGCAGACGAAGCCTACCATATCAATAAGCACAATTTTAAAGTGCCCTTTGTGTGCGGCTGTCGCAACCTGGGTGAAGCCTTGCGCCGGATTGGCGAAGGCGCAGCGATGATGCGCACCAAGGGCGAACCCGGCACGGGAGATGTGGTTGAAGCTGTGCGGCATGCCCGCTCTGTCTATGGCGATATCCGCCATTTGCAATCCCTGCCTGAAGAAGAAGTGATGACTTTTGCCAAGAACATCCAGGCACCATTCGAGCTGTGTATGCAGGTGCGCGAACTGGGTAAACTACCGGTGGTCAACTTTGCTGCCGGCGGCATTGCCACGCCTGCTGATGCCGCCCTGATGATGCAGCTGGGTGTGGACGGCATTTTTGTTGGTTCAGGCATTTTCAAATCAGGAGACCCCGCCAAGCGTGCCCAAGCCATCGTTAAAGCCACCACTCACTATCGCGAACCTGGGATTTTAGCTGAAGTCAGCCGAAATCTAGGTGAAGCCATGGTTGGTCGTTCTGCCACACAATTGCCAGACGATGAAAGAATGGCTGGACGCGGCTGGTAAGAAAAAAGAGTGAAGCCATCGAAAAAATGAAACTCGGAGTCTTAGCCTTACAAGGCGATTTTCGTGAACACCGTATCAGCCTCGAAAAACTCGGGGCTGATGTCTCTGAGGTAAGGCTTCCAGGACAATTGGACGATCTGGCTGGACTGATCCTTCCGGGTGGAGAATCTACCGCCATCGGAAAACTAATGAATGCCTATGGATTAATGGATGCCATTCGTGAATTTGGGCACAAAAAGGCGATCTGGGGCACCTGTGCGGGGGCGATTTTACTTGCCAGAAACGTCGGCAGCAATCAACCCCTGTTGAATCTGATGGATATCACCATTCAACGCAACGCTTTTGGGCGTCAGATCGATTCATTTGAGATCGACCTCCCTGTTCCGTTTCTTAGCCCAAGCCAACCGGATTATCACCTGACCTTTATCCGGGGACCAATTATTACTGAAGTCTATGGAAGTGCACGACCGCTGCTGAGTTTACCGGACGGCAGGATCATTGCCGCGCAGCAAGGAAAACTGCTGGCAACCTCTTTTCATCCGGAACTTACCAACGATTTGCGTTTCCACCGATATTTTATGGAGATGGCATCATCGGAATTCGAAAATTAAGCCCTTTCGACCTGTATAAAATCAGCCGGACAGGCGCTGTTTTACAGAGCCTGGATGCAGTCCGCTATTTTACACGTGGTGAACCATTGAACCTGCGCAATGTTATGCAGCGGGTTGCCCCGCTGGTGGAACAGGCAGCAGTAAGTTGGGAAGGGGAAGACGGCGCAACCTGTTACGCTCAAATCGAGAAAAGACAAACCCGCCAATACGCCCAAATGTGTTACCTGGGATGCCAGGAAATGCCGGATGCAGTGGATGTTTGCCGGTTGCTGGAGCCCCTGGTAAGAAGTGCCGGAGCGTGGAAAGCATGGGGAGTTTTGGCTGATTTACCGCAGTCTTCAGAACTATTGGAGGGCTTTCGAAAAGCCGGGTTTACCATCTGGGCTAGGCAGAACATTTATCAGCTGATTCCAAACGAAAAAGGTTATAATGAAGAGACTATCCAATGGCGCTTATGGAATTCGCAGGATATCGACTTCATGAACAACTTATTTAAAGAAGTTGTGCCAGGAGCGGTGCAAACCATTGAGCCAATGACGCGCAAGGCAGCGCTTGGTTTGGTTGCCTATCAATCGGATGGCAGTCTGGCTGGTTACGCTGACCTTGAATATGGACCTAAAGGAATCTGGGCTCAAGTAATATCAAGGCCGAATGTCAGGGCAGCAGGTTTGCTGAGAGACTTGCCAGGTGCAGTTCCAGAGTTGGCGGGAAGACCGGTCTTTTTGTGTGTGCGCTCTTACCATTCCTGGTTGGATGCTGCTGTAGAAGAAGTTGGTTTCTCGAAAAGTGAAGCTCAGGTACTGTTGGTCAAACACCTAGTATTGCGCAAGTCACTCGATCGCAGCGTGGTGAAACAGATGTTGGAAGGCAGCACTATGGAAGGCTCGCTGCCGATTACACAGCTAAAGTAAAACGAGAAGAGGGGGAAAAGGAAATGCCCAATAAAAAATCAAGGAAACTGTTTGACAGGCTCTCGCCATTTTATGCTCGTTTGTTCAAGCGCCAGCGAAAAAACTATACCCAAATTTTCAGGGACATGGATCAATGCAATATCTCCCACTTTTCTTCCATCCTGGATGTCGGTTGTGGCAGTGGAGCGATGGCATCGGTGATGTCAGAAATGGGATTGAGAACCTTTGCACTGGATCATTCCCTGGGAATGTTGAGCGTGGCAAGAAGCCGACATGAAAACAGAACTGTGCGGTTTTGTCGTGGAAGCGTTGAGAGCGGATTGCCCTTTCCTGAAAAGAGCTTCGACATTGTGATAGCGGCCTTTGTTGCTCACGGTCTGGATGCCAGCCAGCGCCTGATCTTGTATCAGGAAATGAGGCGGGTTGGCAAACACCTGGTGATTTTGCATGACTACAACGGCGTAAAATCGCTTACCACAAGTATTGCGGAGATCGCTGAAGGCGGAGATTACTTCAATTTCATACGAAATGTGAAGCCTGAATTGATGAACTTCTTTGGAAACCTCGAAATCGTGGAGACTGAGAAACGAAGCTGTTGCTACATCTGCAATGTAAATTGAGGGCATCATAAATTCCTGACATGGTCAATTGTTAAGTAGAAAATGTAAAAATGCAGAGCTGCGAGACCTGCGAAGTCAGGCTGTTCCTTTTTACCGATCCGGTTTGAGTAATAAATGTATTAGAAACACTACAAGGGTAGGTAAATAATGCGGGTATACGTTAAAATCAAGGCGTACAATAGTGAGTATGAAATTTATGACACAAACAAAATATATAACTGATGATCTGGCGGCAATGCTGAAAGTGTTTCCTGAAGAAATCGCTGAGGCTGTTGTCCGGGCAGATCATTTTGACGATTTATTGGAAGTAGTGCTGGACCTGGGCCGCATCCCGACTGCCCGTTTTGTTGACGGCGAGGTCAAATTGCTTGATCGCGTGGTCAACCATGACGATATCAATCATGTTGTCATCCGCATTGGCGAGTTTGACGCAGACAACCGGGCTGGCATGGAGAGCACCCTTCACCGCATCTCTGCCATTCGCAACCGGAGAGGAAATGTGGTCGGTCTGACCTGTCGGGTGGGGAGGGCTGTCTATGGCACGATCACGATTATTGAAGATCTGATCGACTCAGGTGAGAGCATCCTGATCCTGGGCAAGCCTGGCGTTGGAAAAACCACCATGCTGCGTGAGGCAGCTCGAATTTTGGCAGAAAAGAAACGCGTGGTCATCGTGGATACCTCCAACGAAATTGGTGGAGATGGCGATATCCCTCATCCGGCAGTGGGTGCTGCCCGGCGCATGCAAGTACCCAAACCCTCGCTTCAGCACGAAGTCATGATCGAAGCGGTTGAAAACCATAATCCTGAGGTGATCGTCATCGACGAAATAGGACGCGAACTGGAAGCTCTGGCTGCCCGCACGATCGCTGAACGAGGTGTACAACTGATCGGCACCGCCCATGGCAATGCCCTGGACAATCTTTTGGTCAACCCAACATTATCCGATTTGATTGGCGGTGTATCGTCTGTCACACTTTCGGATGATGAGGCAAGACGCAGGGGGACGCAGAAAACCGTGCTGGAACGTAAGTCTCCGCCCACCTTTACGATCCTGGTTGAGATTCAAGATCGTAAGCGAGTGAAAGTGCATCGCGATGTGGGCGCAGCAGTCGATTCGATTTTGCGCGGTTATCCCTTGCTGCCAGAAGATCGATTCAGAGATGAGGATGGCAAGGTGCATATTCTGAAGCAAACCAAGCCTAACATGCCAACCGTTTCGCAAGCGATGCGTCGAGGGAACGGCATGGAGAGAAGCCCATTTGACCGCGGCAGCAATCTTGGTGCAGCCCCAAAGCAGCCAAGTTACGCCCTGCCCAAGCACGCTGAACGATATGACGAATACCTGGATGAGAATGATGAGGATTACCCGGACCTTTCAGGGCATGAAGGTGAAAAGAAGATCTTTGCCTTCGGAGTAGCGCGAAACAGGCTGTTGCAATCCATCAAAAGTCTGGGTGTCCCGGCAATTGTAGTCAAAGACCTGGCAGATGCTGATGTGTTGCTGACCCAACGCCGTTACTATCGTGATCGCCTGCAACCCATTGTAGAAGCAGAAGAGCGGGGTATGCCCATCTTCGTGGTGAAATCCAACACGGTTGAGCAAATTGAACAGTTCCTGGCTGATTCGTTTCAGGAGCATCAATCTCCGGTAAAACGCACTTTAACTGAAGAAGCCTTGCGGCACGCGGAACAGGCAATCATGATGATCCAGGCAGGAGAGAAATTTATCAATCTCCCGCCAATGCCGTCCCCAGTCCGACGTGAGCAGCATGAGTTGGCAAAGAGAGCGCACCTGGTTTCCCGATCCTTCGGGAAAGACCCAATCCGATACGTTCGTATCTACAGGGATTAAGTATGTTTATAACATTTGAAGGTCCGGAAGGAAGCGGAAAAAGCACACAATTGCCTCAACTGGCGCAATTCCTGGAAGAAAAGGGCTTATCAGTCGTGAGAACCCGTGAACCGGGCGGAACAAAGATCGGCGATCAGATCCGCGAGGTTTTGGTCAGGATGGATAACACCGAACTGCACCCTCGAACAGAAATCCTGTTGTTTCTGGCAGCCAGAGCTCAATTGGTAGAAGAGCTGATCATCCCCAGCCTGCAGCAGGGCAAGATCATCTTGTGTGACCGTTATGGTGATTCGACCCTGGCATACCAGGGTTATGGTCATGGTCTGGATCTGGACACGTTACGGGCTATGCTCCACTTTGCCACCGGCGGATTGAAGCCTGACCTGACGATCTTGCTCGATGTCGATGTGATGACCGGGCTGAAAAGGAAAAAGATCAAGGAAGAGTGGAACCGATTTGATGCTTTTGAGTTATCATTCCATGAACGTGTTCGTGACGGCTACCATATCCTTGCCGGACAGGAACCCGAGCGCTGGAAGATTGTTGATGCCACGCAAGATCCTGAGCAGGTGCAAACAGAAATCAGGGCGTTGGTCCTGAATGCGTTAGAAGAAAAAAGAATCTAAAAAAGCAACTGGACAAAAAGCCCTGTTGATTGAAAGGAATTTCAAATGAAAAATGTAATGAAGTATCTGTGGATCGCCATGATCTTTATGATGGCTGTTAGTGCCTGTCAAATCCAGGAAGTGACCCCTCCGGCAACCGAGACCCCGGTCGCTTTGGAGACTGAGCCGGTTGAGCCTGAAACCACCGAGATCGTTCCTGTGGTTCCTACCGAGGAGCTCCCGCTGGTAGGTGAAGATGGCAATATGAGTTGTACCCTGGTTGGTCCGCTGTTTGCAGAACTGACAGAAGAACAAAAAGCTCAACTGGCAATATTCCCCGAAGTCAGCGGAGACGATTGGACCAAAGGACCAGAGGATGCCATTCTCACGGTCATGGAATACACCGATTTCTTCTGTCCCTATTGCGGGATGGCTTATGCTGAGTTGGAAACATTGATTGAGAAATATCCGGATGATGTCCGGCTTGTCTACCGTCCGCTTCCCCTGGACTCACTCCACCCAACTGCTCCACTGGCAGCCTATGCTGCTGAGTCGGCGGGGATGCAGGGAAAATTCTGGGAGATGTATGACGCAATTTTCCTGAACCGGGAAGTCCTGTCATCGTTGACGGCGGAAGAATTTACAGAATGGTTAAAGACCACAGCTGCAGATATCGGTATGGATGTTGATCAGTTTGCTGCTGACATCGCAAGCGAGGATGTGATCAACAAGATCACCACTGCCCAGCAGACCATGTTCGAGGCGGGTGTCAGCTCCACCCCGACTGTGTTGGTCAATGGACGCCCAGTCGGCAATTGGCAATCAGCCTACTTGAGCAATTTTATCGAAGTCATGAAAGCCGAAAAGGACATGGTCACAGAATGTCCTCCATTCGTCATCGACCAGGATAAAGAATATACCGCCACGATCACCACTGAAAAAGGTGACCTGGTGCTGGAACTCTACCCTGAGGCAGCTCCTCTGGCTGTCAACTCCTTTGTTTACCTGGCACGGAAAGGTTTCTATAACGACGTTACATTCCACCGTGTGTATCACAACTTTATGGCGCAAACTGGCGACCCAACCGGTACGGGTTGGAGTGGTGCAGGCTATCAATATCGCGAAGAAATTGTGCCTGAACTGACCTATGACGAAGCCTACATGGTTGGTGTGGCTCGCGGTCAGGCAGAAGGCTCCAGCGGCAGCCAATTCTTTATCACTTATGTTCCTTATCCTTCTCTCAATGGCGGTTACACCATTTTTGGGAAGTTGATTGATGGTATAGATGTTTTTGAACAAATCACAGAACGTGACGCGGATAATAATCCTGACGCACCTGAAGGCGACAAGATCATCAGCATCGAAATCATAGAAAAATAGTGTCCGAACTAGCTTCTGAGCCGTCACCTTCGAATCGTACCAGCCCCCGCTGGATGCACTGGATAAACCTGGTTGGGAATATCCTGGTCATCCTCGGGGCTGGGTCTTTTTTTCTATTCTTTTTAAGTTGGCGGCCTGACTCAGGGGTCGCTTCAATCTTTGGTCAACTCTCGAACCGCACGATCTACCTTTGGGCGTATATGTGCGGTTTTATTGCCCTGATGGCTTCCATCGGAGCTTTGGACAGTATTCTTCGGCTGAGCGGCAGAGCAAAGTATCCAAAACGGAAAGAAGCCGGATGGCTTCGATTCATCATAATTATGTTTCCATTCATCCTCTGGGCTGTGGAAGCCTGGAAATACTCAATTATCCTGCCTGGCTGGATCTTTTCAGTGCTCATTTTTATGGGTGTCCTGATCCCGGCAGTTTGGTTGCTGAGAATGGCAAGCGGTCACTTGTGGGGAAAGCATAAAGGGCGGAACGCATCGGTGATCAGCTTTTCAAGCAGTGTGACCATGCCTTTCATCATGCTGGTTGAGCTTCTGGTAATGATAATTGCGATTATCTTATTGGCTGCGTTTAGTTTCAGCGGTTTCTTCAAGGTGCCCGAGAGCATGAGTGAGATCGAAGAATTGCTCAATTCTCCCCTGGCTGTTTTGATAATTACCATTTTTGTAGCTGGAGTTGGCCCCTTTATTGAGGAACTGTTCAAAACTCTGGCGGTTTGGTCTCTGCAGGGTTTGGAGATCAGCGAGGAAGAAGGTTATGTGGCCGGAATGATGAGCGGTGCCGCTTTCGCTTTGGTGGAAGGCATGCTTTATGCTGCTCAAACAGCGATGACCCCAGGTAACGATTGGCTTTACTTTCTGTTGGGTCGCTTTGGCGGAACGTTGATCCATATCTTTAATGGTGGTCTGATTGGTTGGGTTCTGACAAGAACCTGGCAGGATCGCAAGCTTGCCCGCCTTCTGGTTGTCTACTTGCTTGCATTTATCGTGCACGGTTTATGGAATCTGGCTGTAGTTCTGACCCAGCTGATCCCCAGTCTGAGGGGAGAGGAGATCGATCAGGTTTTGTCTAATGGTGTAATGGCAGCATTGGCTGTTTTGGTAACCGTTGGATTTTTCGCCTTTGCACGCCATGTTCTGAAGGGTAGAGACCTCCACCCGGTCACCCAGACAGGAGAATCTAATGTCATCTGATGCCCTGCTTGCCCGCGATCAGGTGATGAGATTTTTGCGTTTCATTTCTGGCATTGTGGCAGATTTGGAGGTGGTTGGTCATGAATATGTGCCCGATCAAGGCGCATATATTCTCACTACCAGTCATATCAGCCGGCTGGATACACCTTTCTTGATGTTATCAACCTCACGCAAAGATATTATTGCCATGGTGGCAACAGATTACTTGAATTCGCCCCTTGGTGGCATCCTGAAGAAACTGGGTGTCATTTGGATTAATCGTGAGGGTTATGATTTTGAGGCTTTTCGAGAAGCAACAGCATTTTTAAAAAAGGGCGGAATTGTAGGGCTGGCACCTGAGGGAAGACGATCGAAAGATGGTCAGCTTCTGGAAGGCAAGGCTGGAGCGGCATTGCTGGCTTTGAGAAACAAGGTGCCAATCATCCCGGCGGTGGTCCTTGGATCCGCGGATATGGTAAAAAGCTTTCTGAGATTAAAAAGGATGCAAGTAAAAGTCATTTTCGGGAAGCCTTTTGAATTGCCCCAACCAGAAGCAGGACAAAACGAGAAAGATATCCTTGAGATGGGTATAACAGAAATCATGTGCCGGATCGCCGCATTGTTACCCGAAGAACGTAGAGGCTTCTATCGCGATCACCCACGACTGCAGGTATTATTGGCTGAACAAGCAACAATAATTAATGAAGAGGAACAACTATGATCCCTATACGAGACGAAATCAAGACTCACCGTACACCCATAGTGAATTATGCGCTTATTGTAATTAATGTACTGGTCTTTTTATGGATGTTCTTAAATAGCGGCAACCTCGAAAACATCTATTACGAATATGCCTTGATTCCAGCCAACTTCCTGAATGGGATTGACCTGGGCGATATCAAGGATATGTTCACCAGCATGTTTATGCACGGCGGCTGGATGCACCTGATCGGCAATATGCTTTACCTTTGGATCTTCGGTGATAACATCGAGGACCGGTTGGGTCATCTTGGTTATCTGCTTTTTTACCTGGCAGGCGGACTTGCCGCTGCCTTACTGCAGACCATCATCAGCCCCAGCTCACAAATCCCCATGGTGGGAGCCAGCGGAGCTATTGCGGCTGTGTTGGGTGCCTACCTGGTGATGTATCCAAACAGCAGGGTTTACACCTTTGTCCCGATTGGCTTTTATGCCCGAGTGCGGCTGATGCCGGCAATTGTGGTCTTAGGGCTTTGGTTCTTGCTGCAACTGATCAGTGGTGTCGGTTCACTTGGTGCGTTGGATCAAGGCGGTACGGCGTATTTTGCCCACATTGGCGGATTCATTTTCGGTCTGGTAGTGGGGTGGCTGTTCAAAAGAGGTGGTCGCGAACCTCAACCTGCACCGCCAAGCTGGAGCTAGGCTTTTTGCCCTGCGGTTGTCTTGAAAAATGTGAATTCATAGTATAATATGCCGAAAGCGTTTAGACGGTTACGACCCTCGAAGCGCATTTTATATTTATCCCTGTGGGGAAGATTTTAGACATAAGGAAATAATAATGCCAAGTTCATACCTGACACGTGAGGGTTATGAGAAATCCGAACAAGAATTAGTGTATTTGCGTACCGTCAAACGTAAAGAAGTTGCCAAACGGCTTCAGGACGCCATGGAAGATGGCGAGTTGATCGAAAATGCTGAATTTGAAGCTGCGAAGAACGAACAGTCTTTTGTCGAAGGGCGCATCAAGGACCTTGAGATTCTGCTTGCCAATGCTCACATCATCGGTGAAGACGAGAACCCACAAGGAGTGGTCAAAGTTGGCTCCAAAGTGACCATCATTGAAGAAGGCAATGAGCCCGAAACCTATATGATCGTGGGTCCTGCCGAGGCAAACCCGCGGGAAAAACGAATTTCCAATGAATCACCCATTGGTCATGCGTTGATCAATCATAAGGTTGGCGAGAAGATCAAGGTAGAAACGCCGGGTGGCGCTTTCGAAGTTGAGATCTTGAAGATCGAGTAAAAGAAACCAACTGAATGCCCCACCTGATCAGGTGGGGCATTTTTAATGTAAAGGAGTTACCATGCTGAGAGACGACTTTTCTGAATTAGAAGAACAACGACTGAACAAACTGGAAAAATTACGTGAACAGGGCATAGAGCCCTACCCGACCCGTTCGCAAAAGACCCACAGCAATGCCGCTGCCGTTGCTGCTTTTGAGAAAGCTGAAGGCGAGACTGAGGTGGTGGAAGTTGTTCTGGCTGGCCGCTTGCGCGCTATTCGGCATATGGGCAAGTTGAGTTTTGCTCATATTGAGGATATGAGCGGTAAAGTCCAGCTTCTTTTTCGAGTAAATGAACTCGGCGAAGAAAAGTTGGATGAGTTTGTGCGTTTTTATGACCTGGGTGACTTCATCGAAGCCACGGGAACCATGTTCCGCACCCGCCGGGGTGAAGTGACCCTGCAGGTGGCTGATTTTCGCATGCTGGCAAAAGCGCTTCTGCAGCTACCGGCGGACAAAGATGAGGTCGTTGATGGTGAAGTTGTTCGACACGCCCAGTTGAGTGACCCCGAGACTCGCTATCGCCAACGCTATGTCGATCTGGCAGTGAACTCAGATGTGCGTGAGATTTTCAAAATGCGCGCTCAAACCATCAAGGCGCTACGCGAATTCCTGGACGAAAAAGGCTTCCTCGAAGTTGAGACCCCAATATTGCAGCCGATTTACGGCGGTGCGGCAGCCAAACCTTTCACCACCTATCACAACCAGCTGCACCAGGAACTCTTTTTGCGCATAAGTTTCGAACTGTACCTGAAACGTCTGTTGGTGGGCGGATTGGACCGGATTTATGAGATCGGACGTGATTTTCGGAACGAAGGAGTCTCCTTCAAGCACAACCCTGAGTTTACTCAGCTCGAGTTTTACATGGCGTACGCTGATTACATGAAGATCATGGATATGACCGAACAGATGGTGGCGCAGGTTACCCAAAAAGTGTTGGGAACGATGAAGATCCAATATGACGGGCATCAAATTGACCTGACCCCACCCTGGAAGCGCTTACAGATCCGGCAGGGCTTGATCGATCAGGCTGGTATTGACATTCAACAATATCCAGACGCCGATTCATTGGCAGCTGCGATGCGAGAGAAGAAAATCGACTTCAAACCTGGTGTCTCGAGAGGAAAGTTGATCAACACCCTGCTCGAAACTTACCTGGAACCGATCATGATCCAACCTACCTTCCTCTATGACTACCCACGCGATATTTCGCCTCTGGCAAAAGCCAAACTGGATGACCCCAACACTGTGGAACGTTTTGAAGGGTACATTGGCGGGATGGAGTTGTGTAATGCCTTCACAGAGCTCAATGATCCGCTTGACCAGGAACAACGCTTTCTGGATATGGGGCACACCTATAGCGAGGATGAAGAAGAGCGCAATCCGATGGATGAGGATTATTTGCGGGCGATGGCTTACGGCATGCCGCCAAATGGTGGGCTGGGGTTGGGCGTAGACCGCTTTGTTATGCTCCTGGCTGGACAACATACCTTGCGGGAAGTAATTTTGTTCCCACACCTACGTGATACAGACCAGGATAACAAGAAAGAATGAATTATTAAGGGTTAAAATAAAGATCAGGAGAGCCTGTTTTTCGCTGGCTCAGGACTTGCAACAGCTATGATTATGGAAGAGTCACTTCTGATTGAAAAAGCTGCAAATGGCGATCTGGATGCCTTTAACCAGTTAGTCCTGACCTATCAGTCACTTGCCTTTAACCTCGCTTATCGCATCATGGCAGATGAAGCTGCTGCGGCTGACGCCACCCAGGATGCGGTTATCTCCATGTACCGAAAACTGGATAGCTACCGGGGAGGCTCGTTCAAGGCGTGGTTTTTACGCATCGTTACCAATGCCTGTTACGATGAACTTCGTAAACAAAAGCGCCGCCCGACTGTCACGCTTGAACCAGAAACTGAGGATGGTGATCCGATGGATTCACCTGAATGGATAGCCGATAAATCTCCAGGGCTGGAAGAAGCTATGATGAATACCCAGCTCGAGAAAGCAATCCAGGACTGCCTTAACCGTCTTAATGAAAAACATCGGGTTGTCATGGTGATGGTGGATGTCTCGGGTGAGGATTACGAAACAGTTGCAGAGGTTATTCAAAGCCCGGTGGGAACAGTGAAAAGTCGGCTTAGCCGGGCGCGGTTAAAGATGCAGGAATGTTTACAGTCTGCGAGGGAACTTTTACCTGATCAATTTCGTCTGAATAACGAGGAAGATGATGATTAGGCAAGAAAATGTTACCTCCAGGGATCTGGAACTATTGAACGTTGCTCTCGACCATGCACTGACACCCCAGGAGCAGGTTGAGTTCAATAGACGTTTAAGCGAATGCCCTTACCTGACAACTCTATATCAAGAGCAAAGACATCTAAAAGATACGATGGCTCAGCTGCCTTGCCGAAAGGTGCCTCACAACTTTACCCTGACCCGTGCCGAAGCCCGCAAAGCAAAACGAGCAACCTTTTTGCAGCCCATGTTTGGTTGGGCAAGCGCAATTTCTGCCTTGCTGGTTGCCGTGATTTTCGGCAGTGAATTGATTTTCCGTAATGTCTCCTTGCCAGCACCCATGTCTTCTGAAAGTCCCCAGGTTTTTTCTGTACAGGAAGATACCGAAACTGCGCTTGCTCCAGAAGAAGCTGCCAGTATGTTGACCGTGGCATCTGAGCCGATCTACTTGCTGAATTGGGGCTACGGCGCAACCGGGATGGGCGGTATCGGCGGAAAGGGCGGAGGAGGCGACGGGTTGGTTGATTCAGGTGGATTTTCCGTTAATATTTCCATCAGCCCTGAAGCGGCTTACGCTGAAGACATTCCGTTAGACATGGCTGGAGCTGGAGAAATGATCGAAGGAATGGGGTTGGAAGGCATGATCGAAGAAACCCCCATGGAAGATCTGAGTGAGGTCTATCCGGAAGAAACCATGCTGGAAGAAGAACCCCTCATGCCGGAAACTGTTATGTCGACGCCGGTTCCTGTAGAACGCGAAGCACCGAAAATTTATGGTATAAATCCTGAGACGGTAGGCACAATATTGAAGGTGACCCCCGACTCGAGCACACCTCAAACTGACCAGTTAAGGGAAGCTCAGGCTTCCGCCGCAGAAAATAGCGAGAGCAAGGCAATTGTCCCAACCCAGCTGCAGATAGGTCTCCTGGCTGCTGCAATTATTTTTGGCTTGATCTGGCTCATACTAAAACTCAGACGATAATATCCCCCAAAAGGAACGATCTTTTCAAAAAAAACGAATCATAAAGACCCCAGTTTAACTGACCTGGGGTCTTAGTGTCAATATCTGTCCGACTTATTTTTGCTTGTCAGGTTTGGTTTTTCGAAGAATGGTATTCAATGCAACTCCTAAACCTAAAGTTGTCATTCCTGTAAGGATGAAACCTGGACCAAAAAAGCTATTGTCTCGACCCGTATTAGGAACAGAGAAAGTTGCCGTAACAATGGGATCTGTGGGCAGCAATGTTCCAGTGGGTACAGGGGTAGAGACTGTTTCGGTGGGATCAGGTGTAACAGTCAACCTGGTCGGCTCAGGGGTAATGGTTGGCGTCTCTGTGGGCGGAATGAAAGTACCAGTAGGTGTGTTTACCGGGGTCTCTGTGGGCGGAATGAGTGTGTTGGTAGGTGTGTTGACCGGAGTCTCTGTGGGTGGAATGAGTGTGTTGGTAGGTGTGTTAACCGGGGTCTCGGTGGGAGGTACCTGAGTATTGGTGGGCGTATTGACCGGGGTCTCGGTGGGAGGTACCTGAGTATTGGTGGGCGTATTCGTCGGGATGATTGGTGTGTTTGTGGGTTGTTGCTGGCAGCCATAATTACCTGCATACGCTCCAGGGTTATGGAGAGAGACCAGGGTGCTGTTCACCCAAACTGTAGCACTGGTGATGTTATAGTACCCGGGTGGAACGTTATCAGTAAAATGAACAACGTTCCCGGATCGGGGGCCTGGTGGAATTGTGCCATAATCATAAGTCAGGCTCGAGATACTATCCCCTTCAATGGTATTTAACAAGACGAAGTGAATCTCAACGTACGTTCCCTTGCATTCAATATGAGAGAGGTTAAGTTGGTAGTCTTGGTTCGCGTTGACAGGTTGTTCCACTTGACTGAGAGTGACAAGCAAAACTAACGCAATCAGAAGCGTGGATAAAGTTTTCATAGTGCAACCTTTCTACTGAAATACAGAAAGCCAAATAGGAAATGAATTTTAACCTCCGCGAAGTTTAAATTCCCGCTGTATGTATAAGGTGTGTAGAGGTTGCTGGTTGAAATTTATCAATAATGGAACGAATGAAATGGCTGAGAAAGGCTGAATGAGTAGACGGAAGATAATTGGGATGAATGAAATAGATATTGGAATCAATGATTGGTGAATGGTCCTAGCTGGGTGATTTTACCAATGACTACAAAGCGCTGCCCCTGCCAGTCGTTAGTGCATGTGTAGAGCGTGACCAGGTGATCCCTGGGTGACAGCTCGATTTCAGTTTCGATCACAGAATTCTCGTTTATTTTCTGGATCAGGCTGCGAAACTCCATATCAGAACGGAAGTCAACAGCCAGGTAGGTGATATCGGTTTCAGAGACAACGATACCAGCGGCAATATCCACCCGGTAGACCCGTTCAGGCGTGTAGAGGTAATAATAAGGGTTCTGCTCAAAAAACTGCTGGCTCTTATACCAAACCAGGTTGCTGAACATGAGTCCATTATCAAAGTTGTGACCGTAAATGATGGTGTTCCGATCACTAAAATTTGTCTTATTGCGAAAATCAAAAAAAATCGACCCCATGGCTTTATAAGACAGGTCAATATCGTGGGTGAGGTAATATTCGTTGTCTGGTGACTTGAGGATGGGATGGTCCACGCGAATGGCTTCGTTATGGATCCATGCCTGAACATCCTGGTTCAGGCTTTGCCAGGCGGGAAAATCTATATCGACCCGTGAAAGTGCCTGCTGCAGTTCTTCGGCATGCGGATTGGCTGTGGGTGTTGGGACCTTGGTAGCGGTAGGCGGCAGCAGCTTTTGCGATGTCATGGTTTGTAATTCCGATGGGGATGGAGTAGGAGTCGCGCTGGGTTGAACAGTCGCGGTCAAGTAATAGTTCGCTAAATAGGTATCAATTTTGTCTGATTGTAGGGTCAACTCTTGAAGGAAAAGATTTTCCTCCTGGACGTACCCCAGCCCAAAACTGACCGTCAGAACGGCAGAAAGCAGAAAAAGCACGCTCAATATTACAACCAGCATCTTTTGTTTCAGTTCCATTTGGAAAGAATAGTAGCCTTTCTGATATAGCCATGTCAACCTGGAAATGCGCAGAGTTTATACAAAAAAAGAAGCAGACCAGTCTGTCTGCTTCTTTTTCTGATTTGATTAAATCTTTTTTCAGAGTCCAACGGCTTGACGTAATGCTTCGGCTTTGTTGGTCTTTTCCCAATTCAAATCCAGGTCGTCGCGGCCGAAGTGACCATAGCTGGCAAGCTGGCGATAGATCGGGCGCAGCAGGTCCAGATCGCGGATGATGGCACGCGGGCGCAAGTCAAAAACGCTGGCAATAGCTTCGGCGATTTTTTCGTCGTCAACCGTTCCGGTTCCAAAGGTTTCGACATTGATGCTCAAGGGTTCAGGGACGCCGATGGCATACGAAAGCTGGACTTCGCATCGTGAAGCCAAACCAGCGGCAACCACATTTTTAGCAACCCAGCGGGCAGCGTAAGCAGCAGAGCGATCGACCTTTGTCGGGTCTTTGCCGCTGAAAGCACCGCCTCCATGACGGCCCATCCCGCCATAAGTGTCGACGATGATCTTGCGTCCGGTCACTCCGGCATCGCCCATGGGTCCGCCGATCACGAAACGACCGGTGGGGTTGACATAGATCTTGGTGTTGTCGTCAATCAATTCGCAGGGAATGGTGGGCTGGATGACATGTTCAATGATGTCGGCACGGATACGTTCGTTGCTCAATTCGACATCTTCGAACTTGTCAGCATGCTGGCTGGAAATGACGATGGTGTGAATACGGACAGGCTTACCGTAGTGATACTCCACCGTCACCTGGCTCTTGCCATCGGGATACATCCAGGCAAGGGTGCCATCTTTCCGCACTTCCGCCATTCGGCGGGTAAGTTTATGTGCGTAGTAGATGGGCATAGGCATGAGGGTGTCGGTTTCATCACAAGCGTAACCAAACATCATACCCTGGTCGCCAGCGCCGCCAGCTGCAATATACTCTTCAGAGTATGTATCCACTTCAGTATGCCCGTTGCGGTCGACACCGCGGGCGATATCGGGGGATTGGTTGGCAAGAGCGGTTAGCACACCGCAAGTGGTGCCATCGAAACCTTTCTTACCGCGATCGTAGCCGATATCGTTAACCACCTGGCGCACCAGGGCGTCAATATCGACGTAGGTCTTGGTGGTGACTTCGCCAAAGGTGATCACATAACCGGTCTTAATGGCGGTTTCGCAAGCGACACGGCTGGAGGGATCTTCTTTGATCATGGCGTCCAGGATGGCATCGCTGATCTGGTCACACATTTTATCGGGATGACCTTCGGTCACCGATTCAGAGGTGAACAGATATTTGGGTGATTTCATAAATGTTGTTGTCAAATTAACCTCCTCAGGTTAGATAAAAAAATGCCCCTGCAAGTGAGGGGCATTCCGCGTGGTATGCTTTAGCCTCTCATCTTCCAGATCTGTCTGCCGGAGTTGGCACCATACACTAAGTTGGTTGCCGAGGTTTCGTAGGGCCGGTCCCTCCACCTCTCTGGATAAGAGCGCCGCAAGGGCTGTTATTAGAGCATTTTATACCACAGCGCTTGCAGATGTGCAAGTGCTGAAAAGGATTTTTTAACAGATCTAAAAGACCCACCCCCTTCATCCCCCTCCCACCGTCCCAAATGAGGGGACTGGAGGGGGTAAGTATAATTACTCGGTCACTTACGAACTTTATTAATGTACGGAACCCTTGCACAGGGCAGGCGGGCACTGACCGATCCAAAAAATTTAATATATTAACCGGGTCAAGCTGTATCCCCTACGAACTATCCTTCCATCGTCACCAGGGTGCCGACGGGTTCGCCGTGAATGGCTGCCATTAAGGCACCGGGTTCCCACAGGTTGAGCACCAAAATTGGCATGTCGTTATCCATGCAGAGTGAGATTGCCGTGCTGTCCATTACATTGAGGCGCTGACTAATGGCTTCTATGTGGGTCAGACGGTCGAACCGAACAGCATCCGCATATACTTTTGGGTCACGGTCGTAAACGCCGTCGACCTTGGTGGCTTTGATGACCACATCGGCACCGATTTCGGTGGCTCGTAATGCGGCAGCCGTATCCGTGGAGAAGTAGGGGTTGCCCGTTCCTCCGCCAAAGATGACCACACGCCCTTTTTCCAGGTGGCGGATGGCGCGCCGGCGGATATAGGGCTCAGCAACGGTGCGCATTTCAATAGCGGACATAACCCTGGTAGTCACATCGATTTTCTCGAGGGCGTCCATCAATGCCAGGGCATTGATCATGGTGGCGAGCATACCCATATAGTCGGCTGTAGCACGATCCATACCGACATTTTCACCAGTGGCACCGCGCCAGATGTTACCTGCGCCAATTACAATAGCTACATCTACGCCCGTTTCAAAGACGTTTTTGACTAGCTGGGCTATGTGACTGGCTTGCGCCGGCGCGATACCAAAACCGCCGGGCTCTGCCAGGGCTTCGCCGGATAGTTTCAGCAGAATACGATTGTATTTATGTGCCTGTTTTTCTTCGCTCATAGATCCTCCGATTTTCTGTTAAGTTGCAAAAAGAGAGCCAACTTTTGGTTGGCTCTGTAAGGTTTAGGCTGCTTCTTCTTCGGTAGGAACTGGGGTAGTTTCACCCAGCGCCCAGCGAACAAATCTGCGAACAACCAGGCGCTCGCCGAGAGCAGCAACTTTATCGTTGATCAGATCGGCGATGGTTTTACTTTCATCGCGAACGTATTTTTGATTGAGCAGGACATTTTCGTCCATGAATTTCTTCATAAAGCCATCCACGATCTTGGGGATAATGGCTTCGGGTTTGCCTTCTTCGCGAACACGAGCTGTGATGATAGCTTTTTCTTCTTCGATCACTTCTGCGGGAACATCTGCTTCGGAGATGAATTTAGGAGAGGCTGCTGCGATTTGCAGGGCGATCTCGTGGGCAAGTTCTTTGAAAGAATCAGATTTGGCTACGAAATCGGTCTCGGAATTTACTTCCACCAACACGACCAGGCGACCTTCACTGTGAATGTAGACTTCCAGACGACCTTCGGAAGCTTCACGGTTGGCTCGTTTTTCTGCTTTTTTGAGACCTTTTTCACGAAGTTCTTCGATAGCTCCGTCCATATCGCCATTTGAGGTGCGTAGGGCGGCACGGCAATCCATGATGCCGCAGCCGGTTTTTTCGCGCAGTTCTTTGATCATTTCAATTGTGATTTCCATGTTGTGTCCTTTCGGGCTCTTCTTATTTACTCTTTGTCTTCAGATTCTGTTTCGGTGTCTTCGGCAACTTCTTCGTCAGCGCGTTTTTCGAAAACGATCTTGGCGCGGGTGCTTTCGCCCAGCAGATCTTCATCGTCCAATTCCTCTTCGTCCTCAATCTTGCGGGAGATAACAGAGCGGGTGGGGATGATTTCTTCTTCAACTTCTTCGTCTTTGCGCATCATCTTGCCTTCGATCACTGCATCAGCCATGTGACCGATCAGCAGTTTGATGGCACGGATGGCGTCGTCGTTGGAGGGGATAACGTAATCGATGTCGGAAGGGTTGCAGTTGGTATCAACCATGGCAATCACGGGGATCTCTTTGGAGACAGCTTCGCGCACGGCGGTGTCTTCGCGTTCGATATCAACAATGAAGAGCAGATCGGGCAGAGTCTTCATGTTGCGTAGACCGCTCAGGCGGGTTTGAAGACGATTGATCTCACGTTGGATAAGGAGACCTTCTTTTTTGGTCAGGCGATTGACTTCACCGGTCTCGAACATTTTCTCAAGACGGGTCAGCTCGACGATACGCTGTTGAATGGTGACCCAGTTGGTGAGGGTGCCGCCCAGCCAGCGCTGGTTGACATAGGGCATACCGCAGCGTTCTGCTTCTAACTGGATAGTTTCCTGCGCCTGGCGCTTGGTGCCAACAAAAAGAATGGTGCCGCCATCAGCGACGGTGTTGCGGACTTTGTTGTAGGCATCTTCGAGCAATTTGACCGTTTGCTGTAGGTCGATGATATGGATACCATTGCGTTCCGTGAAGATGTAGGGGCGCATCTTGGGATTCCACTTGTTGGTTCTGTGCCCAAAGTGGACACCGCTCTCGAGGAGAGCTTTCATAGATACATTTGGCATGATAACTCCTTTGCGTTATGCCTCCGCCTGGTTTTGCGAACCTCCTCACCCTGTTGCGGGCACGCAGGAGGGTCTGACCCAAGGCGTGTGTAATAGTGTCCCTGGAAGATTCCAGAGCGGTGAGTAGTATATCATATTTTTTTGGAACGCAAGGTAGTTGTTCCTTGGAAAAGTAAAGTCTAAATGATGGTACAATGCAACTATTCCGGTTATTCCCCGGAAGGAGGAGAAGTAAATCGAAAAAATGCTGATTGCATTACTTCTGTGAAACTTCTTAACCAAATGGAGTGGTAGACGGCAGGGTCATTCCTGTTTGAAAAAAGGAGGAATAAAATGAAAGCCAAACCAGTAAGTTTCGTTTTTCTGGTCCTAGTATTGTTATTAATAGCTGCTTGCACCCAAGCCCCAATCGCAACCCAGCCGGAATTTGAGTTTGAAGAAACAATACAAGACTATGCCGATGACGCCGGGAACGTTCAGATGAAAATTCGAAATGTGCAGGTTGAGGATAAGAAATTGATAGTCGAACTGACCATCTCCGGTTTACAGAATGTGGTCGAGAAAGATGCAGACTTCAGCAATCGGGTTTGTGATCCTCTGTTAAGCCTCGATCCGGGTCAATCTGTAACCAAAGTAGGATCCACTGTTGATGACCTCACCAAAATCAATGATTGGAGCGAACCCATAGATGTCAGCTATAGTTACGAACTAAAAGAACCGCTGGCTGCTCAAACAAGCGCTACCATGGATTGGACCATCGGACCGTGCGGACCTTGTTTTGATGAACAAAACATTCCCTGTGATGTATTCCCATTGGTGACCAATCACCGTTTCAACTTCGTCATTCCAGAGAAATAGTTTCAGGGAGCATCTGTAGGGCGGAATGAGGTGGGGAAAATTGGAATGGTGACGAGAACCTCAACCCACCTCACTCCGCCACTCGATACAGTAGACTTCTAAATGTCGGAGTGAGACCGCACAATGTAAGATAAAACCAAAACTCATTGGCGGTCTCATTCCGACCTACGCAAACTAAGGTCAAAACCCGTGCTCGGTCAGGAGACCGGCACGATCAAAGAGTGATTACTCCAAGATCAATTCCCACAAATGAACATGGGTGGGTTCGGGTTCATTGATGCTTTCAATCCATACTTTCAATTGGCTGATCTGGTACCTTGTCCCAAAATCGACCGAAACTGGGCGAATTTGGTCGGAAGACGGCACCGCTTCTGTGAATATGAGCTTTTGTCCGCTTCCGTCAATTGTTATGGCGACGCTCAGGCGGGTGGCAGGCGCGCCGACCATTGCAGTCACTTTTTGCAGGTCGACAGGTTGTGGCAAATTGATGCTGATCTCGAGCGGGTTGGCTTCAAGCGTGCGCATGGGTGTGGCATTGTCGCTGTCGAAAATATGGGCGATCGTGCCCAGGTCCAGGCGTGAATAGGTGATGGTCACGTGTTGACCCAGCAAGTCAAATTCTGAAACTTCCGGTTGGCGGCGCTGCTGCAATTCCACTTCAAAAATTTGCTCTGCTTGCTCTGAATACGCCAGGCGCAGGAAGTAAAAACCTGTGCGACCATCCGGCCATTGCAGGGTGTCGAGCACTTCAATTTGATCAAATTTCGGATTCCTGACCAACCAGCTGTATTCGTCTGGCGTAATGATGAAGACTTGCTCAGGGTCGATTGGTTGATAATACAGGTCATATTCCTCGATCGTACCGATTTCGAGCGGCAGAGGATCGCCCAGGAAGTAACGCATGATGATGTCAGTATTATTCGCCCAACTTGGGCTCAACTTCAGCTGAGCTGTGGGGTATTCTTGTTTGAATTTGCCAATTTTCTGGCTGAGCTGCTGCCCGCCCCATTGGGTACCATAGAGTCCATAGTCCGGGTACCACAACGGACCCTTCACAATCGCATACCAGGTCATCCACAATGAAAAAATGACCAGGGCAAGCGTCGAAATGTAGATTGGAAGTTCTTTGAAAGGCAGCTTCTTTGAAAGCCAGCTCAATGACTGGTCTACACCCACCAAAATCATCACGCTGAAGGGAATCAACATCACCAAAACGCGGGTGATGGTGATATCCGCAATCGACGCACCCAAGGGTCCGACCAGCAGGGCAATGAGCGCCAAACGGTAGGCTGGCTCTTTCCAGTTCTTGATGGTGTGCCACAATCCCAGCAAAAAGAAGGGCAGGAAAAACCAGGGCAGGTGCCCCAACCCCTTCATTTGATGGCGGATCAGGTCCGCCTGGTTGGGGA
>ERZ764778.1123-NODE-1123-length-28589-cov-8.781278_pt1 | contig 28589 bp, 21 predicted proteins | sample MGYA00374951_ERZ764778 | MGnify/ENA primary metagenome ERZ764778 (study PRJEB28918, sample SAMN05720193) | bioreactor metagenome | isolation source: Anaerobic biogas reactor | place: USA:Washington, USA | collected 2015-08-08 ...
CCAGATGGCCAGACAGCGGCGAGAGGATCCACATGCAACGCGCCATTGGATACGCGCTACTGGTGGCCGCCTTGGCGATCCTCGGCGCAGCCCGTCTACTGTTACGCCGCGGCGGATACCAGCCACAGGTCGGGCGGGCGCTGGGCCACACGTCGCTGTCACAGTCGACGGTTACCGTGTGCGCCCGTGGACGAGATTGTGGACCAGATCCGTGTCGCGTCGCAGCGGATCGACCAGGCCCGGTTCCTGGAGCTGCTGCGGTGGCACAGGGTCGTGGCCGGCCTGCCTGAGCTGGATTGGTCGCAGCCAGGCGTCTACACGCAGGCGGTAACGGAGCTGACTCCCGAGCGAGCTGCTGAACTCCTGCGTGACGCGCAGCGTGCGGGCCGGGATCTGCGCGGCCACCGGCGCGGCGCCGACGGCAAACCGCAGTTCCGGCAGGGTCGTACCTTGCGCGACCGCTTCAGTTGAGCGCCGCGGCGCACCGCATCGCGTCGGACTGTCCAGCTAGGAGACTGCTGAACAATGCATAATCACATCAAGTGGACCGAAGGCCCTCGGTCGTCGCACCCAGAGTGCTGACCTAAAACGCCGCTCGCCATCCCACCGGTGACGCCCGGTCCCGCCGCTCACACGACCGCCAACCCCAATAGCGCCTTGTTCAGCAGTCTCCAAGCGGGGCCGGCCGACCGTGGGTGACGGACCCGGGACGGTGGTGCCGGTGCGGATGGACGCGGCCCTGCTCGAGGCGTCGAACGCGCGCGCCGAGCAGGAGCATGTGTCCAGGTCCGAGGCAATTCGTGAAGCGGTGCGTGCCTGGACCCGGGTCGCGTGAAGGCGCACAGATCCGCGCTCGAACACGGGACGAGTTGCTCATTCACGCCATGAAGGCCCGACCGCAGTACTTCGACCTGTTGCCGTGACCGTCTGACCGGCCCGGCACGGCGGCCTCGTCGCGAGGGCTTCCGGTGTCCGGCGAACCGAGAAACCCGACGACCGTCTCACAACCAAGGACTCGCTCGATCTCGACGGAGCCGACGACCTCGGCGTGCGGCAGCCCGTTGCGGAGGCGGACCCGGTCCTCGGGTTTCTCCGGCACCGAAGGGGCACGAAGCACCCGTTCTCGGAGCACTGGTCCGAGGCACCGACCGACGAAAAGCGGGCGCCGCACACTCCCGGTGTGCGGCGCCCGCTTCGACGAACTCGGAGAACCGTCAGTGCTTCTCCGGTCCGAGGTGGTATTCGAAGACCAGCCCCGCGGTGGCGGCGATGATCAGAGCGACCGCCAGGACGATCATCCAGACGTGGAAGAACGCGAGCGCGATCGCGGCGAACGCGGCCGCACCGGCCAGCAGGATCGGCCAGTAGCTGCCGGCACTGAAGAAGCCGAGATCACCGGCACCGTCACTGACCTCGGCGTCCTCGAAGTCCTCGGGCCGCGTGTCGAGACGACGCGCGACGAACCGGAAGTAGGTTCCCACGATCAGCGTCAATCCTGCGGACAGGACGACCGCGGTGAGTCCGGCCCACTCGATACCCTTGTCCGACAGCCCCGTGAAGGTGCCGTACACGATGGCCACGAGCACGAAGAACACCGTCACGACTTCGAAGATTTTGGCTTCGATATTCATTTCAGCACTTGTCCTTGTCGGTGAGAGGTGTCCGGGCCGTCACTCGCCGCTCGCGGCGCGGGTCGTACGGTCGGTGTCGAACGGAAACGTGGTGATCGCGAGGGGATCCTGGCCGATCGCTTCGAGCGCCTGCGCGTTGGTCAGGCCCTCACCGCCCTCCGAGACCGGCTTCCGGAGCTCGATGTACTTGGCGAAGTCCTCCGGCTTCACGGCACGGACCTCGAAGTTCATCATCGCGTGGTAGGTGCCGCACATCTCGGCGCAACGACCGACGAAGGCGCCCTCACGCTCGATCTCGCTGATCTGGAACACCGGATCGGAGTTGTTGTTGATGGGGTTCGGGTTCACGTCACGCTTGAAGAGGAACTCCGGAACCCAGAACGCATGGATGACGTCCGACGACGCGAGGTGGAACTCGATGCGCTTGCCGGTCGGCAGCACCAGAACCGGGATCTCCTCGCTCGTGCCGAGGGTCTCGATCTTGTTGTAGTGCAGGTAGGACAGATCCTCGGTGGGCTGACCGTGGATCGGGCCGGGCTGCGCGTGGTCACCGGCGTGCTCCGGATCGAACGGCTCCTGCGCGACGGCTTCCTGCGCGAGCACATCGGTGCCGTCGTAGCGCTGCGTGCCGTCACCGAGATCGACGGTCCGGTAGCCGAACTTCCAGTTCCACTGGAACCCGGTGACGTCGACGACGACATTCGGGTTGTCTTCCTTCTCGAGCACGTAGCTCTGCACCACGACCGTGAAGTAGAAGAGAACACAGACCGCCACGAACGGCGCGGCCGTGTACAGCAGTTCGAGCGGCACATTGTAGGCCGTCTGCCGCGGGAACTCCGGGGAGTTCTTCTTCTTGCGGTGGAACAGCACCACCCAGAAGGTCAGACCCCACACCAGAATGCCCATGACGAGGGCGGCGACTACCGACCACGTCCACAGTTCACGCATACGCTCGGCCTGCGGAGTCACACCCTCCGGCCAGCCGAAACGAAGGATTTCTTCGCTCGAGCACCCGGACAGCACCAAGGCTGCAATGCCGAGTGATGCTGCGAGCCCGAACCGCCGAAGGATCCGACCTTGCGCCACGTTCACGCCTTCCTGATCGCCGCAATTCCACTAGGGCACACCCGGAGGGCCGGCCCAATTACTACGCAGCGTAGACCAAAGCCGGCCGCTATCCACGCTCGGGGGCGAAGAACATGCCGAGAACGCGAAATCGGCCGCACACCGACACTGTGACGGCGCATTTCGCGTGGGACCGCTCACCGCGTGTCGACCGCGGTGCCTCGGGACGCCGCGGTCGTGCACCTGCGGCATACTTCATGGTGACCAACGTCGGATCCCACCGCGTAGTTCCCGGGTGTCCCCACGCGGCGCGCGACCGGGACCGGCGCACCTGACGAATGGGAATCGAGGTAGCGAACTCCGTGTGCGGACTGCTCGGGTTTCTGACCAATGACGGCACGAGCGACGACGCGGTCGCCCGGGTGGCCGACGCCATGCACTGCCTGCGCCACCGCGGCCCGGACGAACACGGCACATGGCACGACGACGACCTGGTGTTCGGGTTCAACCGACTGTCGATCATCGACATCGCGCATTCGCATCAGCCGCTGCGCTGGGGCCCGCCCGAGCAACCGGGCCGGTACGCGCTCACCTTCAACGGCGAGATCTACAACTATCTCGAGTTGCGTGCCGAACTGGCCGAGCAGCACGGCGCAGAGTTCACGACCGAGGGCGACAGCGAGACGATCGTCGCCGCATTCCACCACTGGGGTGCCGATGCGGTACGGCGCCTCCGCGGCATGTTCGCGTTCGCGATCTGGGACACGGTCGAGCGGGAACTGTTCGTCGCGCGCGACCCGTTCGGGATCAAGCCGCTGTTCATGGCCACCGGTTCCGCCGGAACCGCGTTCGGCAGCGAGAAGAAGAGCCTGCTCGAACTCGCCGACGTCATCGGCATCGACACCGATCTCGATCCGCGCGCCGTCGAGCACTACACGGTGCTGCAGTACGTGCCCGAGCCGGAGACGTTGCACCGGCAGATCCGGCGGCTCGAATCTGGCTGCCACGCACGGTTGCGGCCGGGCAAGGAACCGGAGATCACCCGCTACTTCCGACCCACGTTCCCGGTTCGTCCGTTCGCGGCAGGCCGGGAACAGGACCGCTACCGCGAGATCGCGGAGGCACTCGAGGACTCGGTCGCCAAGCACATGCGCGCCGACGTGACCGTCGGTTCGTTCCTGTCCGGCGGCATCGATTCGACGGCGATCGCCGCGCTCGCCAAGCAACACAACCCGGACCTGATCACGTTCACCGCCGGGTTCGAACGCGCAGGCTACTCCGAGGTCGACGTCGCCGCGGAGTCCGCCGCGGCGATCGGAGCCAGGCACATCGTGCGGGTCGTCTCCCCCACCGAGTTCGCCGCCGCCATCCCGGAGATCGTGTGGTACCTCGACGACCCGGTCGCCGACCCCGCTCTCGTTCCGCTGTGGTTCATCGCGCGCGAAGCCCGCAAGCACGTCAAGGTCGTGCTCTCCGGCGAGGGTGCCGACGAGTTGTTCGGTGGCTACACGATCTACCGGGAGCCGCTGTCGTTGAAGCCGTTCGAGTACCTACCGGCGCCGCTGCGCCGCGCCGCGGGGAAGATCTCCGACCGTATCCCCGAGGGAACACGCGGGAAAAGCCTGCTCCACCGTGGCTCGATGACCCTCGAGGAGCGCTACTACGGCAACGCGCGCAGTTTCAACGACGCGCAGCTGCGCGCGGTGCTGCGCGACTTCCGGCCCGAGTGGACGCATCAGGACGTGACGGCCCCGATCTACGCGCAGTCCGCGGGCTGGGACCCGGTGGCACGGATGCAGCACCTGGACCTGTTCACCTGGCTGCGCGGCGACATCCTCGTCAAGGCCGACAAGATGACGATGGCCAACTCCCTGGAGTTGCGCGTCCCCTTCCTGGACACCGAGGTGTTCCGGGTGGCGTCGCAGGTGCCGCTGGACCAGAAGATCACGTCGGGACGCAAGGGCGTGCCGGCAACCACCAAGTACGCGCTGCGTCAGGCGCTCGAGGGCATCGTGCCGCCGCACGTGCTGCACCGCGCGAAGCTGGGTTTCCCCGTCCCGCTCCGGCACTGGCTTGCCGGCACCGAACTGTACGACTGGGCACACGAGGTGATCACCGAGTCGGGCACCGATCACCTGCTCGACAAGGCCGCCGTCACCCGGATGCTCGTCGAGCACCGCGCCGGCCCCATCGACCACAGTCGCCGCCTGTGGACTGTTCTGTGCTTCATGATCTGGCACGGCATCTTCGTCGAGCAGCGCATCACCCCGCAGATCCAGGAACCGACGTACCCCGTGGAACTCTGACGGACGATCCCGCATGCACCGATCCCCGGGGACGACGTCCCCGGGGATCGGTGTGGTCGTCGGGTGGTGTCAGAGGACGGCGGCGATCTCCTCCGCCGCGACCGCACCGTACGCGTCGGTGAGACGCTTGAGCGCGTCGTCACGGTCGAAGTCCCATTCCTGGGTTCCGGTGGTCTCGAGGACGTGCACGGCGACGAGCGACCCGAGCTGTCCTGCTCGTTCGACGCTCAGACCGGCGCGGTGCCCCAGCAGGAAGCCCGCGCGGAAGGCGTCGCCCACCCCGGTCGGGTCGACCTTCGCGCGTTCGGGCACGACACCGACCTGGGTCCAGTTGCCGTCGGCGTCGACGATCCGGGCGCCGTTCGCGCCGAGGGTGGTGATGCGCAGGCCCACCTTCGCGGCGATCTCGTCGTCGGTCAGACCGGTCTTCTGCTGCAGCAGACCCCACTCGTACTCGTTGGTGAACAGGTAGGCGGCCCCGTCGATGAGCGCTTCGGCCTGACGCCCGTCGAGGCGGGCGAGTTGCTGCGACGGGTCGGCGACGAACGGAATGCCCAGGCGACGGCACTCGTCGGTGTGCCGGATCATCGCGTCCGGATCGTTCGCTCCGACGAGAACGAGGTCCACGCCGTGCGCCGTGACGATGTCGGCGAGCGTGATGTCGCGTGCCTCCGACATCGCTCCCGGATAGAACGACGCGATCTGCGCCATGTCGACGTCGGTGGTGCAGACGAAGCGGGCGGTGTGCGCGGTGCTCGACACGTGCACCGCCTCGCAGTTCACGCCGTGCTCCTCGAGCCACGCGCGGTAGTCCGCGAAGTCCGCGCCGACGGCGCCGACGAGGACGGGTGAGCCACCGAGAACGCCCATCGCGAAGGCGATGTTGCCGCCGACTCCGCCGCGACGGACGACGAGGTCGTCGACGAGGAAACTCAGCGAGATGTGGGCGAGCTGGTCGGCGAGCAGCTGCTCGGCGAAGCGGCCGGGGAACCGCATGAGGTGGTCGGTGGCGATGGAGCCGGTCACGGCGATGGTCACGTGGCTGGGCCTTTCCGCGGTGGGTGCGTGGTCGGGTGGACGTGCTCGGTCGACGTTCCGGGTGGACGACCGCAGCGCACCACGGTACCCCGGCCCCCGCGACCACGCGGGAGGCGCCGACCGTCACACTCCGTGGTCTGCCGCGCCGGCGTCCGCCGCACAGGCCACCCGGACGCGCGAGGGCCCCGGCACGGTGTCGTGCCGGGGCCCTCGGTACCGGACTCGATACGGGACCGGGCTCAGTTGAAGGAATCGCCGCAGGCGCAGGAGCCCGTGGCGTTCGGGTTGTCGATCGTGAAGCCCTGCTTCTCGATGGTGTCGACGAAGTCGATCGACGCACCCTGCACGTACGGGGCGCTCATCCGGTCGACAGCGAGCTTGACACCACCGAAGTCGACGGTCAGATCACCGTCGAGGCTGCGGTCGTCGAAGAACAGCTGGTACCGCAGGCCGGCGCAGCCGCCGGGCTGGACGGCGATCCGCAGCGCGAGGTCGTCGCGTCCCTCCTGGTCGAGCAGAGCCTTCGCCTTCGCGGAGGCGGCCTCGGTCATGATGACGCCGTGGGTGGCGGTCTCTTCCTGGACGGTCATGGGGCGCTCCCTGTCGTTGGGTACTTGTCGGTCGTTCGTGTCGAACCCGGACGTGTCAACGGTACCGCGCCCGGATTCATTCCTCATGCACGAGTCGCTCACATCCGTGGTATGGGCGTGTGACGCACGTCGATTTTCCCGTTTCCTCGGATATCCCATAGCCTGGAGAGGTGAAGTTGCTACGCCGCGGTGGTTCCGACGAGTCCGGTGATCAGGGCGTGTCCGCGTCCGATGTCACTTCCCCCGAGTCCGATCGGGCCGCCGAGCCCGCAGGCACGGGCAAGACCACCGAGGGGAAGGGCCGCCCCACACCGAAACGGCGCGATGCCGAAGGCCGCCGCCGCGGACCGGTCGCCCCGGCCCCGCTCACCGCGAAGGAGGCGCGTGCACGCCGCAAGGCCGCGCGCAAATCCAAGTCGAAGGAAGAGCGGAAGGCCGAATCCGCCGAGCGTCGCGCCGCCGCATCCGAGCGCCGCAACCGGATGCTCGCCGGCGAGGAGAAGTACCTGCTCCCCCGCGACCGCGGTCCGGTCCGGGCCTACGTCCGTGATCTCGTGGACAGCCGCCGCAATCTGGTCGGGTTGTTCATGCCGCTGGCACTGGTTCTCATCATGTCCATGTTCCTCGGGACGGTGGTGCAGCAGTACGTCACGCTGGCGATGTTCGTGATGATGCTGCTGATGGTCGTCGAGGGTGTCTACCTCGGCATGATGGTCAACAAGAAGGCCCGTGCCCGCTACCCCGATTCCACCGACGGCGGCTTCGGGCTCGGCTGGTACGCGTTCGTGCGCGCGTCGCAGATCCGCAAGCTGCGCGCACCGCTGCCCCGCGTGAAGCCGGGCGACGCGGTCTGATCGGTTTCCCGTCCCGATCGCCGAGGTTCGGGCCGGACGGCGTCGACGCGCAGCGGTGCCCGGCGGAGCCACGCGGGCGCGGTGGTGTCGCGGCGGGTGTTGATAGCGTGCCAGCGGTGATTCCCCATGTGAGAGGTGACCTGTGAGCAGCGACGCCGCACCCCGCGCCGACATCGACTTCCCTTCGATCGACGCACCCGATCGACAACTGTACGAACGGGCCCGGGAACGGCACCGTGATCTCACCAAGCCCGCCGGCTCCCTCGGTCGCCTCGAGGATCTCGGGTGTTGGATCGCCTCCTGTCAGGGAATCGTCCCCCCGCGACAGTTCACCCGTCCCCGCATCGTCGTGTTCGCCGGCGACCACGGAATCGCACGGGACGGCGTCTCCGCGTATCCACCCGAGGTGACCGCGCAGATGGTCACCAACCTCGTCTCCGGCGGCGCCGCCGTCAACGTGCTCGCCGCGACCGTCGGCGCCGGGGTCCGGGTCGTCGACATGGCCGTCGACGCCGACACCGCCCCGGACGTCGCCGCCCACAAGATCCGTCGATCGAGTGGTCGCATCGACCGGGAGGACGCCCTCACCCACGACGAGGCGGTGCGCGCGGTCGCCGTCGGCAGGGAACTCGCCGACCGGGAGGTCGACGAGGGTGCCGATCTGCTCGTCGCCGGGGACATGGGTATCGGTAACACCACCCCGGCGACCGTGTTGATCGCGACTCTCACCTCCACCGAACCGGTCGCGGCGATCGGCCGCGGAACGGGCATCGACGACGAGGGCTGGATGCGCAAGGTCACGGCCATCCGCGACGCGATGCGACGTGCACGGCCGCACGCCCGGGATCCGCTCGCGCTGCTGCGTACCGCCGGCGGGGCCGACTTCGCAGCCATGGCCGGTTTCCTCGCGCAGGCCGCGGTGCGCCGCACCCCGGTGCTGCTCGACGGCGTCGTGGTCACCGCGGCGGCGATGGTCGCCGAGGAGTTCGCGCCCGGCGCCCGCCGCTGGTGGGTCGCCGGGCACCGCTCGGTGGAACCGGCGCACACGATCGCGCTGCGGCACCTGCGACTCGAGCCTCTCGTCGATCTCGACATGCGCCTCGGTGAAGGGTCGGGCGCGGTCGCCGCACTGCCGTTGTTGCGCGGCGCCGTCGCGGTGCTCGCCGACATGGCGACGTTCCGGGAAGCCGGAGTCAGCACACGCGAAGACCCGTCCGACGCCACGGCCGACTGATGCTGCGTGCCGCCGCGACCGGTGTCACGCTGGCCGCATCGTGGTTGACGGTGCTGCCGGTCCGCGGCCCCGACACCGTCGACCGTGACGCGGGCCGGCGCGCAATCGCTGCCGCACCCGTCGCAGGTGTCCTGCTCGGCGTCGGCGCCACCGCCGTGGCGTGGGCGTCGTCCGCCGTCGGTGTTCCCGGCCTCGTCACCGGACTCCTGTGCGTGGGCTTCCTGGCGGTCGCGACCCGGGGCATGCACGTCGACGGACTCAGCGACACGGCCGACGGGCTGGGGTGCTACGGCGACCCCGACCGGGCACGCACAGTGATGCACTCGGGCGGTGCCGGGCCGTTCGGTGTGGTCGCGCTCCTGGTCGTCCTCGGGCTGCAGGCCGCATCGTTCGGGGTGCTCGCCGACGCACGGTGGTGGCCCGCGATCGGGGTCGTCGTGGCGGTGGGCAGGGTCGCAGTGGTGCTCGCGTGTCGCCGCGGGATCTCCCCCGCCGAGGGCAGCGGGTTCGGAACGCTCGTCGCCGGGACGCAGGGGCCGCTCCTCATCGCCGGCTGGGCGCTGGTGGCGGCCGCTGCCGCCTGGTGGTGGCTTCCCGGACCGTGGTGGCTCGGGCCGGCTGCGGTCGTCGGTGTTCTCGCGGCGGGCGCGTTGTTCGTGCGGCACTGTGTCCACCGTTTCGGTGGCCTCGGCGGCGACGTGCTCGGTGCCGTGCTGGAGGGAACGGTGGCGGCGCTGGCCGTCGTCGCGGCGACCGCCCTCTGAGCCCTCCTCCCCCGTCATCCACCTCGCCTCCCGGGCCCGGTACGGGTGAGGCCGCGACCGTCGGTCACGGTCGCGGCCTCACTCGGGGTCCAGGCCCCGGTGTCCTACGCGCGCAGCGTGCTCATCCATCCGTGGGTGTCGGCGAAGGTGCCGCGCTGGATACCGGTGAGGGTGTCGCGCAACGCCATGGTGATCGGGCCCGGTTCACCGTCGGCGATGGTGAACTCGCCGTCGCGGTCCTTGACCCTGCCGACCGGTGTGATCACGGCGGCGGTGCCGCACGCGAACACTTCGGTGATCTCGCCGGACGCGGCCTTCTCACGCCACTCGTCGGTGCTGATCCGCTGTTCCTCGACGACGAGACCCGAATCCTTCGCCAGGGTGATCAGGGAGTCGCGGGTGATGCCCGGGAGCAACGAACCGGACAGTTCCGGGGTGACCAGCCGCGCATCGGCGCCGGACCCGTACACGAAGTACAGGTTCATGCCACCCATCTCCTCGACGTACTTGCGTTCGATGGCGTCGAGCCACACGACCTGGTCGCACCCCTGCTCCGCGGCGTGGGCCTGCGCCACGAGCGAGGCCGCGTAGTTGCCCGCGAACTTGGCGGCGCCGGTGCCTCCCGGGGCGGCGCGCACGTACTCGCGCGACAGCCACACGCTGACCGGCTTGACGCCCCGCGGGAAGTACGCGCCGGCCGGTGACGCGATCAGGAGGTACTTGTACTCCGCGGCGGGGCGTACCCCGAGGGCCGGTTCGGTCGCGAACATGAACGGCCGCAGGTACAGCGACGACTCACCGCCCGCCTCGGGCACCCATTCGTGATCGACGTCGAGGAGTTCGGTGATCGACTTCTCGAACAGTTCCTCGGGCAGCGCCGGCATCGCGAGGCGTTCCGCGGAGCGGTTGAATCGCGCGGCGTTCGCTCCGAGCCGGAACGACGCGACGCTGCCGTCCGCCTGCCGGTACGCCTTGAGGCCCTCGAAGATCGCCTGCCCGTAATGCAGGACCATCGCCGCCGGGTCCAGCGCGATGGGGCCGTACGGTTCGACCTTCGCGTCGTGCCAACCGGTGCCCTCGGTGTAGGTGATGGTCACCATGTGGTCGGTGAAGTACTGACCGAAACCGGGATTCGCCAGAATCTCGTTTCGCCGCTCCGCGGTGCTGGGTGTCGGGTGCGAGATGCGAGCGAATGCGAGATCACCTGTCATGAATGCCAATGATAACCAGGTGCACCTCCGAGTCCGCGCGCCCGGTCGACTGCTACTTCGTGTGGTCCTCGACGAACGGCGGCGCGACCACCTCGACGCGCACAGCACGACCACGCACGTCGACATCGACCACGTCACCGGCGGCGAGTCCGGCACCGGTGTCCAGGAGCGCGAGCGCGATACCGACCTTGAGGGTCGGTGAGAAGGTCCCGGACGTGGTCTCACCGACGACCGCGCCGTCGCGCTGCACCGTCAGTCCGGCGCGGAGCACACCCCGGTCCAGTGCGCGCAGACCCCACAGTCGCCGCTTCGGCCCGGTCTCCTTCTCTTCGAGGAGCGCATCGCGACCCCAGAACTGCGGCTTCTTCCAGCCCACGGCCCACCCGCAGCGGGCCTGCAACGGCGAGATCGCGAGCGACAGTTCGTGCCCGTGCAGCGGATAACCCATCTCGGTGCGCAGGGTGTCGCGGGCACCGAGCCCCGCCACCTGTCCCCCTGCGCCGCGGACGGCGTCGACGAGCGCCCGGAACAGCGGTTCTGCGTCGGCCCAGCGGGGCAGCAGTTCGAACCCCTTCTCACCGGTGTATCCACTGCGACACACCCGGACCGGGGCATCGTTCCACTGTGCGTCGGTGAATCCCATGTAATCGATGTCGGTGGGGAATCCGAGTTCGTCGAGGACGTCCGCGGCCTTCGGTCCCTGGACCGCGAACACGGCGTGCTCGCGGTGGCGGTCCGTCACGCGCACCCCGTCCGGTGCCGCGTCCGCGAGCAGCGCGACGACGGCGGCGGTGTTCGCGGCATTCGGGACGAGGAACTGTTCGTCGTCGGACACGTGGTAGACGATCAGGTCGTCGACGACGCCTCCCGACTCGGTGCAGCACAGCGTGTACTGGGCCTTGCCCGGGGTGATCTTCGCGAGGTCGTTCGTGAACGCCGAGTTCACGAATGCGGCCGCGCCCGGGCCCTGCACGAGCGCCTTCCCGAGATGACTGACATCGAACAGTCCGACCGACTCGCGCACCGCGGTGTGCTCGGCCACCGTGCCCGCGTAGGAGACGGGCATCTCCCATCCCCCGAACGGGGCGAACGTCGCTCCGAGTTCGACGTGCACCGAGTGGATCGGGCCCTGCTGCAGTTCCTGGTCGCTCATGGGCACTGACGCTAGTCCACTCGGGTCGTGTTCCCACCCTGCCGGGGCCGCCCGGCCCGCACCCGTGCGGTCGAACCCACCCGGACGGGCCGCGGTCGCCGACATCGGCGCTCCCGATCACTACCATCGTCGAGGAGCGAAACCCGCCTCTACTTCTTAGGAGCTTCCCCGTGAGTGCACCGACCCCGGATCTGCCCGAACTCGTTCTCGCCGGTTCCGTCTCCAAGCGCGCCGACGTACTCATCGTCGGCCTGACGTCCACGGACGGCGCACCGGAGGTGGTGCTCGGTGACGGGCTGGTCGACGAGGACGCTCTGGGTGAGGTGCTCGACGCGGTGCAGGCGGTCGGGGCCACCGGCCGCGCCGAAGAGGTCACGCGGGTTCCGGCACCCGCGGAGCTTCCGGTCACGAGCGTGATCGCCGTCGGCCTCGGCGCCGCCGACGGCATCGATCCGGAACGGATCCGGCGGGCGGCGGGCGCCGCCGCGCGAGCCCTCACCGGCGTCGCGACCGCAACGACGACGCTGTCCGCCCTCGATCTCGGCGCCGCCGCCGAGGGCTTCGCGCTCGGCGCCTACACGTACACCGAGTTCCGCTCCGAGAAGTCGGCACCGAAACCGGAGGGACAGCCGGTGGCCCGCGTCGAACTGTTGGTTCCCTCGACCCGTGACCGGGCTGCGAAGGCCGCGCTCGCGCGTGCGACGGCGATCGCGGAAGCGGTCGCGACGGCCAGGGAGTTCGTGAACGTCCCACCGAGTCATCTCTTCCCCGCCGAGTTCGCCGCCCGCGCGAAGGCGCTCGGTGAGGACGCCGGGCTCAAGGTCGAGATCCTCGACGAGAAGGCGCTCGCGAAGCAGGGGTTCGGCGGGATCCTCGGGGTCGGCAAGGGGTCGTCGCGCCCGCCGCGGCTCGTGCGGCTGACCTACCGTTCGAAGAAGCGGTCGGCGGCCAAGGTCGCACTCGTCGGCAAGGGCGTCACCTTCGACACCGGCGGCATCTCGATCAAGCCCGCCGCCGGTATGGAGGCGATGACGTCCGACATGGCCGGTGCAGCGGCTGTCGTCGCGACCGTGGTGCTGGCCGCCCGGCTCGGCGTCGCGGCCGACGTGACCGCGACCGTGCCGATGGCGGAGAACATGCCGTCGTCGACGGCGCAGCGCCCCGGTGACGTGCTGACCCAGTACGGCGGCACCACCGTCGAGGTGATCAACACCGACGCCGAGGGTCGCCTGATCCTGGCGGACGCGATCGTCCGGGCATGCGAGGACGGACCGGATTACCTGATCGACACCGCGACGCTGACGGGTGCCCAGATGGTGGCGCTCGGCACCCGCACCCCCGGTGTCATGGGTACCGACGATTTCCGGGACCGTGTCGCTACCCTGTCGCGGGAGGTCGGTGAGGAGGGCTGGCCGATGCCGTTCCCGGAGGAACTCCGCGCCGGTCTGGATTCACGGGTCGCCGATCTCGCGAACGTGAGTGCTCAGCGGTGGGGCGGAATGCTCACGGCCGGGATCTTCCTGAAGGAGTTCGTGGGTGACGGGGTGCAGTGGGCGCACATCGACGTGGCCGGCCCCGCGTTCAACACCGGAAGCCCGTTCGGATACATCGGGAAGGGCGGCACCGGCGTGCCCGTCCGCACCATGCTCGCCGTCATCGAGGACATCGCGGCCCACGGCTGACCGACCTCATCACACCCGGACGACGATGTGACCCGACCCGCCCCTCGTCGAACGCGAGCGGACGTCGGGTGCAAGGATGGACCGGGTCGCATCTCGTCCGGGTGGCGATCCGACCGAACACCTGAACCAGCCTCATGAGTGCCCGGCCTCGAGCACAATGGGCTACGACCACACAATGGTCTCGGCCGCGGGTCGGTACAACTCAACACACACGAACACAACCGTCGAGGAGTCAACAGACATGGCCTTCTCCGTCCAGATGCCAGCGCTTGGTGAAAGCGTCACCGAGGGAACTGTCACGCGATGGCTCAAGCAGGAAGGAGACACGGTCGAAGTCGATGAGCCGCTGCTCGAAGTCTCCACGGACAAGGTCGACACCGAGATCCCGTCGCCTGCGGCCGGCGTCCTGGTCAGGATCGTCGCCCAGGAGGACGACACCGTCGAGATCGGTGGCGAGCTCGCCGTGATCGGTGAAGCCGGCGAGTCCGCCGCGCCGGCGCCCGCGGCCCCGGCCGCGCCCGCCGCGCAGGAAGCCCCCTCGGCGCCGGCTGCAGCTCCGGCACCGGCCGCCGCCGCACCCTCGGCAGCACCGGCAGGCGACGGCACCCCCGTGACCATGCCCGCACTCGGCGAATCCGTCACCGAAGGCACCGTCACCCGCTGGCTCAAGTCCGTCGGCGACACCATCGCCGTCGACGAACCCCTCCTCGAGGTTTCCACCGACAAGGTCGACACGGAGATCCCGTCGCCGGTCGCCGGTGTCCTCGTCGAGATCAACGCCCAGGAAGACGACACCGTCGAGGTCGGCGGACAGCTCGCCGTCATCGGCTCCGAAGCCCCCGCAGCACAGGCAGCACCGACCCCGGCACCGGCGGCGGCACCCGCTTCGACCCCGGCACCGGCGGCACCGGCACCCGCTGCTGCTCCCGCTCCGGCCGCCGCCGCACCCTCGGCAGCACCGGCAGCACCGGCAGCACCGGCAGCACCGGCAGGCGACGGCACCCCCGTGACCATGCCCGCACTCGGCGAATCCGTCACCGAAGGCACCGTCACCCGCTGGCTCAAGTCCGTCGGCGACACCATCGCCGTCGACGAACCCCTCCTCGAGGTTTCCACCGACAAGGTCGACACGGAGATCCCGTCGCCGGTCGCCGGTGTCCTCGTCGAGATCAACGCCCAGGAAGACGACACCGTCGAGGTCGGCGGACAGCTCGCCGTCATCGGCTCCGAAGCCCCCGCAGCACAGGCGGAACCGACCCCGGCACCGGCGGCGGCACCCGCTCCGGCACCGGCGACACCGGCACCGGCACCCACTCCGGCTCCGGCTCCGGCACCGGCAGCACCGGCACCCACTCCGACCCCGGCACCGGCTCCCGCCGCGGCTCCGGCGGCGCCCGCCGGTGGCGCGACCCCGTACGTGACCCCGCTGGTGCGCAAGCTCGCCGCCCAGCACAACGTCGACCTGTCGACCGTGACGGGCACCGGCGTCGGTGGCCGCATCCGCAAGCAGGACGTACTGGCCGCCGCCGAGCAGCCGAAGGCGGCTCCCGCGGCCGCGGCTGCCACCCCGGCCGCCCCGGCGGTCACCCCCGGTGTGCGTCCGGAACTCGCGAACCTGCGCGGCACCACGCAGAAGGCCAACCGCATCCGCCAGATCACGGCGACGAAGACGCGTGAGTCGCTGCAGACCACCGCGCAGCTCACGCAGACGTTCGAGGTCGACGTCACCAAGATCGGGCAGCTGCGCGCGGAGGCGAAGAAGGCGTTCGCCGAGCGCGAGGGCGTCAATCTGACCTACCTGCCGTTCTTCGCGAAGGCCGTCGTGGAGGCACTGCGGGCCCATCCGAACATCAACGCGTCGTACGACGAGGCGAACAAGCAGATCACCTACCACGCCGCCGAGCACCTCGGGATCGCGGTCGACACGGCGCAGGGCCTGCTCTCGCCGGTCATCCACAACGCCGGTGAGTTGACCCTCGGTGGGCTGGCCCGTGCGATCGCCGATATCGCCGACCGCGCACGCAACGGCGGTCTGAAGCCGGACGAGTTGTCGGGTGGAACGTTCACCATCACCAACATCGGTAGCCAGGGCGCCCTGTTCGACACCCCGATCCTCGTGCCGCCGCAGGCCGCGATGCTCGGGACCGGCGCGATCGTCAAGCGCCCGGTGGTGGTGCAGGACGAGGCGGGCAACGAGTCGATCGGTGTGCGCGCGATGTGCTACCTGCCGCTGACCTACGATCATCGGCTGGTCGACGGTGCCGATGCCGGTCGTTTCCTGACCACGATCAAGCACCGCCTCGAGGAAGGCGCGTTCGAGACCGAACTGGGCCTGTGATCGGGGCCCGGGCGTGACCGGGTGAAGCACCGCGCGGAGGGCGGGAGGGCTGCGGCACTCCCGCCCTCCGCGCGTCTCCCGCGGTGCTTCGGACGGTCCCACCCGCACGGGTCCCGGGCAGCCGCGCGGGCGTAGGATCGGCACCGTGACTGTCGCCCCAGAAGGACGCAAACTGCTGAGGATCGAGATCCGGAACTCGCAGACGCCCATCGAACGCAAACCCGAATGGATCCGCACCCGAGCCAAGATGGGTCCGGAGTACACCGACCTCAAGGGTCTGGTGCGCCGCGAAGGCCTCCACACGGTGTGTGAGGAGGCCGGTTGCCCCAACATCTACGAATGCTGGGAGGACCGCGAGGCCACCTTCCTCATCGGTGGTGAGCAGTGCACCCGCCGCTGCGACTTCTGCCAGATCGACACCGGCAAACCCACCGACCTCGACCGCGACGAACCCCGTCGTGTCGCCGAGTCCGTCCAGGCGATGGGTCTGCGGTACTCCACCATCACCGGGGTGGCGCGTGACGACCTACCCGACGGCGGTGCCTGGCTGTACGCCGAGACGGTCCGCAAGATCCACGAACTCAACCCGGGCACCGGCGTCGAGAACCTGATCCCCGATTTCAACGGCCGACCCGAGCTTCTGCAGGAGGTGTTCGAATCCCGGCCCGAGGTCCTCGCCCACAACGTCGAGACCGTGCCGCGGATCTTCAAGCGCATCCGTCCCGCGTTCCGGTACGACCGCTCCCTCGGTGTGCTCACCGCCGCCCGTGAGTTCGGCCTCGTCACCAAATCGAATCTGATCCTGGGCATGGGCGAGACCCCCGAGGAGGTCACCCAGGCCCTGCACGATCTGCACGACGCCGGCTGCGACATCGTCACCATCACCCAGTACCTGCGTCCGTCGCCGCGGCATCATCCCGTGGAGCGGTGGGTCAAGCCCGAAGAGTTCGTTGCGCATTCCGACACCGCGAAGGAGATCGGGTTCGCCGGCGTCATGGCCGGGCCGTTGGTCCGCTCGTCGTACCGTGCCGGCCGCCTCTACGCGCAGGCGATGGCCCATCACGGACGCGAACTGCCCGCGAACCAGGCGCATCTGGCCCAGGAGGGATCCGCGAGCCAGGAGGCCGGAGCCGTCCTGGCCCGCTTCGGTAGCTGATCCGACGTCCGGGCACCCCGCGGTGGCAGGCACCCCACCGCGGGGAAAGTATCCTGGACACCATGGCGAAGGGCAGTAAGGCAGACAAGGAAGCGAAGGCCGCCGCGAAGGCAGCCCGCAAGCAGGCATCGAAGGAGCGCCGCACTCAACTCTGGCAGGCGTTCCAGATTCAGCGCAAGGAAGACAAGCTCCTGCTGCCCTGGATGATCGGGGCGCTCGTCGCGTCGATCGTCGTCTTCTTCGTCATCGGCCTGATCTTCGACATCGAGTGGTTCCTCCTGCCTCTCGGCATCATCGTCGGTGGCCTCGCAGCATTCATCATCTTCGGTCGCCGTGTGCAGAAGACCGTCTACGCGAAGGCGGACGGGCAGGCCGGTGCCGCGGCCTGGGCGCTCGACAATCTGCAGGGCGCGTGGCGGGTCACGCAGGCCGTCGCCGGAACCACCCAGCTCGACGCGGTGCACCGTGTTCTCGGGCGCCCGGGAATCATCCTCGTCGGCGAAGGCAACCCGGGTCGTGTGAAGGGCCTGGTCTCGCAGGAGAAGAAGCGGGTGGCACGCCTGGTCGGCGACACCCCGATCTACGAGATCGTCGTGGGCAACGACGAGGGCCAGGTGCCGCTGGCACAGCTGCAGAAGTATCTGAACAAGCTCCCCCGGAACATCGACACCAAGCGGATGGATTCGATCGAGAACCGGCTGTCGGCGCTCAACTCGAAGAAGACCGGTGCGGCCCTCCCCAAGGGGCCGCTGCCGCAGGGCGCGAAGATGCGCAGCGTGCAGCGGACGATCCGCCGCCGCTGACCGCACCCCGTACGACGGAGGCCGCCGACCGTGGAACGGTCGGCGGCCTCCGTCGTCGAATGGTCAGCGGGAGCGGACGAGAGCGGTACCGGTCGCGCGGTCCTGGAGTCCGCGTCCGTCGACGTCGGTGACCAATGCCGGCGCGATGAACACCAGCAGTGCCTGACGTCCCAGTGCCCGGATCAATCCGACGCGGGCGGGGGCGTCGACACGCACGACCTGGATTCCCGCGACGTACTGCCCGGGAGTGAACGAGAACAGGGTCACCGACACCACGCCGACGGCGCACCACAGGATCAGCGTGTACGCCGACAGCAGCGGGCTCTCCAGCGGGTCGTCGCCGACCAGCACCATGGCGATCGCCATGCATGCGAGCCAGTCGATCAACAGTGCGAGAGCGCGTTTCGCCGTGGAGACGAGCGCACCGGGCCCCTCCTCGGGAAGGCCGAGTGCTTCACCGGGAAATCTCTGGGCGTCCCGTTGCCCTTTCGGGAGTGCAGCCGAGGGACCGGAAAGCCAGCTGCCCGTCATCCGTGCCATGGGTCCAGGATAGTCTGGCCCTGCGGGCACCGGAGCAAGCGTGTGCGCCGCGGTGATCTCTACCACGTTTCTGTCCTCACCGCAGGACAACCGGACGCGTAACACCGGCGAAACATAGACTTGATTACCGGGCAACACCACGTCCATACCGTGTGATCCGACGCAGGCGCCCCAGCACCGAACATGGCGCGCACCGACTGAAGGAGCACAAGCGTGGCGTTCACCACGGCCGAAGAAGTCATCAAGTACATCGCGGACGAGGGCGTCGAATACGTCGACGTCCGGTTCACGGATCTGCCGGGCATCGAGCAGCACTTCTCGATCCCCGCGAAGGCCTTCAATCAGGATGTCTTCGACGACGGTCTTGCGTTCGACGGTTCGTCCGTCCGTGGATTCCAGTCGATCCACGAGTCCGACATGCTGCTCCTTCCCGATGTGACGACGGCCCGGATCGATCCGTTCCGCGCGGCGAAGACCCTCAACGTCAACTTCTTCGTGCACGATCCGTTCACCCGCGAGTCCTACAGCCGCGACCCGCGCAACGTTGCTCGCAAGGCCGAGGAATACCTGATCAGCACCGGCATCGCCGACACCGCCTTCTTCGGTGCCGAGGCCGAGTTCTACATCTTCGACTCGGTGTCCTACGACTCGAAGATGAACGGCGCCTTCTACGAGGTCGACGCGATCTCCGGCGCGTGGAACACCGGCAACGAGTACAACGCCGACGGCACCCCGAACCGCGGTTACAAGGTGCGCCCGAAGGGCGGCTACTTCCCGGTCGCTCCGTACGACCACTACGTCGACCTGCGCGACGAGATCTCGACGAACCTGCAGAACGCCGGTTTCGAGCTCGAGCGCGGCCACCACGAGGTCGGCACCGGCGGCCAGGCGGAGATCAACTACAAGTTCAACACGCTGCTCTCCGCGGCCGACGATCTGCAGCTGTTCAAGTACATCGTCAAGAACACCGCGTGGAAGGCCGGCAAGACCGCCACCTTCATGCCCAAGCCGCTGTTCGGCGACAACGGTTCGGGCATGCACGTGCACCAGTCGCTGTGGAAGGACGGCAAGCCGCTGTTCCACGACGAGGCCGGCTACGCGGGCCTGTCGGATGTGGCCCGCTGGTACATCGGCGGCATCCTGCACCATGCACCGTCGCTGCTCGCGTTCACGAACCCGACCATCAACTCGTACCACCGCCTGGTGCCGGGCTACGAGGCTCCCATCAACCTCGTGTACAGCCAGCGGAACCGGTCCGCCGCGGTCCGCATCCCGATCACGGGCAACAACCCGAAGGCCAAGCGCCTCGAGTTCCGCGCCCCCGACTCGTCGGGTAACCCGTACCTGAACTTCGCCGCGCAGATGATGGCCGGCCTGGACGGCATCAAGAACAAGATCGAGCCGATGGCTCCGGTCGACAAGGACCTCTACGAGCTTCCGCCGGAGGAAGCCAAGAACATCCCGCAGGCTCCGACCTCGCTCAACGCGGTCATCGACCGCCTCGAGGCCGACCACGAGTACCTCACCGAGGGCGGCGTGTTCACCACCGACCTGATCGAGACCTGGATCTCGCTCAAGCGCGAGCAGGAGATCGCTCCGGTCAACCTGCGTCCGCACCCCTACGAGTTCCAGCTGTACTTCGACTGCTGAGTCCCGTGAGGCACTGATCTCCGATCCGGCCCGCACACCCGACCGGGTGTGCGGGCCGGACTCGTCGAGGCGTTCCGACCGTGCTGCGCATGTCGGTGCTCGTCGCGGTACGGCGAACGTCGCTCCCCCGGCAGTGATCACACCACCCGACGCGGACGTCACGAGCGCGACCACCCGCGCCGCACCTACACGAGTTCGGGTTCCGCCTCCGGCGCCCGCTCGACCGTCTTCTCCTGCGCCCGCAACCGCCGGCCCAGCACCGAGTAGCGCCGGCCGTAGGCGAAGTACACGACCACCCCGAGCGCCATCCAGATCGCGAAACGGATCCACGTCTCGACCGAGAGGTTGAGCATGAGCCATCCACACGCGAGGACGGCGACGATCGGAATCAGCGGTACGAGGGGAACCCGGAAGCCGCGGGGCAGGTCCGGTCGGGTGCGTCGGAGCACCAGCACTCCCAGGCACACGAGGACGAAGGCGAACAGTGTGCCGATGTTGACCATCTCTTCGAGGACACCCATCGGGAACACCGCGGCGAGCACCGCGACGACACCACCCACGACGAGCGTGATCCGGACCGGGACACCCTTGCGGTTGGTGGTCGCGAGACGCCGGCTCACGAGACCGTCCCGGGACATGGCGAAGAGCACACGGGTCTGACCGAGCATCATCACCATCACGACCGTGGTGAGCCCCGCGAGGCCCCCGACGTTGATGGCCATCTGCGCCCACGTGATGCCGTGCGCCTCGAATGCGGTTGCCAATGTGGCGCTTCCGTCGCCGACCAGGGCACTGCCCGTTCTCAGGTCCGTGTACTTGACCATGCCCGTGAGCACGAGCGTGACCCCGACGTACAGTGCGGTGACGATCGCGAGGGAGCCGAAGATTCCGCGGGGCAACGCTTTCTGAGGGTTCTTGGTCTCCTCCGCGGTGGTGGCGACGACGTCGAACCCGATGAACGCGAAGAACACGAGGCTCGCCGCGGCGAGCAGCCCGTACCAGCCGTAGCTGCTGCCGTCGGCCCCGGAGAGCATCGAGAACAGCGACTGGTGCAGACCGGTCGCCGTGTCCTGCGCGGTCTCGGCTTCCGGGATGTACGGCGAATAGTTGCTCTTGTCGATGTAGAAGATGCCGACGACGATCACGAGGAGCACGACCGCGACCTTGATGGCGGTGACCACGGCGGACACCCGCGAGGAGATCTTGGTGCCGATCGCGAGGACCGCGGTGATCGCCGCGACGATGACGACCGCACCCCAGTCGAGGGCGACCGAGCCCACGTGGACCGTGGTGTCGGACGCACCGAGCATGCCGCCCAGATACATCGACCACCCCTTCGAGACGACAGCGGAGGCCAACGCGAACTCGAGGACGAGGTCCCACCCGATGATCCAGGCGACGAACTCCCCGAAGGTGGCGTACGAGAACGTGTAGGCGCTGCCGGCGACCGGCACCGTCGACGCGAACTCGGCGTAGCACAGGGCCGCCAGACCGCACGCGACGGCCGCGAGCACGAACGCCAACGAGATCGACGGCCCCGCAACGTTGCCGGCGGTGCGCGCGGTGAGCGTGAAGATGCCGGCGCCGATGACGACGGCGACACCGAACACCGTGAGGTCCTTCGCGGTCAGTTCCCGCCGGAGCCGAGAGGACGGCTCGTCGGTGTCGGCGATCGACTGTTCCACTGATTTCGTGCGCCAGATTCCTGCTCCGGGCATGTGCACTCCCTGCGTTGTGGCGATGTCTGGTGTGATTCGCACATCACCGCCCCTCGTGGGGCCGGTGGATCGAGACGCTCACCGGGCTGCGACGAACGCCGATGCGAGCGGGTCGAATGAGCAATTCAGTGCGACAATCATGGCACCGCATGATTTCGTGTCAATATCTCTACGATCAGCTGAGCATCATGCTCAAATGTGATCCGCATCACTTACGAAGGGAGGGCATCGTGCTCAGTTTCGACCGCCTCGACGCGGCGCTGCTCGCGGAGCTCACACACAACCCGCGCGCGGGTATCGTCGATCTCTCCGCGAAGCTCGGCGTCGCCCGCAACACCGTTCAGGCCCGCATCCGCAAGATGGAGGAATCCGGCGCGGTCACCGGATACCAACCGGTCGTCGATCTACCGAAACTCGGTGTCCCCCTGCAGGCATTCATCGGCGCCGAACTCGTCCAGGCGCGCATGGGTCAGGTCATCGCGCACCTCGAACGCTTCCCCGAGGTGCTCGAGGTCCACGCCACCACGGGGCGGGAGGATCTGCTCGTCCGCATCGCCGCCCAGTCCCAGGAGGACCTGCTGCTCGTCCTCGAGCGCATCCACGCACTCGAGGGCGTCGCGCACACCACCACCACCCTGGCATTGACGACACCCGTCGCCTACCGCACACAACCGTTGCTGGACAAGCTCACCCGCGAATCCGGGCACGGTCGATCCACCCCCGCACCCGACCTGGGGTGACCCCGCGTACCCACCCCGCACACGACGGGAGGGGAGGCGCCCGCGGCGCCTCCCCTCCCGTCGTCCCGAATCACACGGCGTCGATGCGCGCCTCCGCGATCCGATCGGCCGCAGCCCCCGGAGTGACACCGAGATCTGCTGCAACATCGATGATCTCACGTACACGATCGCCGATCGCGACAACTCGGGCGGTGGCCACGTCGAGTCCCGTACCGTCCACCTCGCCGGCGACCTGGATGAGCCCACCGGCATTCGCGACGTAGTCGGGAATCCACGTCACGCCCCGGTCCCGCAACGCTTCCTCGACGTCCGGCGTCGCCAGCTGGTTGTTCGCTGCGCCGCAGACCAACCGCGCCTCGCAGGACGCCGCGACCGACCGGGTCACCGTGCCGCCGAGCGCGCACGGAGCGTACACCTCGAGCCGTGATTCGAGGACGCTGTCGGCAACACGCACCGACGGGAACGAGTCGGCGACAGCGGCGAGCGAAACCGGATCGACGTCGGAGATGACGATCCGTGCTCCGTCCTCGACGAGGAGGCGCACGAGCTCGCGACCGACCTTCCCGATGCCTTCGACACCCACCACACGACCATCCAGTGATGCTGTCCCCCATACCCTTTCTGCACCCGCGCGCATCGCATGGAACACACCGAGCGCGGTGAGCGGGGAGCTGTCCCCCAGACCTCCCGCGGCTGCGGTGCGACCCACCGCGTGACGGGTACGGCGCCCGACGACGTCGAGATCCGTTGCGTTCGTGCCGACGTCGGCCGCGGTGATGTAGCGGCCGGCAAGGGTCTCGACGAACCGTCCGTACGATTCGAGCAGCGCATCGGACTTGAGTTCCGCGGGGTCACCGATGATCACGGCCTTTCCGCCACCGAGGTCCACACCGGCAACCGCCGCCTTGTACGTCATGCCTCGCGACAGGCGCAGGACGTCGTCGAGTGCCGCCCCCTCGTCGCTGTACGCGTGGAATCGGGTTCCGCCGAGTGCGGGCCCGAGCGCGGTCGAATGGATCGCGACGATCGCCCGCAACCCGGTGGCCGGGTCTTCGTGGAAGACGACCTGTTCGTGGGGTCGGTCGGACAGCAGTCCGGACCGGTCGAAGACTCCGGAGCCTGCGGGGGCGAGGGTGGGTGCGCTCATCGGCGGTGGTCCTTTCGGGGATGCAGCAGGGTCGGGGATGTGGCGATCAGAAGTCGGCGGCGATACCGAGATCGGTCAGGCGCTTCCGGTACCGGTCGACGGAGGCGAGTTTGACGTCCTCGTAACCGCGGACCGTGTCGGCGAGCGCCGCGAATTCGACGGCCCGCTCGTAGTCCTCGACGGTCAGGGCGGCGGTGAAGCCGTCGAGGGTCGCGCGATAGTGGTCGCGCAGCGCCCGCTCCAGCCGGCGGATGCGGGCGTACCCGAACGGGTCGAGACGTGTGCCGCGCAACCGCTTCCCCTTCGCGAGGGCGCGCAGGGCCCAGTGCGTCCGCGGACCGAAGCCGACCTTCGTGGACCGGCCGAGTGCGCGCAGCACCGGCGGGTGCAGGCGGTAGGTGAGTTCTGCGCCGCCGGGCACCTGGTCGCGCACCTCGGCGAGGAAGGCGGGGTCGACGAGCATGCGCGCGACCTCGTACTCGTCCTTGTAGGCGGTGAACTTGAACAGGCCCCGCGCCACCGCCTCGGACAGGTCGGTGCGGTCGGTGACGCGCCGTTCGGCGTCCCACACGTCCTGCACGCCGCCCAGGTAACGCTGGGCCGCGCGCACGTCCTGGAAGTCGATCAGCTCGGCGGCGCGCACCGTCGCGAGGCGGCGTGTCTCACCGTCGACGGTGAACGCGTCGAGCAGTGCGTCGGGTACCACCGTGGGGGCACGGTCGGTCCGGACGGGTTCGGTGGCCGCCGCGAAGGCTCGGGGGTCTGCGACGGCGACCCGTCCCCACCGGAACGCAGCGATGTTGGCGGCGACGGCGACACCGTTGAGTTCGATGGCTTCCTCGATGTCGGCTGCGGGGATGTCGAGGCCGCCGAGCTGGTGCGCCGCACCGACCACGAGGAAGTTCGCGGCGGCGGTGTCACCGAACAGCGTCTGCGCCGCGGCGAGAGCATCGAACGAGGACAGGGTCCGGGTGGCCGTGTCCAGACGGTCGAGAAGGTCCGCTTCGTCGGGGTGGCGGACACCGCGGTCGTAGACCATGTCTCCGGTGGGGGTGCGACTCGTCGAGGCGACCGCGATCGTCGTCGCGGCATCGGTGTGGGCCAGGCTCTTCGCGTCCGCGGCGGTCAGCAGGTCGATCGCGAGCAGGCAGGTCGCGGAGCCGGGACCGACACGGTTTCCGGGGTCGAGTTCTCCGGCGGAGTACCGCAGGTGGGACACGACGGGCCCGGCCTTCTGGCTCATGCCGATCTGATCGAGCGCCTCGACGTCGAGGCCGGCGCGCAGGGCAGCGGTTGCGAGGACCTGGTTGACGGTGACGATGCCGGTGCCGCCGATGCCGGCGAGGAAGATGTTGCGGGTGCCGGTCACCGCGCCGGACGGGGCGTCGGGCACCGCGGGGGCCGCGGGAACCTGTTTCCGGTCGCGCCCGCGGCCGGGGTCGACCTCGACGGTGACGAAGGAGGGGCAGTCCCCGTCGAGGCAGGAGTAGTCGGTGTTGCACGAGGTCTGGTCGATGCGGGTCTTGGATCCGAACTCGGTGTCGACGGGTTGGACCGACAGGCAGTTGCTCTTGACACCGCAGTCACCGCAGCCCTCGCACACGGCTTCGTTGACGACGACCCGGGTGGTGCGGGCCGGAAGGGTGCCGCGTTTGCGTTGTCGACGCGCGTCGGCCGCGCAGTGCTGGTCGTACACGAGGACGGTCACCCCCGGGGTGTCGCGCAATAGGCGTTGTGCCTCGTCGAGCCGGTCGCGGTGCCAGACCTGCACTCCCCGCGCGAGTGACCGTCGCCGGTGCCGTTTCGGGTCGTCGGAGCAGACGATGATGCGTTGCACACCTTCGACGGCGAGTTTGTGGGTGAGCTTCGGGATGGTCAGTGCCCCTTCGGCGTCCTGGGCTCCGGTCATCGCCACGACGTCGTTGTAGAGGATCTTGAAGGTGATGTTCACGCCCGCGGCGACGCATGCCTGGACGGCGAGCTGACCGGAGTGGAAGTAGGTGCCGTCGCCGAGGTTCTGGAACATGTGGTCGATGTCGGTGAACGGGGCCTGACCGATCCACTGTGTGCCCTCGCCACCCATCTGGGTGAGCCCGGTGACGGCGCTGTCGGCCCGGCCGGACATCGTGACGAGGGCGTGGCAGCCGATGCCGCCACCGCCGATCGACCCTTCCGGGATCGCGGTGGACCGGTTGTGCGGGCAGCCGCTGCAGAAATACGGCGTGCGGGTGGCGGAGAGCACCTCGAGCGGGAGTTGCGGCAGCGGTCCGGGTCCGAGTTCGACGTGTCCGCGCAGCACCCGGCGCAGCGGTCCGCGGATGCGGCCGGCGGTCAGTTCCCCGTCGACCGGGACGAGGCGGCGGCCCTCGTCGTCCTTCTTACCGACGATGCGCGGCGGAGTGTCGGTGCCGTAGAGGATTTCGCGGATCTGTGTCTCGACGAAGGCGGTCTTGTCCTCGACGACGAAGATCGTGTCGAGTCCGCGTGCGAAGCGCTGCACCTGGTCGGGGCCGATGGGATACGGCATTCCGATACGCATGAGGCGGATTCCGGCAGCGTGCAGGTCCGCATCGGTGACATCGAGATCGAGGAGGGCCTGGCGGAGCGCATCGAAGGTGGGTCCGGTCGCGACGATGCCGATGTGGGCCTGCGGCGGGTCGACCTCGATGACGTCGAGCGCGTTGACCTTCCCGTATTCCTGCACCATCTTCCATCGCGGTCCGTAGAGGTCGGCCTCGGAGATCACGCTGTCGCCGGGCGCCGCCATGGGGCGCTGGATGTAGGCGAACGGTTTTCCGTCCCACTCGATCTCGGGAACGACGGTGTCGATGTCGGCGATCGAACCGTCGACCGACCAGGCACCGTCCGCGACGTCGGCGACGATCTTGAGAGCGACGATGCAGCCCGATGCACGCGACAACGCCACCCCGTGCAGACCGAGGGTGACGATCTCGGCAGCGTTGCGGGGGAACAGGACCGGGATGCCGAGCGCGGCGAGGGACCGCTCGCTGACGGCGGGCACCGTCGACGATTTCGAGGCGGGGTCGTCGCCGACCATCAGGAGCATTCCGCCCGTCGGCGACACCCCGTACATGTTCGCGTGCCGGAGCGCATCGGTGGCGCGGTCGAGCCCGGGCCCCTTGCCGTACCAGACGCCGACGACGCCGTCGTGGGTCGGCGTTCCGGCGCCGAGATCCCCCTGGCTGCCCCAGACCGCGGTCGCGGCGAGTTCCTCGTTGAACCCGGGTACGAAGGTGATGTCGTGCTCGGCGAGCTTCCGGGGCATGCCGTGGAGCAGCTTGTCGAGACCGCCGAGCGGGCTGCCGGGGTAGCCGGAGACGAAGGTGGCGACGCGACGCCCGGCCCGGATGTCGCGCACATGCTGTTCGACGAGTTGCCGGGCGATCGCCTGGACTCCGGTGAGCAGGACCGTGCCGGATCCGGACCGGTACCGGTCGTCGAGGTCGTAGGCGGGCTTCTCGGGTTTCCGGACCGCGATCTCGGTCATCGCTCACCGCTCCTTCGCTGCGACAGGGTGTGCCGCTGCTGACGTCACATCATTTGGTGCAGCAAGAGTCACAAGAAGTGACCTCATCGGTCAACGCAATCGACATCAACACATCATATTGCTCAAAGGTGACGGTCATCACATCGATGAAACGAGCCGAACTGATCAGTTCCCGCCGACGTGCCGCGACCCGACCGCACCGCACGGAACGGCCGGCCCGGACCATCTCTGGTCCGGGCCGGCCGTTCGAGGAGAGGAAGGTGCGCCTGCGGCGTCAGGCGGCGCCGAGAATCAGACCGCTGGTGGGAACGGCAGTTCCCGCGGTCACGATGATGTTGTCGACGGTGCCGGGCTGGTTCGTGGACGTGCCCCGGACGACACGGACGGCCTCGGCGATGCCGTTGACGCCGTGCAGATACGCCTCACCGACCTGACCGCCGTGCGTGTTGCTCGGCAGGCGCCCACCGATCTCGAGGTTGCCCTCGCGGATGAAGTCCTTCGCCTCGCCGGGAGCGCAGAACCCGAGTTCCTCGAGCTGAGGGAGCACCAGCGGGGTGAAGTGGTCGTAGAGGATCGCCGCGTCGATGTCCTCCGGTGCGAGACCGGCCTGCGCGTACAACTGGCGACCGACCAGCCCCATCTCCGGGATTCCGGTGATCTCGGGGCGGTAGTAACTGGTCATCATGTGCTGGTCCTTCCCGGACCCCTGCGCGGCACCCTTGATGATCGCGGCCTTGTTCGGCAGATCCTTCGCGCGTTCCGCGGACACGATGACCAGGGCCTGACCCCCGTCCGTCTCCTGGCAGCAGTCCAGCAGGTGCAGCGGCTCCGCGATCCACCGGGAGTTCTGGTGGTCCTCGAGCGTGATCGGTTTGCCGTAGAACCACGCGGCGGGGTTGTTCGCGGCGTGTTTGCGGGCCACGACCGCGACGCGGCCGAAGTCCTCACTGGTCGCGCCGTACCGGTACATGTACCGACGGGCGAACATCGCAACCCACTGGGCCGGCGTGGCAAGACCCTGCGGCGTCAGCCACGCGTAGGCCGCACGATCCGCCGTCGAATCCATCGGGCGGTCGTGCTGCCCCAACCCGAAGCGCATCCCGGACCGCTCGTTGAACGCGCGGTACACCACGACGACCTCGGCGACACCCGTCGCGACGGCCATGGCGGCCTGCTGCACCGACGCGCAGGCCGCACCCCCGCCGTATCCGATGCGGGAGAAGAACTTCAGCTCGCCCAGACCGCAGTTGCGGGCGACGAGGATCTCGCCGTTGGTCTCCATCGTGAAGGTGGACAGACCGTCCACCTCGGAGGGATCGATGCCGGCGTCGGCGAGGGCCGCGGTGACGGCCTCGCAGGCGAGCTGCAGCTCGGAGCGCCCGGACTTCTTGGAGAACTCGGTGGCACCGATACCGACGATCGCGGCGGCACCCGAGAGCGAACCGACAGCCATCAGGCGTC
>ERZ764778.1144-NODE-1144-length-28286-cov-24.452021_pt1 | contig 28286 bp, 25 predicted proteins | sample MGYA00374951_ERZ764778 | MGnify/ENA primary metagenome ERZ764778 (study PRJEB28918, sample SAMN05720193) | bioreactor metagenome | isolation source: Anaerobic biogas reactor | place: USA:Washington, USA | collected 2015-08-08 ...
AGCTTTTCAGGGGCGGCAAAGAGTGAGCCCCCTTCCCAGGCGCCCCAGATCCAGTGTTCGGGGGTTCCTGAAAGGCGTTCCGCTCCTTCGTACCATCCCTTCTCAAGCTGCTTTTCATCCACCGCGGACGGGGATTCGGGCACGGCGAGTTCCCCTGTCCGAACGTATCCGTCATCTCCCCAGAGATACTTCCTCGAGACGAACACAAAGGAAAAGTCCCTGTATTTCAGCCGGGAAAACACGTCCGGAACGGAAAATCCCCCGATTTCGAGGTAATGGTGCCTGCCTTCGGACCGGGATCCCCTGGCGCTGTAGGCGGTGATGAAGGTGATCCCGTCAGGGGTCTCCACCCGTTCTTCATCAGGGGCGGGGCCGGCCGGAAGGACGGCATCCGCACCCGCCGGGAGGCTGCAGAGCATTAAAAACACCGCCATCAGGACTGCCGTCGTTTTCTTCATTATTTTTCCTCCTTTTCCATGGTCCACCCCACCTCCGGGGAGAACAGGACTTCAAGGTCCGGGGCTCCGGATTCCGAGATGCAGCGGGTGACGCATTCCGAGCGGATCACCAGGCGGCACAGCCGCTCCTGTTCAGATGAAACGTCAATGCCCGCAGGGCCGTTCAGGACCACGGGAACTCCCCCTTCCGCCCTGATCTCGTCCCGGGCCCTGGCGGTCTCCCAGTCGGCGAGGGCGGCAAGGTTCAGGTATTTCCCCGCGGCGAGGTGACCGGAGTCCCATTCGCTCTTCCGCAGGGCCACGGAGGCCGTGCGGGCCAGGATCTCCAGGGTCGGCAGGTCCATGGTGGCCGTTCCGGCGAGGGGTGCCGACACCGCCACGAAGGCGGTCATCCTGTCGCCGTCCCAGAGGGGGAAGATCCGGTCCATTTCGTCAAGACCTTCCACCGATGAAAGGGCGGGCACTTCCATGAAGGCGAAGAGCCTTTTCGACTCTTCCAGGGAGAAGGATCCCTGCCGTTCTCCTTCAAGGAGCCCCACCGGAAAGCCGGCAAAGGTGCCTTTTTTCTCCAGGAGGCCCTCCTTCCTGGAGGCGAAGTGGACGTACCCTCCGGCTGCCGGCTGCCAGACCACGAGAAGGGACCGGGGAGCCTGGGCCATCTCGGTAAAGATGTCCAGTATCTGGAGCAGGAGATCCTCCTTGGAGGTCTGCTCCATAAAATTCAGCGCGGCCTCGTGGAGGGCGTTGAGCAGAAAGGCCCTGCGGGTGAGTTCCGAGATGTTCAGCTCCCGCTCTTCCCTGAGGCTTCCCAGGGAGAGGGCCTTGGACGCCACGTTCCCGAGGAGTTCCATGAAGTTGAAGGCTTCTTCGCCGGGCATCCTGTCCCATTTCAGGAAGCAGAAGAGGCGGAAGGTCCCTCCGGGAATGGGGAGGAGGGCGGACCAGTCATCGGCCAGGGAGTCGAAAACGCTGTCTCCCAGGAGCTCCCGCTGCTGGGATTCCACCCTCACCGGGACGGGCGAGAGAATGTCCCGGGAGAAAATGCCCTTCCTGGGGGGCAGGAGCATCTCCTCCCCTTCGAGGAGCGACAGGGTTTCGCCGTTGTCGAGCAGCAGGGAAAACCGGGAGGGGAAGAGGCTTTCCTGCACCACGTCGTGGAGGAAGGCACCGAAGTAGTTCACCCCCATGGGCTCGAAGACGGAGGCGAGGGTATTCTTCGTGGCCAGGACCATGTAGGCCAGCCTGGAGAGCCGCTCCTCCACGCCGGCGGTCTTCTGGTGGAGCTGCCACAGGTTGATGAGCCCTGCGAAGGAGGGCATCTCCTCCAGGATCTCCGGGGTTGGCTCCTCCCCCAGGAGGACGTAGAAGCACCACCCCATCCCCCGGAGCCGGACGGCCCACGGCCACTCTCCCGAAAGAGGCGCGGAGAGCACATCAAAGGATGTCCGGAGGGGAGGGGACGGAAAGGCTGCATCCACGGCCCCGGCCGCTCCTTCGAGGAACAGGCTGTTCATGGGTGTGCCGAAGGCGTCGAGCACCGCCAGGTCATTCCCATCAGGACGGGCTATCACCCCCCTGGATGCCCGGTCGGCAAGATATTCCGAAAGAAGCACCAGAACGCCGCCGTCCAATATAAAATTGGTCTTTTCGAAAAGGTTTTTCATAAGCTGTCAACTCCCCTTTATATAGGGAAGGAATAAGTCTTACCCTTCCCTATAGCGGAAAAACTGCTTCAATGGTATCGTAAAGACAGAAAAGGTGCCACTACAATTTGATGACGTCACAGGGCGTTGTCCGGATCTGCGGGGTGTTCGTCCGTGTTTTTGAAGGGCAGAAAAGAGAAGCCGGGGTCCGTCCCCCTTCCGGGCGAGGAGAAAAGGCGTTTTTTTCGTGTGGAGTGCGTCCTCCGGACGGAATTCCGGCTTCGGGACCACGGATCCTGGGTGCCCGCCGAAGTGCTGGATCTCAGCGTGGCGGGGATGAAGGTCCGGTTCGATCCCTTCTTCAGGGGAAAAACATTCTCCCCTGAGCGGTTCGAGTGGGCGGACAGCACCTTCCGTTTCCCCCTGAACGGAAGTTTTTTCCAGATTGAAGGCTGCTTTCTCCGGGTCTACATGAGAGAGGCGGGCCGTTTCACCGCAGGCGTGGAATTTACGGATCCCTCGCCGGAGGACCAGTTCAGGCTTGTGGAGCTTTACGGGATGTTCCGGAGGAGAAGCGCCGGAATCCTCTAGCCGGAAGGGCGGTGCAGCTCTTCCGTACATTCGGTTCAGATCGCGAAGGGAGATGAAGCAATGAACACAGTACGCGGCAGGATTTTGGCTTCTTTTCTTGCGCTGGGGCTGTTGCTTCTCGGAGGAGTGAGCTTCGTGGCGCTCCGCCAGTCCGAACAGGGACTTCTGGAACTCGCTGAACAGGAGGGAGTGGCCCTTACCCGGACGCTCACGGAAGGATTCGACCAGTATCTCACGGCCAGGTCCGCCTTTATGGAGGCGGCGGCAAAGCACGGGGAAATGAGGAGCGGCGACCTGGAGCGGCAGAAGGCTTTCCTCTCCACCCTTGACGCCTCGAAGCTCCAGATACAGGCCTATTTCATCATCGACATGGAAGGTAACGGCCATTATCTCGACGGAAAGGTCAACAAGCTGGGCGACAGGGAATATTACAAGCGTGCACGGGACTCGAAGGCCACGGTCGTCGGGCAGCCCGTCCTTTCCAGGGCCACGGGGGAGATGGTGGTCATCATCGCCTCGCCGGTCCTTGACGGCTCGGGCAGCGTCACCTCCGTCCTCTGCGGCCGGATTACCGCCAACACTCTTGTAGACCTCGCCTCGGCCCAGAAGTGGGGGCAGACGGGCTATTCCGTGGTGACCGACTCAACGGGACTGCTGGTCGTCCATCCCGAAAAGGAGTATGTAGGGACCCTGAATGCTTCCGTTCCGGGCAAGGAGCTCCCCGACACCTTCACCTCGGCGGTGAAGCGGGCCCTCGGCGGAGAATCGGGAGTCGTGCGGTATTCTTTTGAGGGGGTTGAGCGCGTGGCCTCCTTCGCACAAATACCCTCCACGGGGTGGACGGTCCTCATGGTCTCGCCGGTGGATGAATTTCTCACCCCCGTCCGGGACATGCGGAGGATCATCTTCATCGCCCTCGGGGCGGCGGTGCTCCTCATGATCGGCGTCTCCCTCCTGATTGCCGGCAGCGTCTCCAAACCCCTTGCCTCAGTGGTGGAGAAAATGGACAGCCTAGCCCGGGGAGATTTCAGCTCCCGGTTCTCTTCCGGCTCGAGCCTCGCAGAAATACGGAACCTGGCTGAATCCTTCAACGGGATGATCGACTCGGTGGCAGGCTTCACGGGCGGAGTCATCTCCGCGTCCTCCTCTCTTCTCGCCCGGGCCGAGGATCTGAGCGCCGCGTCGGAACAAAGCAGCGCCTCGGTGCAGGAAGTGATCGGTCTCGTGGCGAAGGTGACGAAGAACACCCAGGACACGACGAGCGCCATTGAGGAGGCCAACGCCGGAGTGGAGGAAGTGGCGAGCGCGTCCCAGGCGGGAGCGAAGGCGGCCGCCGAATCGGGGGAGCAGGCCCAGGAGATCTCCCTTGCGGCGGAGAAGGGCGGAAAGGCCCTGGAGCAGATGGTGGATCACATCGGCAGCGTGTCGAAATCAGGAGCCCAGGTGAACGCGGCCGTGACCGAACTGGCGAAGTCCGTTTCGGGCATCACGGGATTCGTGAACACCATCACCCAGATCGCCGACCAGACGAACCTTCTGGCGCTGAACGCGGCCATCGAGGCCGCCCGGGCCGGCGAGGCCGGACGGGGCTTCGCGGTGGTGGCGGAGGAAGTTCGGAAGCTCGCCGAGGAGTCGAACCGTGCGGCGGCCGAAGTGGGCAAGGTCATCGGCGAGATCTCGGGCAAGACGGACAAGGCCCTGGCGGACCAGAAGGGAAGCGTGGAGCACATCCGGGAGCTCGTGGCCATGGCGAAGGAGACCCAGAACGTGATCAACGACGTGATTCTGAAAGTGGGCTCCATCACGGAGAACGTGCAGTCCATAGCGGCGACGATGCAGGAGCAGTCTGCGAGCGCGGAGGAGATGACGGCGGGGATGGACCACGTGGCCCGTGCCGGTGCCGACATCGGCGAGCAGGTGGAGAACATCAACCGTTCCATGGAGGAGCAGGGGCGGGTGACGGAATCCATCGCGAAGGCGGCGGAGGAACTTGTGAGCCTGTCGGAGGAGATGCAGAAGTCAGCGTCACGGTTCAAAATCGAGGAAGAGGAAACGGAGGGTCAATCCGGCCTCGTTCTCTCAGAGAACGAGGCGGATGAAGCCTGATCCGCTTCAAGTACGGAAGGCAAAAAGCGGGGAGTCTCCGACCGGAGACTCCCCGCTTTTTGCTCAGAATTTCTTCAGGGCCCTTTTCCCCGCTCCCCTTCCAGGAGGAGGGAGTCCCTTGTCCCTGCAGGCCGGGCAGATACCGTAGAGAGTGAGCTGCCGCTTGAGCACCTGGTAACCCTCCAGCGCCCCGGAGTACGACTCCGTCCCGGGGAGGTCCACATCGACATCGATCAGGGAACGGCATGAAAGGCAGAAAAAATGATTGTGGGATTCCGCGCAGGTGTCGTACCGGATTCCCCCGTCGCTGAGGTCCTGCACTTCCACGACCTCTCCCAGGGTGGCCATCTCCCGTATGGTGTTGTAGACAGTCGTCCGGGAGACTTCGGGCATGGTGACCACCACCTGCCGGTACACCTCGTCCACCGTGGGGTGGGTCCTGTCCCTGGAAAGGATCTCGATTATCAAACGCCGCTGGGGAGTGAGTTTGAGCCCCTTCTCCCTCAGGCCGGCCGCAATTTTTTCCACGGATCGCACACGCCATCCCTCCTTGTTCCGAAAACCTACGTTGTAACCATTATAAATAAATAAAGTTTTCCGTCAACAGTGGATCCAGGGTATGGGGACATCCATCCCGGAATCTGCCGGAAGGATGGCGGGGGGCATCCGGGATCAGGGAACGCCTATTCGCCATAAAGCTTGTAGAGCGCCTGGGTTCCCTCGTTTTCAAGGCCCCGGGACGCAAGGATCCCGTACTGTTCGAAGGCTTTCTTCAGTCCCGGCACGTCCAGTCCCATGCGCTCCGCCTCGTCGAGGGCGATCTTCATGTCCTTTATGATGTGCTTCACGAAAAAGCCGGGGGCGAAATCGCCCGCGAGGATCCTAGGGGCGAGATTGGAGAGGGACCAGCTCCCCGCGGCGCCGCCCGAGATGCTCGACAGCACCTTTTCCGGGTCGAGACCGGCCTTCTTCGAGTAGGCGAGGGCTTCGCAGACCCCCATCATGTTCGAGGCGATGGCGATCTGGTTGGCCATTTTGGTGTGCTGGCCGCTGCCAGGCCCCCCCTGGAAGGCAACGTTTTTTCCCATAAGGGAGAAGAGGGGCATCATGTCGTGGAAAACGGCTTCGTCGCCGCCCACCATGATGGACAGGGTCCCCTCCCGGGCCCCCCTGTCGCCCCCCGACACGGGGGCATCGAGGACAGAAATCCCTTTTTCGGCTCCCGCCGCTGCGATGCGGGCCGCCAGGTCAGGGCTCGAGGTGGTCATGTCGATGAGCACTGTTCCGGGCCGGGCCCCCGCGAGGAGCCCTCTTTGCCCGAGGTAGACCTCCTCCACGTCGGCGGGGAATCCCACCATGGTGATGACTACGTCGCTCTTCTCCGCCAGGGAATGGACGTCGTCCTTCCACACGGCCCCCTGGGTCAGCAGGTCCATGGCCTTCGCCTTCGACCTGTTGTAGACGAGCAGGTCGTAGCCTCCCCTCATGATGTGTCCCGCCATGCTGTGACCCATGACTCCGAGACCTGCGAATCCGACGGCCGTTTTTCCCTTTTCGGGTTTCATGCAGTGCACCTCCGGTTGTAGTCTGCCTCATTTTTCCCTTTGCCCCGGATTGTTCCCAGATTATCCATTCTCGGGTACAATGCAGGAAGGAAGGAAAGAAGGGGCAGTTTTGATTGTACCCTTATCATTACCGATTGAGAAGGAGGCAGATCCATGAACACTCTGGAACGGATCGAGCAGCTGCTTGGAGACGAGGCGGAATACCTGCTCGGGCACACGTGCGGGACCATTGGCCGGGAGATGCTTACCCTCCCGGGACCTGATTTTGTGGACAGGGTGACGGCCCTCTCCGACCGCCCCATTCCTGTGATGCGGTCCATGCAGGCACTGTTCGGCTCGGGAAGACTGGCCGGAACAGGGTACCTCTCCATCCTCCCCGTGGACCAGGGGATCGAGCACTCCGCAGGAGCCAGCTTCGCCCCCAACCCCATCTACTTCGACCCGGAGAACATCGTGAAGCTCGCCCTGGAGGCCGGATGCAACGCCGTGGCCAGCACCCTGGGGGTGCTCTCGTCGGTAGCCCGGAAGTACGCCCACAAGATCCCCTTCGTGCTGAAGATCAACCACAACGAGCTGCTCTCCTACCCGAACAAGTACGACCAGATCCTCTTCGCCTCGGTTGAGCAGGCCAGGGACATGGGAGCGGCCGCAGTGGGCGCCACCATCTACTTCGGCAGCGACGAGTCCACCCGGCAGATCCAGGAGATCAGCACGGCCTTCGAGATCGCCCACAGCATGGGCATGGCCACCATCCTCTGGTGCTACCTGCGGAACAGCGCCTTCAAGACGGCGGAGAAGGACTACCACGTGGCCGCCGACCTCACGGGGCAGGCGAACCATCTCGGCGTAACCATCGGCGCCGACATCATCAAGCAGAAGCTCCCCGAGAACAACGGCGGGTTCTCCGCCCTGAAGTTCGGCAAAACGGCCAAGGCGGTCTACGAAAAGCTTTCCAGCGACCATCCCGTCGACCTGACCCGGTACCAGGTGGCGAACTGCTACATGGGCAGGGCGGGACTGATCAACTCCGGCGGCGCCTCGGGGGCCAACGACCTGGCGGATGCGGTGAAGACGGCGGTGATCAACAAGAGGGCCGGCGGCATGGGGCTCATCCTCGGCAGGAAGGCCTTCCAGCGCCCAATGAAGGAGGGCGTGGAGGTCATTCACGCGGTGCAGGACGTCTATCTCGAGAAGCGGGTGACCATAGCCTAGCCCCGGCGGAGCGGGAGGCCTCGAAGAGCCCCTTGAAGAAGGCCCGGACGTTCTCCCCCAGGAGGCGGGTGTTGTAGCCCCCCTCCTGGACCACGAGGACGGGAAGCCCCAGGCCGCCGATCAGTTTTCCGTTGTTTTCGAAATCCCTGGCGGCAAGGCTCCAGGTTCCCGTGGGATCCTTTTTGCAGGTGTCGCCGCCGAAGGGGACGACGAGGAAACGGGCTCCGTGGTCCGCAATTCTTCTTGACACTCTCCGGAGAGCGTCGAGGTATTCCTGTCCCGAAAGATGCTCGGGAAGGGGAAGGTTGAGGTTGAACCCTCTGCCTTCCCCTTCCCCTTTTTCGTCCTCGAATCCCGAGAAATAGGGGTAGGCGAACCGGGGATGCCCGTGGAGGGAGACGGTGAGGACATCGCTCCTCTGGTAGAAGATGTCCTGCTGTCCGTTCCCGTGATGGTAGTCCACGTCGAGCATGGCCACCCTGCCGAAGGCCGACAGGTACTCGGCCGCCGCCGCCGCGCTGTTCAGGTAGCAGAAGCCGCCGAAAAGCCGCCGCTCGGCGTGGTGCCCGGGGGGCCTCACCAGGGCGTAGGCAAGGTGACGGCCTTCAACAAGGGCCTGGGCGCCCGACAGAGCGCAGTCCAGCGCTCCCAGGGCGGCGAGGAAGGCGTTTTTGTTCAGGGGGGTGAAGGTATCCATGCAGAAATACCCAGCCCGGACGGAGAGGTCCTGGGGGGGCCTGGCCGCGTTCCGTACGGGAAAGACATAGGGATAGACGGACTCTCCCTCCGGCATGGCCATGCAGACCTTCCGGAGATAGGAAAAGAAGACGGCGCTGTGGACCTTCAGGATGTGCCGCTCGCCGAAATGGCGGGCCTTCTTTTCCGTGAAGAGCCCCGAGGGGAGGATCTCCCGGAGGATGGCCTCCACCCGGACGGGAGATTCCACGTACCCTCTTTCCCTGACGTGGTGGATGGCGTGGTCACGGTTGACGAAAAGGCCCACCCGCTCGCTCTCCGGAAGGGCCGCAGCCACGGCGGTCCGTTTCGGAGCGGTCACGTACTTCAGGGGACGGAGCTTCACCGGGTCGTCCCGGAAGGAGTTCATGACCATCCGGATATACTCCGGCGGGCAGAGATCCCCGTATTTCTTCCCGAGGATGGCGGCCACGATGAGCCGGGCCTTTTCCCTCTTCAGGGGCTCCTGTCTTCCCAGGCCGTCGAAGACCAGGTACGGGGGGTTGTCCCCTCCCGGCTCCAGGGGAGTCTCGTATTTCGTCCCCGTCACGGGGACAGCGCCGTACCGCTCGTAGAAGCGCAGCCGGGCGGCGTTCTGCTTCCTGGTCTCCCCGTCCCGGCTGAGTTCAGGCTCATCGGGAAGGCATTCGAAGAAAAGCCCCACGCACCCGAGGTCCAGGGCTTCCTTCCGCACCCTCTCGTAGAGTATTCCTCCCAGGCCTCCGCCCGCTTCTGCCCCCGGAACGGCGATATAATCCAAAAAGGTGAATTTCAGCAGGGGATCGTAGAGAGCGAGGGCAAAGCCGTGGACCTTCCCCGCCCCCTTCTCCGCGGCGAAAAGGATGGTCTGGAAGCCGTACTTGAGCTGGTTCCGCAGCTTCTCCGGGATAGATTCAGCCTCGCCGGGGCGGGCCCCCGGAAACTGCTCTTTCAGGATCTCCCCGATGCGGGCAAGAGCCTTCCCGTTGGCCGGGGAAAGATCGTCGAAGATTCTCCGGATCCGGAACACCCTACGCAGCTCCTAAGCAGGGCGCCTGGCCTTGCCCGAAAGCTCCTCGGGGTCGAGACGGAGCACCGTCACGGAGGCGCATTCGGCTGAAGAGAATTCATGGGAAAAGTCCTCCCCCGCGTATTTTTTCATGACCGCCAGGAGGGCGGCGGCCTTCTCCCGCTCGTCCTCCACCACCGTTATCGGTCCAGAGATCATGACGCTTTTGTAGAACATCCCCCAACCGCAGGGCCGTTCCGGTGACCGCACGAGATCCTCGCCGCACTGGGCCTGGAAGCAGCCCCGGGGGTTCTGCGCGATGATGCCGAGCTTCCGCCCCTCCCGGGCGCAGTGGAAATAGACGGCGCCGTTCATCACACCGAAACAGAGGGGCACCACGTAGGGCTCCCCGCCGCTGCAGAGGGCGAGATGTCCTGTGAAGGACCTGTCCAGAATTTCGTATATTTCTGCCCTGTCGGTGATTTCCCTGTCTTTTCTGCGAACCGGATAGCCCATATAAAATCCTCCTCCGTTATAGCGAAATGATATACTGAACATCATGGAGGTACCTGGAAGATGACCCGTTTGCCGACCGGTGCTGCCGTTGTGTTTCTGTCAATTCTACACTTTTTCAGCTTTTCAGGCGAGGGCACGCCCCTTCCGCCGGAAAAGCTGGAGGAACTGTTCCGGAACGTCGCCCCCGCCCAGTGGGGGGAGCATGTTTCGGGGACGGCCGGGAGGATCGCCGCCGAAGGGAAGGAAGTGGCCCTCACCTTCGACGCCTGCGGTGGGAAGAAGGGATCGGCCGTGGACCGGGATCTCCTGGATTTTCTGAGACAGGAGCGGATTCCGGCCACCCTGTTCCTGAGCGGGCGGTGGCTGGCGAAGAACAGGGAGACCGCCCGGGAGCTGGCGGCGGACACCCTCTTTGAGATCGCCAACCATGGCGCGGAGCACCGTCCTCTCTCCGTCACCGGACAGTCCGCCTACGGGATCCACGGTACTGAATCCGTCTCCGGGGCAGCCCGGGAAGTGGAGGCGAACGCCCGGCTCCTGGAGGAGATCACAGGAAAACGCCCCCGGTTTTTCCGCTCCGGCACAAACCACTACGACGAGGTGGCCGTGAGGGTGGCGGCGGAGCTCGGTCACGTTGCGGTGAGCCATTCCCATAACGGCGACGGCGGGGCGTCATATTCGAAACAAAAGATCGTGGACGGCCTGCTTTCCCTTCGGGGAGGGGAGATCGTGCTGTTCCACATGAACCGGCCTGAAGGCCGGACTGCGGAGGGGCTGAAGGAAGCCGTGCCCCTTCTCCGGAAGAAAGGCTTCCGCTTCGTGAAGCTCGGCGAGCGGCCGTTCGTTTTCGAGGGGGGAACTCCCGGCCCGTAAGCCTGAAAGACCGCTTCCGGGCCGTATGGTATCATACAGATGATTCCGCTTCTTCAGCGGGAGGAAGGAATTTTTTTCCAGTGCCGGACGGAGATGACGCCATGGATCCGATGTGTTTTGAACGATGGAGGGACAACCAGCCCCTGCAGGAGGCCACCGAAAAGTTCTCCGCCGCGGCGAAAAACTTTCTGGCCGTCAGGGATTCCGCCGAAACGGACGACCGCATCGCCGCCAGGAAGCTGTGGCAGAATCTGTCGGCCCAGTACTGGGACGTTCTCTCCGCCCTGGTGGACGCTCACACGGAAGACATCCCTGACGAACTGATCTTTGACGACCGGGAGCGGCTCTTCATCGATTTCGGCTACGTGAGCGACGAGCTCACCCCGGCCTCCCCGTCCCTGCAGGGAGCCCTCTCCCCGAAAGCCGCCCCGGGACTCTTCCAGTACTACTCTTTTTCCGACTTCATCGCGGAAGCCTACTCCATGATCATGGGCAAGCCGGTGACGCCTCCCAGGAACGGCTTCTCCCCGGAGGGAAAGGTCGTCCAGATGCGACGGCAGCTCGACGGGCTGAAGGCCAGGATCAAGATCATCTTCCCCGTGGTGCTGGCGAAGCAGGGGGCCCTCCCCACCGAGACGGAAAGCCTTCTTGCGGATCTTCAGAGGTGCCTGGAATCCTACACGGAGGTCTCCATGCGGACCAGGGGATACCGGGAGGCACAGGAAAAGGAAAAGCAGCAGATGGCCGTGGAACACCACGCTTTCATCGAGGCGGAGAAGCGCGTCGCCTCCTTTCTCAAGGGGAACGGGGAGGACGCCGCCGGGCTGGACGAGAACGAAATCCTGAAAGTCACGGGGCTGCTGGAATCGGCCAAGAACCTGGCACGGAACATCGTCTTCGTCACCCAGGAAATCTCCAAATGGGAGCGTCGGGTGAAGAAGACCGCCGCCGAGATGGAGGGCATTCCGCCGGCAGTGCGCCGGCGGAAACTGAAGGACCTCCTCCTGTCAAAGAAGGAGTACATCTCCCTCACGGCCAAGTCCGCCCGGAGGGATCCGTCCCAGCTCTGCCAGAGCGAGAAGGCCCCCCTCTCTCTCGACCGGGCGGCGGCGTTCGTGGAGGAACTGACGGCACTCGACCCGGAAATGCTCGTGGTGGCCCGGATACGGATGTACGGCATACCACGGGTGATCGTGGTACCCGGACAGGGATACGGCACCTACGACTGGAGCGACCATACCCTGCTCCTTCCCGCCTTTCCGTTGAACAACCTTCCGGAGAAGGCGGCGGCCTACGCCCTGGGCACCTTCCGGTGGGACAGCGACGAGGACAGGGTCATCAAGAACGGCTACGAGCTGATCAAGGAAAACCGGGGTAAATCAATCCTCGACCTGAGCTCGTCCTTCTATCGGGATTATTTTCTCTGGCTCACCAAGGAAAAAAAGGGATACCGCATTCTGCCGAGGAATACCCACAAGGTGTTTCTCCAGATGTTCACGCCCCGGAGTCCGGAGTGACGGGGAGGAAAAAAAGGAAATACCGTTCTTCACGTCACTCCCACAGGTGCTTCTCGGGCGGGCACACGCCCGTAAGATCCAGCATTTTTTCCCGTATGCGCCGTGCCCTGCCTCCGTCCGCCAGGGCGATTATTCTGTCCCCCGCAGAGAGCATGGTGTCACCGTTGGGGAGAATCTCCTCCCCGGACCGGTGGATGCTCACCAGCAGACACCCCTCGGGAAGGGAGGCATCCCTGACCGTCCTGCCGTCAAGGGACGACCCGGGGCAGACCGTTCCCTCGAGGAGGATCTTCCCGGAACTCACCGTCATATCCCTTTTCCTGAGCATCCTGAGCAGGAGGGAGTCGTAGATGGGCCGGGCCCGAAGCAGGTCCGCCGTCACGTGAGCGAGGATGACCACGAAGGAGACCGACAACAGGTGAGTGAAAGATCCGGTCATCTCGGTGATGAGGATGATCCCAGTAATGGGTGCCCGCACCACTGCCGCGAAGAATCCCGCCATTCCCATGATGAGAAAGTTCACCGCGAAAGCCTGGTCCATTCCGAAGAAACCCGCCACAGCCCCATAGAGGGCTCCCAGGGAGGCCCCTACGGCCAGCATGGGGAGGAATATTCCCCCCGCCGCGCCCGAACCGAAGCAGAGGGCCGTGAAGAGCAGCTTTCCCGCAAAGAGAAGGGAAATGTGGGACAGGGTCTTCCCACTCGTGCCAAGGTGCTCCACCAGGACATGCCCTCCCCCCAGGATGTCGGGAAGGATTGGCCCGATGCAGAGAGCCGCCAGGGCGGGGATGATCACCCTGTACCGGGCGGGAAAGGGCAGCCTGCCGTAGAGGGTCTGGGCGTCGAGGATCACCCTGCAGAAAAGGGCGCCGCCGGCTCCGCAGAGCAGCCCGAGCAGGAGCAGATGGCCGTAGTGGGACAGAGGAAGGGCGGAGGGAACGCCCAGCGAGAAGACGGGGCCGAGCCCGAAAAAGTTCTTCGAGACGAAATCCGCCGCCAGGGAGGCCATCATGGCCGACATGAGGACCAGGGGAGAGAAGCTCTTGTGGACCTCCTCCAGGGCGAAGATCACCCCGGCGAGAGGGGCGTTGAAGGCCGCTGAAAGCCCCGCCGACGCCCCGCTTGACAGGAAGAGCCGCTCCTCCACCTTTCCCCGCTTCTGGAGGACCGCAATACCCTTGCCGGCTGCGGCGCCGATCTGGACCGACGGCCCCTCCCTGCCGAGGGAAAAACCGAGGGCAATGGCGAGCCCCCCTCCGAGAAATTTCGCCGCCAGCACCTTCCACCAGGACATGGACACCTGGCCGAGGAGCTCCCCCTCAACCTGGGGAATGCCGCTTCCTCTCGCCATTGGTTCCCATTCCATCAGGAGCCCGATGACGACGGCAGCGGCGCACCAGAAAAGTACCACGGCGGGCAGGGGAACCGCCAGGGCTCCGGAGAGAGCCGCCAGTGAAAAAGACTCCGCCTTTCCGAGAAGGAGCCTGTAGCAGACGGCCGCGAACCCTGCGGTGGTGCCCACGGCGAGCCCCTGGACAATCAGGTGGATCCGGAACCGGCTTTCTCCGGTGAGAAATGAATAACGACCCATGAACAACACCTCTTCCGCAGGAAACATCATCAGAGACCCGGACCATCGGGAAGGCCCGGGAAAAGACGGCATCGTCTATCCCGCATGAACGGCAGGGGAAACCCTCCGGAGAGCGCCCCAGGGCACCCCCTCTGCTGCGGTTTTTCGGGAAAAGGCTATTCCTTCGGCTCCAGCAGCTCCGCCACGGAATCCAGCAGGGTGCGGATCTGGAGGTTCTGGGGACACTTCTCCTCGCAGGCGCCGCACTTCACGCAGGCGCTGGCCCTGGCCCCCGGCTTCAGGAAGACGGGGTAGGTCATCCGGGCCTGTTCGAGGTTATCGAACATGAAGGCCATGTTGTACCTGTTGAAACACTCCGGGATGTTGACCCCCGCCGGGCAGGGCATGCAGTACTGGCAGCCCGTGCAGAGGACCTTCATCCTCGTGCGGTACTCCTCCTTCACCCGGGCGATCATGTCCCGCTCCCCGGCCGTCAGGCAGCCGGTGCAGGCTCCATCCGCAGACGCGAGGTTGTCTTCGAGATCCTGTTCCGCGGTCATGCCGCTCAGGACCACCGAGACCTCCGGCTGGTCCCAGAGCCAGCGGAGCGCCCATCCCGCCGGGGAGAAGGCTTTCGGAGACTCGCTCCATACCTTCTTCATGGCGTCCGGGACGTTCCGGGCCAAATTTCCTCCCCGGAGAGGCTCCATGATCACCACGCCCATATTCCGCTCTGCGGCGTACTTCAGACCCGCCGTTCCGGCCTGGTAGTCCGTGTCCAGGTAGTTGTACTGGATCTGGCAGAAATGCCACGGGTAGGCGTCCACGATCTCCCGGAAGAGGGGAAGCTGGTCGTGGAAGGAGAACCCCGCCCGGCGGATCCTCCCGTCGGCCAGGGCCCTGTCGAGAAAGGCGCCGAAGCCGTTTTTTTTCATGATCTCCCACCGCTCGGCGTTGAGGGAGTGGAGAAGATAATAGTCGATCACATCCGTCTGGAGCCTGGCGAGCTGCTCGTCAAGGAAGCGGTCCATGTCGGAGGGAGTCTCCACCATCCACGAGGGAAGCTTGGTGGCGAGAAAGATCTTCTCCCGGTAGCCATTCCCGAGGGCCCTTCCCACCACGGGTTCGCTCTCCCCGCCGTGGTAGGGGTAGGCGGTGTCGATGTAGTTCACTCCCCGGTCGATGGCGGAACGGATCATGGAAGCGGCGCGGTGTTCGTCGATTTTTCCCTCCCCGTCAAGGGGAAGGCGCATGCAGCCGAAGCCGAGAATGGACAGTTCGTCTCCCGTGCGGGGCATGGAACGGTACAGCATGTAAATAACCTCCTTTGGAAATGGACACTTTTTCTTTTCCAGGAAAAGAATTCCGCTGATGCACTCTATATCGTACAATTATCCCACAGATTTTCTAACTTCCGGAGGAACCCCATGGTTTTTTTCGATGAAAATCAGGCCGCCTCGGAAGCGGCATCTGCGTTCGAAGCGTCGCTGAGGCTCTGGGGAACCCTTTCCCCCTGCCGGACGGCGGAGAGGCACGGCGTCCTCCTCCTCTCCACCGGAACGGCCATCCCGGACCAGAACTACGCCCTGAAGACAGGGGAAGGCCCCATTCCCCTCATGGCCGGGGAGGTACTGACCTTTTTCGCCTCGGAAAACATGCCCTTCACATGGTGGGTTCCCCCCGGAACGGGGGCTCTCTCCGATAGCGGCGAGGTCGCCAGGGCTGGGCTTCCCCTTCAGTGCTCGCCCCCGGCCATGATTCTTCGCCTCAGGGAAGGGCGGAACGCCATGCCGCCCTTTCCCGAAGGTGAAATTTCGGTCTGCCGCACCCCCGGCGAGGCCATCGGGTGGGCCGCTTCATCCCTTGGTGGATTCGGATCGGAACCGGAGCACCTTGAACCCTTCGCGGCCTTCGCGTCATCCATGGCGACGGGAAAGGACCGGGAACGCTTCCGGCTGCTGGTCCTTTCCTTCCGGGGCAGGCCGGCGGCCACGGCCCTGCTGACCCTTCCGGGGAAGACCGCGGGGCTCTTCTATTTTTCCGTACTGCCGGAATTCCGCCGCCTGGGCCTGGGAAAACGCCTGCTTGACAATACGCTGGAGGAGGCCCTGGAGGCTGGCTGTTCCTCCGTCGCCCTCCAGGCCTCCCCCATGGGGTTTTCCCTCTACAGAAAATACGGTTTCCGGGAGTGCGGGCGGTTTCTGGTCCACTCGCCCCACACCGGCGCCTGCTAGAAGTTCAGCCGGTCCGCCAGTTCGTCCAGTTCCGCGTCGGTTGCGGCGAGGGAGGGCAGGAACCGGACGGCCCCTCCCGCAACGTTGAGCAGTACCCCGTTTTCGAAGGCCCGGCGTTTCACTCCGGCGGGGTCATCGGTGACGACCCCGATCATGAGCCCTTTTCCCCGCACCTCGCCCGCCCATGACAGATCCGAAAGACGTGCACTGAACCGTTCACCCTTGCGGGCGACTTCACCGACAAATTCAGGGGTGAGATGGGAGAGCACCGCCTTCCCAGCCGCCAGGGAGACAGGATTGGGGGCGAAGGTGGACCCGTGGTCTCCTGGGCCGAAGGGAGACCATCCGCAGAAGACCGCCGCACCGAGGGGGAGTCCGCCGCCGATCCCCTTGCCGACGGTGATGATGTCCGGTGCCAGCCCCCAGTGTTCATGGGAGAAGTTTTTTCCCGTCCGGCCGAGCCCGGCCTGGATCTCGTCAGCGATGACAAGAACCCCCTTGTCCCGCTGCAGGGTCTTCACCGCCTCGGCCAGCCCGCCGGGTATGGGGATCACACCGCTGTTCCCCTGGACGCACTCCAGGAAAACCGCCGCCACGTCGTATTCTTCGGCGAAGTCGAGGAGCATGCTCCCCCGCAGGGGAAGGAAGACGCACCCGGGAACGAGGGGTTCGAAGGGCTTTCTCATGGAAGGGCCCCAGGTGACGGAGAGGGCGCCGAGGGTCCTTCCGTGGAAGTTCCCCTCGAAGGAGACGATAACCCCCTTCCTGTGCTTCTTCACCGCCTTGAGGGCCGCCTCGTTCGCCTCGGCGCCGGAGTTGGAGAAGTAGACCTCCCCCGGACGCCCCGCCATGGCGACGAGCTTTTCCGACATGGAAACGGCGTCGGGATCGAGAAAGTAGTTGGAGAGATGGGTAAACCGGGCCGCCTTTTCAGCCACCGCCCGGACTACATCGGGATGGCTGTGGCCAAGGGGGAGGACGCCGATGCCGGAGAAGGCGTCCAGGAAGACGCCCCTGTCGGTATAGACCTTCATTCCCTCGGCCCGATCCACTGTAAGGCCCCAGGGAGAATAGACGGGAGACAGCATGGAAGTCATTCCCCCAGCCCGAACTCTTCCACCAGGGCGCGGAGAGCCTTGTCCCCGTCCTCTGTTGCCACGAGGGCGGAAATCTTGATCTCCGACGTGGTGGTCCCCAGCATGGCGATCCCCTTCCGGCTCAGGGCGGAGATGAACCGCGCGGCCACCCCCGGAGCCGACTTCATTCCCACCCCCACGGCGGAGACCTTCACCACGTTCCGGTCCTCGGACACGGTCCATCCTTCCCAGGGTGCAAGGACATCCCTCACCGTCCGGAGCACCGCCTTTTCCGTGGCGTCCACCACGGTGAAGGTGAGGTGGGAATAGCCGTTCTCGTTCACCGTGGAGATCATGTCAACGTTCACTCCCTGCTCCGCCAGCCCCGTGAAGAGGGCGCCCAGGGCCTCCATGGACCGGGGAAGGCGGGAGATGTTCACCCGCATCTGGTTGCTGTCGGCGGTCACGCCCGAAACGACGGGCTGCTCGAGCCACTCGGGAAGGGAATTCACTACGCAGGTCCCCCTTTCATCTGAGAAGGTGGAGCCGCAGTAGAGGTCCACCGAGTATTTTTTCGCTATTTCCACGGCCCTGGAATGGAGAACCTTCGCCCCCAGGGACGACAGTTCCAGCATTTCGTCGTAGGTGATGTAGTCGAGCTTCCGGGCGCCGGGAACCCTGTTCGGGTCGCAGGTGAACACCCCCGGAACGTCGCTGTAGATCTCGCAGGGACAGCCGCACTTTGCGGCGATGGCCACCGCCGACGTGTCCGAGCCGCCCCGGCCCAGGGTGGTGACGTCCCCTTCCGGGGTAATGCCCTGGAATCCGGTGACCACGAGGACGCTCCTCCGTCCGAGCTGCGTCCTGAGCCTGGAAAGGTTCAGGTCCATGATCCGGGCGTTGTTGAAGCTGCCCGTCGTGGTCAGGCCCAGCTGGAAAGCGTTGTAGGAGAGGGCCGGTATTCCCATGTCGCACAGCGCCATGGCGAGGAGGGCGGACGTGACCTGCTCCCCCGTGGCAAGGAGCATGTCCAGCTCCCTGGGGGACGGCTCCGGCGACACCTGCTCTGCCAGCGCGATGAGGGAATTGGTGGTCTTCCCCATGGCGGAGACCACCACCACGAGCTTCTCTCCCCGGTCCACCCTCTGCCGAATTCTCTCGGCCACGCCCCGGATCTTCTCCGCCGTGGCCACCGACGACCCGCCATACTTCTGTACGATCACGTCCGGTCCTCTCCTCCGCCAATGCTCCGGCTACTTCAGGTTTCGGAGATCCTGAACGATCTCCGTCTTGGATTCCGTCTTTTCGTCCACGTCCTTGACCACCCTGGCGGGGGACCCGGCCACCACTGTCCTGGGGGGCACATCCTTCGTCACCATGGCGCCCGCCGCCACCACCGCCCCGGCGCCGACCCTGACGCCTTCGAGGATGACGGCGTTGGCACCCACGAGGACCTTGTCCTCGATCACCACGGGCGTGGCGCTCGGCGGTTCGATGACTCCCGCCACCACCGCTCCCGCGCCGATGTGGCAGTCCGCGCCGATCCGGGCCCTTCCGCCCACCACGGCGTTCATGTCGATCATGGTCCGTTCGCCGATGACAGCGCCGATGTTGATCACGGCGCCCATCATCACCACAGCGCCTTTCCCGATCTCCACCATGTCCCGGATCACCGCGCCGGGCTCGATCCGGGCCTCGTATTTATTCAGGTCCGCCAGGGGAACGGCGGAATTCCGGGCCCTGGTCTCCATGTGGACCGACCTGATCTTCGATGCGTTCTCCGACAGGATTTTTTCGACCTCCGCCCGGTCACCGGACAGGATGCCGAAGTCCTTCCCGCAGACAAAAACACACCCCCCGGCGTCCATACCATCAAGGTCCCCGGAGACGTAGGCGATGCAGGGCGTTTTCTTCTTCGATTCCTTGATGAGCCTTATGATGTCTTCCGTCCGCATGTGAGGACCTCCTCGAAAGAATAGAACCCGGGCTTCGCCCCGGCGGCGAATTCCGCCGCCCGAAGGGCCCCCAGGGCGAACACGCTCCTGGAGATGGCCCTGTGGGTCAGGGTGAACACTTCTCCCTCGTTGGCGAAAAACACCGTGTGGTCCCCCGGAACGCCGCCCATCCGGAGGGAATGGGTGGGGCAGTCCCGCCCAAGGGCCTCCCGAAGGAGGATGGCCGTCCCGGAGGGGGCGTCCTTTTTCCTGCTGTGGTGGGTCTCGCTCATCTCCGCGTCCCAGTCGGCGAAGAGGGGACCGAACTCCCGGAGGATCATCTTGAACAGGGTCACTCCCGCCGCGAAGTTGAAGCTCTGGACCACCGCCGACGTCCTGGCCGCGTACCGCACCTCGTCCATCTGTTCCGTGGTGATCCCGGTGGTGCCCAGCACGAGGGCGCAGGAAAAACGCCGCACCGCGTCAAGGGTGGCGCCGAGGGCCGAGGGCAGGGAAAAGTCCACCATGACCTCGGGCGTGCCTTCGCAGGTCTCTCCGCCGATATCAAGGGTGTAGCAGAGCTCATGGGAAGCGAAGGCCTTCCGGATCTCGCCCCCCATGCGCCCCGAAGCCCCCACGAGTCCGTATCTCATAGGCTCACCCCGCACTCCTTCAGGGACTCGTCGATGACGGCCATGCACTTCTCCGAGGCGGGAACGAGGGGAAGCCGGAGCTCGTTCCTGCAGAATCCGAGACGGTTCACCGCATACTTCACCGGAATGGGGTTCGACTCCATGAACAGGTTCTTCATGAGGGGGAACATCCTGTGATGGAACTCCCGGGCCTTCTCCACCTCACCGGCGAGGGCCAGGCGGATCATGTCAGACGTCTCCCGGGGCATGACGTTGGACAGCACTGAGATGACCCCGTCGCCGCCCGAGTTCACGAGATGGAAAGCCTGGTCGTCGTTCCCGGAGAGGATGGCGAAGTCGGGACGGTCCTTCTTGATGAGCCGGACCAGGGTGTCGATCTGGGCCACGTCTCCCGCCGCCTCCTTGATTCCCGCCACGTTGAGCAGCCTGCTCAGCCGGCGGACCGTCTCGGGAAGGATATTCGTTCCCGTGCGGCCCGGCACGTTGTAGACGATGAGGGGGATCCTGATCGACGCCGCGACCGCCTTGAAATGCTGGTACAGCCCTTCCTGGGTGGGCTTGTTGTAGTACGGGGTCACCACGAGCACTCCGTCGGCCCCCAGGGCCTCGGCCTGCTGGGACAGGGCTATGGTGTTGGCCGTGGAATTGGTGCCCGTGCCGATCACCACCGGCACTCTTCCCGCCGCCGTCTTCACGGCGAACGTGATGATTTCCGCCCGTTCGTCGGCGGTAACGGTGGGGCTTTCTCCCGTGGTCCCCAGGACCACGAGGAATTCGACGCCGCCCTCGATCTGCCAGTTCAGGAAACGCCCGAAACTCTCGAAATCCACGCCGCCCTCTTTAAACGGGGTCACCACTGCAGTACCTGTTCCACCAAACATCTCCGCACCTCCTGTTGTTGTCGGGATAGAAAAAACGGCCCGCCCCCGAAGGGACGAGCCGTAACTCGCGGTACCACCCTAATTGGACATGGAAGAAATACATGTCCCTCTCGGGCCCGATCACGGGAGCCCACACCGGGAATGTACTCCGGAAACCGCCCTTTTTTTAGGGGAGGTCCTTTCCATTCCGGCTCACCGGCCTTTTCGCCCTTTTCCCCCGGCGGGGACGCCTCTCAGCCGCTGAACGCCCCTCTCTGTCGCCGGACGACCGGAAAAGAACACACCGGTTCATCGCCTTTTCAGATATATTTGGAGATTTTATGCAAAGCGCCTCTGTTTGTCAATAGAAAAATCATCGAATGATCCCGGGGACATTCCCTTTCCCGGAAATTTCCCAAAAAAGAGATCAGCGGCCCTTCCGGAGCTCATTCCGTGCGCTCCCTGGGAGTGCGCTTCAGGTTTTTCCTGAGGTACTGGCTGTAGAGCACCGCCGCGGGGTTGTGCCCAAGGACCCTGTCCTTGACCACCAGGGTCGTCACCGGAGCCCGGGAATGTCGGTAAAAAATGCTGTCGTGGCCCACGCACAGCCCGAGGACGATGCTGAACTGAGACCCCGCCTCGTCGAGCAGCCGGGCCTGCTCCGCGGGATTGCACGAGACGGCCCCCACCCAGGGGCGCCTCGCCGCGCCGATCTCGTCCTTTGTCATGGAACAGACCTTGCAGCAGGCGGAATGGACGTCGAACTCCTTCGAAAGGATCTCCCCGAGGACGGCAGCCTCATCGGAGAAGCCTACGCAGAAGGCGATCCCGAGCGTTTTGTACTCCATCCTCCGGGCAAATTCCATTATTTCCTCCAGGCGGTTCAGGGTGCAGTAATACAGGGCCTCCACGTCGGAGGCCGTCTTCAGGAGACGGAGATCCTCGCCGTCATACAGCTCCGTTCCCCTGCCGGGGCTGCAGGGTTCTCCCCGGGCGCATCCCTTCGTTGCGCACAGGTGGCATTTCATGTCATTTTCCTCCCCTGGGAGCCGTGAGGGCCCTCATGACCATATCGGCCGCCGCGCCCCTGGTGACGAAGGAGTCGGGCATGAAGACCCCTCCCATGGCCGCCCGGTCGAGCACTCCCTTGTCAGCGAGGAAGTGCACCGGGCCGTGGAGCCGGGACTCTTCCGGGATGTCCCCGTAGCGGGAGCGGCCGTCCCGGGGGAGATTCCGGTAGCCCAGGGCCCTCGCCAGGGCGGAGCAGAACTCACCCCGCGAAACGAAGGACGTGGGCCCGCTCCCCGGGTACAGGAGCGGCCCCGCCGCCTGTCCCCCGGAAAAGGCCTTGCGGAAGAGCTCTTCCGCTTCCATTCCCGTGAGGGGGGTGTTCACCCCGAAGGTCCCCTTGTCGAGGCCGTAGAGCCGGGCGGTCACCACCCTGTTGTTGTAGATGTCGTCGATTTTCGCGGAAGGAGCGGAGGGGAGTTCCTCGGGCACGATCCACCCGTAGAGGTTCGACATCTGCACTCCGGGCCAGAAGGGATGGTCCCTCGGCACGTCGCTGTACTCGCACAGGGAGAGGGCGCTGCCCGCTTCGAGGAGGGACCTTTGGACCTTCCTGGGATCCAGCGCCCGGGGAGGGACACCCGTCAGGGCGGAGAGGGCCCCTATCGTCCCCGCCGCCTGGCCCGTGAGCATGGAGATGGGCTGCAGCCTGAAGGCTCCGGCCACGAGCCGTGACATGGAGATGTTCTTCTCCGCCGCGAGGAGCCCGTCCACGTTCCGTGAGACGAGGCTGCCGAAGGGAACCTGGAAGGGGCCCCTGGGCATGTCCGTCTTGACGGTGGCTGACGTTTCCCCGAACTCCGCCTCCAGGTCAGCGTCCTCGTCCCCGGCATGAAGGTCGAGTATGTAGCCCCCCACCGCGATGGATTCGGGCACTTCCCTCCCGTCCCTCCCGTCCCGGTAGCTCTCGGAGTTCAGGCGCACGTCCCGGGACGTGGGGGTCTCCAGGCCGACCATCCTGCGGCTTTCCCTCACGTAGGGTATGGGGGGGAAACGGCGGAGGATTTCGGCGTACTCATCGGGAACGATGCCCCTGGCGGTGTCCAGCGGCGCGGAGGAGGAGTACTCGTCGTCCGCCACGGACCAGGGCTCCCCGAGCTCGTTCTGGACATAATAGAGAAAGGAGAGGGTCTTCAGCAGGGCTGCGGCGTCCGCTTTCCTGCGGAATTCCGCATCTTCCAGGTAGGCGACCGGCAGTCCGCCCCGCCCCTCCCACTTTTCTCCTCCGGGGTAGTCGTTGGCCCAGTTGATGCCCGTCTTGGTGATGGCGGCCCACCCATCGGGTGTCGAGGCGTCGTAGTTCTCCGGGTTGGACGAGTCGGGCAGCCCCCTGTACCCGTTGTGCGTCGAGAAATCCACCGGCATGCGGAGGGGGTAGCTCCTGAAGGAGTTTCCGTTCTTCGCCACGACCTTGCGGAACCCCGGAAGGTAGCGCTCATATCCCGGGGGAGGGGTCTGCATCCGGAGTTCCGGGGGAATGCCCGCCGGGTATTTTTTCATGACGGCGAGCCATGTGATGTCCTGGATGCGGCTCTTCGGCGAGATCATGGGGCTCAGGGAGTTCCCGGACCGGTAGAGGGCGCCCGCGAGGGGAATAACGTCGCCCCACTCGGTGGCGTCAATGAGGACGGAGCAGTCTATGGCAGTCCTCCGCCCGTCCAGGTCCGCCGTGACCCCGCGGACTGCCGGGCCCTCCCTGCGGACGGCGGTGACCCTTGACCGCCGGAAAATGTCCAGGCTTCCCTTCTTTCCGCCGGAAGAGGCTTCCCTGGCCGCTTCCTTCGCCATCCCGGCGAGGATGTCCCGGCCGACCGAGGGTTCGAAAGCCATGGTGTTCCCGTCCCAGTAGCACGTGGAGACGGACTTTCCCTTCATGAAGTAATGGAACCGGACGTTTTCGTGGAATTCACCGTACAGCCCCGTCCTGTTCCCGCTGAGATCGTCCATGGTGGAGACTCCCGCTGCGGTCATCTGGCCGCCGAGCCATTCCGTCTCCTCGAGAAGGATCACCCTCGCGCCGAGCCTCGCCGCCGCTATGGCGGCGCTGATTCCGCCGGCGCCTCCGCCGGCGACCAACACGTCGCAGGAGAGCCGTCCCACCTCCGACGCCCCTGCCTGGGACAGGGGAAGAAACACCGCCGGAAGAAACAGCAGGAGGAGGATCATTTTTCTCACCGTTGAAGGAGTTAAAACAGGGGTCAGGAACAGGCGCGGGGGAGTCTTTTTCATGGCGAACGCTCCTTCTTGCAGAATTGTTATAGTCAGAACAGATTATTGCATAATCCCTATTCCTGTTCAATCCCGGCCCCCGGGCCTGTACAATAGGGGGCGGAAGACTGGAAAAGGAGGAATGTCCATGCAGTACACCGTCAGGTTTTTCGGGATCCTCGCCATGAACATCGGGGTACCCTCCGGCGGGGCCGTGGTTCTTGAGCTTCCGGAGAACCCCGTCTACGGCGATGTGCTCGACGGCATCAGGGAGAAATTCGCCGGCCGCATCCCGGCGGCCATGTGGGACGAAGAGGCGAGGTGCCTCCACCGGGGCATCCTGGCCTTCGGCGCCGACGGGAAGTTCCTGGCCCGGAACAGGGACCTCCCTCTCCCGGGAGGAGGGGAGGTCCGGTTCCATCTTCCCCTGTCCGGAGGCTAGATATCCCGGAAGGTGATCCTGCCCCCCATCATGGTCAGCACTGCCTTTGCGGAGGGAATCTCCTCCCGGGGGACGGAAAGGATGTCCCTGTCGAGCACGACAAGGTCAGCGAGCCTGCCCCCCTGGAGGGTTCCTTTTCTGTGCTCCTCGAAGGAGGCGTAGGCCCCTCCCCTGGTGTACAGGTCCACCGCCTCCTCCACGGTGAGCTTCTGGGCGGGGTTCCATCCCCCCTCCGGGAAACCGTCCCGGTCTTTCCTCTCCACGGCCGTATAGATTCCCCAGAGAGGATCGAAGGTCTCCACCGGGCAGTCCGAGCCCGCCGAGAGGAAGATCCCCAGGTCAAGGAGGCTCTTCCAGGCGTATCCCTTCCCGGCCCGGTCCTCCCCGATCCTCCGGAGAGCCATGGGACGGTCCGAGGGGACAAAGGGCGGCTGGATGGCGGCCCCCACGCCGAGGCGGGCCATCCTGCGATACTGCTCCATGTCCCCCGTCTGGCAGTGGACGATGTAGTGGCGGGCCTCCCGCCTGTTCAGCTCCCGGGCGTTCTCCAGGGCGTCGAGGCACATGTCCAGGGCGCCGTCGCCGATGGCGTGCAGGGCCACCTGCATCCCGGCGCAGTGGGCGGTCCGGACCAGGTCGTTCAGCTCCTCCGCACCGTAGATGGGCACGCCGTGCACCCCCGGCATGTCGGAATACTCCTCCCGAAGAAAGGCCGTCCTCCCACCCATGGAGCCGTCGGTGAGGATCTTCAGGGGGCCGATGTGGAAGGCGGGACTGCCGTCCCCGGTCCTCCACCCAGAGGCCAGGAAGCCGTCGAGGGCCTTCCCGTTCCTGAGGAGGAGCTGTTCGGTGATCCTGACGGGCATCTTCCCTTCTCCGTCCAGGCCGAGGTAGAGGCCGAGAATGGCTTCAAAGTCTCCTCCCACCGATCCAAGGTCATCGGAATGGATGGAGGTCAGCCCCGCCTCCGCGGCCGCCGCGCCGGCCCTGGCAACGAGTCCCCGGAGTTTCTCCCCGTCGGGCAGCGGCTTCCTGGAATGGGCCCATTCCACGGCGGTCTCCCGGATCACCCCGGTGGGGCGCCCCGTACCGTCAAGATCCACCACTCCTCCGGGAAAACGGCTGTCGGCGGTGATCCCCAGGATTTCCAGGGCTCTCGAGTTGAGCACGGCTACGTGGCCGCACACCCGGGACAGGATCACCGGGTTGTCGGGGGCCAGGCCGTCCAGGTCGTCCCGGGTGAAGATCCGGGGCTCGTCGAAGTGTTCGTGATTCCACCCCCGGCCGGAAACCCACTCCCCGTAGGCGGGCTTTTCCCAGTCCAGGAAGGACTTCAGCCTGTCCCGGACTTCATGGACGGAGCGGCACCCCGTCAGGTCCGCCTGCTCCAGGGAAATGGCATAGGCGAGAAAGTGCATGTGGCCGTCGATAAATCCGGGGAGCATGAGCCGCCCCCCCAGGTCGATCCGCTCCGCCCCTTCCGCCCTTTCGAGCACATCCCCTTTCCGGCCGACGGCCGCGATGGTCTGGCCGTCCGCGAGGAGAGCTTCCGCCACTCCTGCGGGAGTATAGATCTTTCCGTTGAAGAAAACGGTTCCGCTCACTTGTCTTTCTCCTCCTCTTCCGTTCCTGCGGAAAGGAGCCGCCTTTCCATGTCCTCCAGCTCGTCGGGGAAGAAAACCTCCTCCGCCGGAAGGGAGCACCGTTCCAGGAGCCCTTCCCGGAAAAGAGTCTCCGCCTCGGCGGGTTCCGCCGGACGCATCTCCCCGCCGTTCTCGTCGTAAAGAAAAAGCAGCCTTTCCCCCGAGGGTCCTTCCCCCTCGACAAGGTACAGGCAATTTCCGTCGTCATCCTCCCTCATGCCTGCGATGCGCATGTCTATCCCTCCCGGCCAGTGTCGTGGATTTCATTATACCGTCCCCCGGCCCTTCGGCTATAATTGGACGGGAAAGTTCCCGAAAGGAGCCGGATCCCATGGAAAAGATGCCCCGCTCAAGGGGATGCTTCGTCTGCGGATCCCCGGAGGAAAACCGGCGGAGCCTCGGCGTGGAAATATTCTGGAACGAAGAGGAACACAGGACGGAAATCCGTATACGGCCCGATGCCACGTGGTGCGGCTACGAGGGGATCGTCCACGGGGGCATCATCGCCTCGGTGTTCGACGACGCCATGGCGTGGGCCGTGAGGAAGACCATCGGTACGTGGGCGGTGACGGGAGAGATGTCCGTCCGGTACCTCCGCCCCGTGCAGGAAGGAAAGGAATACGTAGTGGAAGGAAGGGTGGACAGGCTGTCAGGCCGGAAAATCACCACCGCCGCCCGGATGGCCGACGGCAGCGGGAAAACGGTGGCTGAAGCGACCGCCCTGTTCATCAGGATGCCCGGCGGCGGAAGCTGACTCCGGAAACCGGGAACCGAACACGCCCAAGGAGGCTGACGAAGACCCATGAATCTCCTATCGTTCATCGACCCTGAACTCGCGGAGGCGATTGAGGGGGAAAAGGCACGGCAGAACCTCACCATCGAGCTCATCGCGTCGGAAAACTTCGTCCCGGAGGTGATCCTCGAAGCCCAGGGATCGGTGCTCACCAACAAGTACGCCGAAGGCTACCCCGGAAAGCGGTACCACGGCGGCTGCCGGTTCATCGACGTGGTGGAAAGCCTCGCCATCGAACGGGCCAAAAGCCTCTTCGGAGCGGAGCACGCCAACGTCCAGCCCCATTCCGGGGTGAACGCGAACCTCGCCGTGTTCATGGCCATGCTCGAACCCGGTGACGTCATCCTCGGCATGGACCTCCGGCACGGGGGGCACCTTTCCCACGGAACGGCGGTGAACATCTCCGGAAAGTTCTTCCGGGCCTTCAGCTACGGCGTGGACAGGGAGTCGGGCCGGATCGACTATGACGAGGCCGAAAGGATCGCTCTGGAACACCGGCCGAAGATGATCATCGCCGGAGGGAGCGCCTACCCCCGGGTCATCGACTTCGCCCGGTTCGCGGAGATCGCCGATACGGTGGGGGCCTATTTCCTGGTGGACATGGCCCACATCGCCGGTCTCGTGGCAGCGGGAGTCCATCCCAGCCCCGTCCCCCACGCCCATTTCGTCACCTTCACCACCACGAAGACCATGCGGGGCGCCCGGGGAGGCAACATTCTCTGCCGGAAGGAATTCGCCTCCAGGATCGACAAGGCCATCTTCCCCGGCATCCAGGGAGGTCCCATCCCCCAGATCATGGCGGGAAAGGCCCTGACTTTCAGGCTCGCCATGACCGAGGAATTCCGGAACTACGGCCGCCGGACCGTGGAGAACGCCGCCCGGTTCGCGTCGGTCCTGATGTCCCGGGGCTTCAGCCTCGTTTCGGGCGGCACGGACAACCACCTGATGCTCGTGGACCTCCGCAGCAAGGGGCTCACGGGCAGGGAAGCGGAAGAGCTTCTCCATGCCGCCGGGATCACGGTGAACATGAACCTCATCCCCTTCGACCCTGAAAAGCCGACCGTCACCAGCGGCATCCGCATCGGCCTCGCCGGCGCCACCAGCCGGGGCTTCACCTCCGCCGACGCCGAGGAAACAGCCCGCATCGCCTGCGACCTGCTGGAAAAAAAGACCGCCGGAGGCCCCTCTTATAGGGAAAGGGTCCTCCGACTCTGCCTGGACCACCCGGTCTACATGACCCGGGAGGAGCTGGCGGCGTCTCCGTTTTTCACCAGGGATCTCCTGTAGCGCAAAGGGTGGCCTGTCCGTCCGGGGCGACGGAAAAAAGGTTGGCGCATTTGATGATATGTAAATATAATCTGACCGGAAACTTTTGGTTTCCATGGCATACCAGAAATATGCTCCCGGTCATGCCGGAAACGGATTTCCCCTGCCTCGGCACACCATGAATCGGGCAGAAATACACGGCGGTTTTCCGGGAAAGTGTTAGAATACTTTCTGTGACATCTGAAGTTTGACGGTTGACCGCACATTTTTCTATTTCCGCGAAGGAGGTTTTTTCATGAGAAGCGAGGAAGTCTACGCGAAGTCCCTGGATCTGC
>ERZ764778.1153-NODE-1153-length-28185-cov-8.075720_pt1 | contig 28185 bp, 26 predicted proteins | sample MGYA00374951_ERZ764778 | MGnify/ENA primary metagenome ERZ764778 (study PRJEB28918, sample SAMN05720193) | bioreactor metagenome | isolation source: Anaerobic biogas reactor | place: USA:Washington, USA | collected 2015-08-08 ...
GTCCTGGTCTTCATGAAAGGTCATTTCATTGCTGACCGATTTGGGATCACCACTTTCAGGGTAAATGGGAGTGTTGTCGATCCCTTTTGCCCTTCGTCGCATCGATTCACCATGGTGCCCAAAATAGTTCTTAAGATCAGCATCGCCTAGCGCTGCCAGCCTTCCAATCGTGGTGATGCCTCGTTGGCGCAGATGAGCGGCTGTTTTCGGTCCCACTCCCCAAAGAGCCTGGATATCCAGGGGTGCCATGAATTCCTCTTCGGTTCCCGGTTCAACAACGGTGATCTTTTGAGGAGAGCGGCCGGTTTTCACTTGTTTTTTTCCAAAATCGTTTGCCATCTTGGCTACCAGGCGGCTGCTGGCACAGCCGAGAGAGCACGGCAGTCCGGTTTCCTGCATCACCCGTTTTTGCAGATCCTGTGCGATCGAAGCGATCGGCTGAGGCATATCACTAACATCCAAAAATGCCTCATCGATGGAGACTTGTTCAACAATGGGTGTTGTGTCCCTTAGAATATCCATAACTTTGTCGGAATATTGACTGTAATGGTGGTAGCCACTTCGGACTAAAAGTAACTCTGGAAAGATCTTAAGTGCTTCCCGGGTTGGCATGGCAGAGCGCACGCCGTGCATTCTTGCGGAATAAGAAGCAGACGTGATCACACCTCTACCGCTCGTGCTCCCGCCAACTGCGAAGGCTTTCCCTTTCAAGGATGGATCCAACAGCTCTTCTACCGAACAGAAAAAAGCATCGAGATCGAGGTGAATGATTTTTCGATTCATGGCTTAGAAAAATCGCCTGCGTAAGCAGGCGATTTGAAATCAGACATCCAGATTGCGGACCTCTTTGGCGTGGGTTTGGATGAAGCGCCGGCGGGGAGGAACCAGCGAACCCATCAACATGTCAAAGGTCTGATCGGCTTCGACCGCATCTTCAATATCGACCTGCAGCAGGGTCCGGTTTTCCGGATTCATAGTGGTTTCCCAGAGCTGTTCCGGGTTCATTTCACCAAGACCTTTGTAACGCGATAAAGAAGCTTTGGCTTTCCCACCCATTTTTCCTACGATTCGTTCCATTTCTTCATCGCTATAGGCATAAGCAACCTGATTTCGATAGCCAACGCGGTACAATGGCGGCTGGGCAATGTAAAGGTGCCCTTCATCGATCAAGGGCTGCATGTAGCGGAAGAAAAATGTCAGCAACAGGGTGCGGATGTGCGCGCCGTCAACGTCAGCATCGGTCATAATGATGACTTTGCCATACCGTAAGCCCTTGAGATCAAATGAATCACCAATACCGGTTCCGAGTGCTGAGACCAAGGAACGAACCTCACGGTTACCTAAGATTTTATCAAGTCGAGCGCGTTCGGTATTGAGGATCTTACCCCTCAAAGGCAGAATAGCCTGGAAGTGACGGTCTCGTCCCTGCTTGGCAGAACCGCCTGCCGATTCACCTTCTACGATGAACATCTCAGACTTTTTTGGATCACGCTCAGAACAATCTGCCAATTTCCCAGGCAGCGTCATGGATTCCAGCGCCGATTTACGGATCACAAGATCACGCGCTTTCTTGGCTGCGTCCCTGGCACGGGCAGAAGTAAGACACTTTTGGATGATCGCCTTACCAGCGGAAGGATTTTCGTCAAGGAAAGTAGAGATGGTTTCACCAACCACCTGCTGAACATAAGTTTGTACATCAGCATTCATCAGCTTGACCTTGGTCTGGCTTTCAAATTGAGGGTCGGGATGCTTGATGCTGATGATACCTGTCAAACCTTCCCGAGTATCCTCGCCGCTGAAGTTGGGGTCGGTATCCTTAAGATTGCCAGATTTACGGCCGTAATCATTGATACTGCGTGTAATAGCCGCTCTGAGACCGGTCAGGTGGGTGCCACCGTCACCAGTGTTGATGGTATTGGCGAAGCTATAGATCGATTCGGAATAGGAATCTGTGTATTGAACTGCAAATTCAATGCTCACACCCGCTACTTCTTTTTCACCATAGATCATTGGATGTAGTACTTCACGGTTTCGGTTGACATATCGGGCGAAGGAGGCAATACCACCTTCAAAATGAAAGGTCATTTCCCTGCCAGAACGTTCGTCAATCAATTTAATGCTGACACCACGGGTCACAAATGCCATCTCACGGAAGCGCTGTGCCAGGGTTTCAAACCGATAACTTACCTCCTCAAGAAAGATTGAGCGATCGTATCGAAATGTAGTAGAAGTGCCTGTTTCTTCACCTTTGTAAGTACCAACACTCTTCACAATATCCTGCGGGATGCCTTTTTCATAACGCTGGAAGTAGATTTTATTGTCCCGATGAACGGTGACTTCACACCATTCTGATAACGCATTGACCGCCGATACGCCAACGCCGTGCAGACCACCCGAGACCTTATAACTGCCACCGCCAAATTTACCACCAGCGTGCAAGACAGTCATGACCACCTGTAAAGCTGAGATTTTTTTCTCAGGATGGATACCCACCGGAATACCGCGACCGTTATCTTTGACTGTAACGCTTTCATCCGGGTGAATAATGATCGTAATTTCAGTTGCGCTGCCAGCTAACGCCTCGTCGATCGAGTTGTCGACTACTTCAAAAATGAGATGATGCAGGGCTTTTGAGTCAGTTCCTCCGACATACATGCCGGGTCTGCGTCTGACGGCTTCAAGACCTTCCAGAATCTGGATCGCTTCTGCATCATATTTGCTTGTATTTGTGTTTTTCAAGTTGATTCTCCGCTTAAGCCCCTGTCTGTATGTTGACAGGAGGTTCTGAAATGAATGACTCTCGCACGCAATTGCGTGCGTCGATATAAAAGTGAAAACTTGCCACATAAAATATGGTGGTAACCAATGCATGTCCAAGAATGGCAACAATCAGCATCCATGAGTCTTGCTTGGGTATCTGCCAGAGAAAATTTGTAGCGTAAGTGGCAACAAAAGCTATCATGAGAAAGATGGAAGTTTTCCCATTGGTCGGTCTGACAGTTCGAATACTGTTTTTGGCTGCGATTACTAAACTGCTTCCAGTTAACAAAATTTCATGGGCAGTAAAAAACAAGGGGATCAATGCAGAAATCACGCCAAGGCTCAGTAAAAAGTAGCCCAAAGAACCTAAAATCGGCAGGATGGCACTGAATATGGAAATCAAAAAGAGGGCTGGTGTCAATATGAAGATACCCACCAGCACCGTGATCACCGGGAGAGTAAATAGTGAAATGAGCTGATGAGCCATTTCGTTAGGAACAAGAGTAAAAGTATCCTTCTGAGTGGTAAAACGAATCACGGTCAGAAAAAACGCACCCAGGAGGAACCCTATAAGCGAGAAGACCAGGATGTAGAACATTGTACTGCCATACGAAAGAACCTGGCTTCCGGTGAAATCACCAATAGGGTTTGATTCCAGCGGACGGTAAGCCAACAGGCTTGGGACTCCGATTGGAAAGCTTCGCAAGAAAGCAGTCAGGCTAAAGTTTTCAAAGAGATCAAGAAAGGTTGTACTCAATTCTTCCCAGGACTTAATCACCTCAGTGGTAGCCGAAGAGGGCAGATTGACGCTGCCAACCATTCTTTCGATTTGGTCAGATACCAATAACCGTTTCCCGAATAAAAAGAAAATGTCGAGTAGAATGGGAAACAGCAACAGGTAAATATGACCGGACAATGTGTCATAGCCTGCCTTGATTGCATCGAATACTTTTGGCTGTTTCTTAGCCGGAATTACGAATCTCATAACCTATAAATTATACCATTTAACCCAAGAAGATGCAGCTTTTGCTTTTGACAATTTCTCACAGAGGAAAAAAATCAGTGTTTTTTCTTTGTAAAGACCCAAACTGGGTTTAGGAGGTCTGTTATGGAAATAACGGGAATTTTCGACAGCGTGATAAAATCCTTCTATGCAAACTGAGCGTCACAGCAGCCTTTATTTAAATCGTTTCAGCATTGTTCTGGCTTTCCTCGCACTGGGATTTGCCATCATTTATCTTTTGCCGGTTGATATTGATGCCAGCCAGCTGGATATCCTTGGCATCCGGTTTGACCTTTCGTTTTATAGCTTTATCCCCTTTTTATTAGCATTGCTGGCAGTCGTTGGAGCAGTTTGGATCTTCTCCACCCATCCTGTCTGGCAGACCGAGAGGTTCAATTTTATCCGCATCTTTCCGCATTTGATGCTCCCGTTTATATCAACGATGATCCTGGCGATCGTACTCAGTCAATCTGCCCGAACGCCAATTTGGTGGGTCGTTTTTCTGACCGGATATACCATCGTAGCGTTGTTGCTTCGGGCTGAATATGTCCTGATCGAACAGATGGAACTTGATTCACTTGGCTATTCGATCCTTGTGGTCAGTTTTTCCTTTGGCTTATTCCTTCTTCTAACCATCGCACTTAAAAATAGCAATGTGCGTATGATCGCCCAATTCTTACTATTGCTTCTTTCTTCGCTTTTTGTTTCATTTCGCCTATTGAGCTTACATGAAGAAAGCACAGATAAGTTTTTAATGGCATTACTGGCTTCCTGGATTGTCACGCAATTGGCAGTCGCGCTTCATTACATTTTTCTTCCGCCAATTCAATACGGGATTTTGCTTACGGGGTTACTCTACAGTTTCTCCAGTTGGTTGAGCCAGTTTCGACCAGAAAAAAAATGGCATCAATATCCTGAACCGATATTGATGTCATTTGTGACTATTTTGTTGATTGTGATCAGCTCAATCCTGTAATTCTTCTTTCTTTTTCTTCAATTCGGTCAAATAAAGCCATTGCAAGTTGCGAATGTGAAGGTCCTGAGCCAAACCACCCATGCTTATCCTGGTTTTGCCGCTGTCTTCCACCGATTGTGAGCGTAAGAATTCCAATGGATCGCGGCGTCTGAAGGCGGTTTTTACCAGTTTACGCACCGATTTCAGATAATCCAGGTGGTTGTTTGTAACTTCGTCTATTTCACCACGTAACACCACATCTCCATGTCCCTGGATAATATTTTCTAGTCCCATGTCACCAATCTCAGTAATGGTGTTGGTCAGAACATCGATATCACCGCCAACAAAATACGGAACAGGCATGTAAGCGTCACCACTGAAAAGGATGCGGTCATCTTCAATAAGTACTGAAACGCAATCATCTGAATGCCCAGGGGTCGAGAAAACTTTGATGTGCTTTTTGCCGATACGTATAAATAATGAACCCTGGGCAATGGTGATCTGGGGCTCTTTGATGCACAGACTTCGGAAGAGCGGGTTCTCTTTGCCTGCTTCTGCAAGGGCACTTTGACTGCGGCTTAGCATCAATTCGCGGCACAACTCATGACCGATCACAGTTGCTGTTGGAAAAAGACAATTACCCCAGCAGTGATCGGCATGGTGATGTGTGTTGATGATGTAACGCACTGGAACCATCAGTTCATCTTCGATAAAACCTCGAATTTCAGGAGTTTCTTCTGGCATTAAAGTATCTATCAGAATAGCCCATTGAGGACCGATAATCACACCTGCTGTTACTTGTGCGTAAACTTCACTTTGAAACCAATATACGTTATCTGATACTCGCTCTTTTTGCATTAACAATCACCTCATAGCCGATGCGAGATAGAATAGCATAAGTGAATATAAAAGTCAAAAATTAGCGTGTTTTTCTCGTCAAGTATAGGTACAGCACAACTATACTGACAATAATTGCAGCCCCCGTCAAAAATAGAATCCCGTTCTTATTTCCGTCTCCCGTTTCGCCCTTGTCCAGGATCACACCAGGATTAACCGTTGGGCGTTTTGTTTCGGTTGACTTGAGATTTGTCGGTTTCTGGAAGGGCTCCAGTGTGGGTGTATCAGTGATCAAAGGAGTTACGCTTGGTGACAAGGTTATTGTTTGAAATGTGGGTGTAAAGGTGCGGAAGGAATTCGTTGCAGTACGGAAAAGGGTAGGCGTTCGTGTTGGTACGCGAGTGCTGGTGGGGCGTGTTGTTGAGGTTGGGCGAGGCGTATTGGTTGGGGAGGTCGTATTTAAACGAACAGGACCGATAGATTGTTGGATGGAACCATCATCAGCAATCACTTGCAAAAGATAGTAATAGGTCGATGAAGGGCTGGTGTTGTTGTCTTCGATCAGATACGATTTGCCGCTAAGAGAGCCACCCAGGGCTGGCATGCTTGCCCCCACTTGTATCCATGGACCTGTTTCTGATAAGGCTCGCATCACCTTGAAAGCAGATGTGTTGCTTTCACTGCTGGTGCTCCAATTTACCGTAACATTTCCATTAGTCTGCTCCACCGGGCGCAGAACAGTCACCGCTGTGATGTCAAAACCGACCACAAATGGTATGAAATTGAGATCGTTGACCAGGTTAGGTCGACCGTTATTGTCAAGCACAACCTCAATATTTTTAGATTGAAGATTACAACGGGTTTCCTGACCCGGATAAATATCTCCTCCAGGATTGTCGCCAACGTTGTCCCAGCCGGCTGTAACATTGGTTTTCACGTCAATCCACATCAAAGGAAACGTTTTCATCGAACCCGAGCCGCAAAGAGATATGGTCTGAATGGCTTGCTCACAAGCGGCGCTGGCAGCATACGAAAAGCGCAGGGTCATGTTGACAGGCTGACTTGTTTCAGACAGAAAGATATCAAAAAAATTTCCACAGGCAGTCAGGTCAGCTACAGCCCGATCAGGAAAAGGGATGGAGCTGCCATGATTGATAACATACAGCTGAACGTCATCATCACTTTTTGCGGAAAACCCAAAAAAATCTGAAGCAGGGTAAGTTGAGTTCAAGGATTGTAGTGTGGCTTGAACTCCGGTCGGTGAGCTCACGATTTGTGAACCTAACATACGGGAATTTTCAACCTGGCAACCCTGGGCAGCTTGAGTCGCTGAAACTCCTGCGCCCCAGAAGTTATGGTTGGCATCATTATTATTGTTTTGGCAAATGACCTGGGGCTGGCTACCATTATTGAAAATATTATTGGCAACCAGCTGAAGCCGGGAGGTAACCTCGGTATTTTCACTTAACAGCGCATAGCCGTTATTGTTCTTGATTTCGCTGAACCGAATATGAAGATCACCCAGGTTGTTTTTTTGGATGATCGCGTTTTTTCCATATTCAATAGTGGATGATTCGATTAACACATCAAGGCTGCTGTCAACAACAATAAGATCTCTGGATGGAGAATTGCAGCTGCCATCGGTGATATAGAGATTGCTGATGGTAACTTCAGAGGTGATGCGCAGGAGCGGTTCGTTGCAGTTACTGCTGGATGTGCTGAGATAACCAGAATCTTCACCGATCAGATGTACCGGAAAGTCAACCGTGACTGTATCGGTCTTAATACTATAGGCAGACAGAATATGGATGCGCGCGCCTCCCAGATTGTTATTTCGGGCAAAAGAGAGCGCTTTGTTCAGAGCTACTGATTGGGGTGTATCAGGGTCATCGTTATAGAAACACTGTGTTTTACCACTGCATTGATTGGCAGTATTGGCAACAAATATATCAAGCGTGGGAGTTTGTGCGTCGGCAGGTGAGACAGCTCCTGAAAACCCGATCAGGACAGCTACGACGGTCAGCAAGATCGATAAAAACTTCCCTGGTTGCATCAAGTTAGATTATAACCTCGATGTAGGGTGAGCTTCTTGTGTTAAACTTAAAAAATGCAGAAAGCCTTCCTTCCGTTGAGTAAAAATGCCTTCTTCATTTTCGCAAGCATCCTGACCTACCTGGTTGGGGCTATTTTTGCTGGTTTCGAAAAGAGCAAGTTTGATCTGTTCAGTTTGGTCATCGGTATCCTGGTGTTCTTGTCTATCTTCTCACTACAATTACTTTTTAATTACTTAAGTACTTCAAAGATCAACCCTTACAGTCGGGTCAGTTTTGAGCGTGGAAACAAAAGGGGTCAGTTGTTTATCGTAACATTTGCTCTTTTTTCGATTTTGTTATTACTGATTTACACAATACTGCAAATGAACAAACTTATCGGGGTGAATTTGATCTACATCAGCCTGATCCTGGTGATGCTGCTTTTGCCCATCTTCAGGCTTGGGAAAATTTTCTACCAGACATACAACGTCATCATCGAAGGCATCATAGTCTCACCACTGATGTTGTTGTTTGGAGCAGGGATGCAGGGGATGAATCCCACGAATGGTCACCTGTTATTAACCATGGCTCTCTTTTTCCTTTACATCGCTAACCGGACCTCCTTGTTGTTTGAACAATACGAACGGGATTTTAAGATTGGTGAAAGGTCGCTTTTAAATTTGATTGGCTGGGATAACGGGATCAAGATCCAGAACATTTCTTTGTTCCTCACTTACCTGGTTTTTCTGCTTTACTTCTACCGGAACGGATCCTTGGGACCAAATTTACCGGTCATGATATCTGCAATCATTGGTGTATTTAGCATGTATCTACTCATGCGGATGGCAAGAGGGTTGAAACCTCAATGGCAGGTCATCAAAATTACTGCTTTTCTGCACTATTTTGCAGTGTGCTATTTGTTAGTCTACCCACTATTCTAAGGAGGATCTATGTTAAAAGAAGGCGTTTTAGCTCCTGATTTCGAGCTGCCCGATCAAGAAAAAGTTGCCCATAAGTTGTCAGATTACCGTGGTAAAAAAGTAGTTCTCTACTTTTATCCCAAGGATGATACGCCTGGCTGCACCAAGGAAGCATGCAGTTTCAGAGATAGTTTCGGAGATTATCGCAAGAACGGCCTGGTCGTCTTAGGTGTCGGCAAGGATAGTGTCGCATCTCACGCGAAATTCCAGGAAAAGTATTCATTACCTTTCCCTTTGCTTTCAGATACTGACACGGAATTGATCAAAGCCTACGAAGCCTGGGGTCCAAAAAAATACATGGGCAAGGATTATATGGGCGTCCTTCGGGTTACGTATGTTATCGACGAAGAAGGCAGAGTCCTAAAGGCTTACGAACAAGTCAAACCGCAGGACCATGCAGAGGAAATCCTCAGAGATATTCTGTAAGTAATTAATAAATCAGTTCATTCTTGGATTGGCTGGCGGAAATTACCTGGCGACGTTTTACAAACTGTTAAACAAAAAACCTCTCTAATAAGAGGTTTTTTTGCATTAAATCTTCGATATTATTGCACGCTAAGTACTATCTTTGCGTTCTGCCAGAGACTTTCCAGATCATAATATTCTCTCAATTCAGATGAGAAGAGATGCACGACCACATAACCGAAGTCTAGGATCACCCAGCCTGTCTGACCGCTTCCCTCAACCGAAGCGTTGTATCCATGCTGTTTTTTGATTTCTTCTTTAACGAAAGTTGCCAGGCTATCCAGAAGCCGTTCGCTGCTGCCAGTGGCAATGACAAAACAATCTGTAAAATCGGAGATGCCTTTCAGATCCAGTAGCAGAATCTCTTCAGCAAATTTCTCTTCAAGTATGTTGACAATTTCTCGGGCTAAGACAATAGGTTCCAGTAGAACACCTCGATTCTTTTTTGTTATTTTACCGCAACTGAAAAATGTGAACAGATTTGTACACCGGTCCAGAGGGGTTCAGAGAGCTCTCGATCAATTCAAATGAAGCTACCTGGGTGATACCAAAAGTTTGTGATTCTTGTGATGACAGATTCTTTGCGATCAGAACATTCTCTTCCTTGCTCACCCAATCGGATACTCTGGCAAGCGTGAGATGAGGGGAGAAACGTGCTTGTTGTTCCAGTCTCAAAAAACCTGTGGATTCAATCACCTGGGTGAAAAGCTGATGTAATTCAGTTGAAGGTTTGGTGCCTGCCCAAATCGTACGAACGGCCATCCTGGAACCAAAAAAACCGCTTCCCTCAAACGTCAGGTCAAAGGGTTTGACGTTTCTTGCTGCACATTCCAGGCTTGAATTCAGGGGAGAAATCTGGTTTACATCGGTATCTCCAATGAATTGAAGTGTCAGATGGAATAGGGCAGGATCAACCCAGCGGATTCCCTTGAATGGCAGTTGCTGCTTAAGTTCCTTTTGGAAGGAAATCAGTGTATTAAGAGTCGATTGGCTTAGCTTGATGGTAACAAAGAGTCTCTTTTTCATGTGGTCTCACAATGTATAGAACTTTCAAAAATGTGCTTACCTTTTTATGGTATATTTTACTTACCCTGCTGTGTTTGTGATGCGGCAATACAGTTTTGTACCAACACCAACATAAATGGTTTGATCTCACACCAGGTGACGTGATAGACGCAAGTCAAGACCGATCTTGGAGGAAGAACCAACTCCTGCTTTTGCAGGTTCAAAACCATTTCGCACACGGCATAGCGGGGATTTCATATTACAATCGTAGTTATGACTTTTCAAAAGAAACTTTTCATTCTGATATTTCTGTTAACACTGACTGTCTCAGGCTGTTCTGGCTTCCATGATGGCAAAATAAGCCAGGACCTCTTACCCGGAAAAGAATCCGGTCAGGTCTTGTTTGAGGATGATTTCACTGACCATTCCTCCGGATGGGAGATCGTCAATAATGCCTATGAACTAAAAGGATATTCAACTGGCGGGTACATGATTTCTATCAACCAGGAGGGTTCAAGGGCAATTTCGACCACTAATTTGAACTATACCAACACCACGATTAGTGTTGAGACTCAGAAAATTACCGGCGCGCGAGATACACAATTTGGAGTGGTTTGCCGTTTTCAAGACAAATATAACTTCTATGCCTTTGTGATCAGTGCTGACGGATATGCAGGTATAGTGCGTGTAGTTGACGGAGTAAAAGAACTATTGGGATCAAAACAATTCTTTCGTGTTGAGAGTATCCTGATGGATGATGGTATCAACAGGATGACAGCTTCTTGTGAAGATGATAAATTCAGGCTGGATGTCAATGGCGAGACTATCGTTACTGCACAAGACGAAACGATCAACAATGGCGATGCAGCTCTATTTGTGGAAACCTTTGGTACCGCTGAAGCTGTAGTTGTTTTCAATAACTTTGTGATTATAAAACCCTGATGAAGATATTTCTTGATATGGTAGGCTGCCGCCTGAACCAGGCGGAAATTGACACCATGGCGATTGATCTTGCAGCTCGTGGTGCTGAGATTGTTTCCGACCCATCAAAAGCCGATACGATCGTAGTCAACACCTGCTGTGTAACCGCCAAGGCTTCTGCCGATTCGCGGAAAATGATCCGGCGTTACAAAAATAACTACCATGCCAAAGTTGTAAGCACAGGCTGTTGGGTCAGTGTGGCGGGTCCTGAAGCACTTGAGATCAGTGATCTGGCTTACCTCAACGATCAGAAGGAACGGATACCGGATTTTTTGTCTAAAAGCCGTGCTGACACGATGGTTGAACTGGAACGTAAACCCAGACTGGGCTACCGTCACCGTACCCGCGGGTTTGTCAAGGTACAGGATGGTTGCAATAATACCTGCAGCTTTTGTCTGACAACTATTGCCAGAGGATTTTCGGTCAGTGTCACAAAAGAATCCGTTTTAGAGCGTGTCAGGCAGCTTGAAAGAATGGATATCAAGGAAATCGTGCTTACAGGCGTCCAGCTGGGTTCCTGGGGTAAGGATCTTGAGCCGGATGCCCGAATAAGCACTTTACTTGAATATCTGATACAGAATAGTGAGATACCAAGGTTCCGACTATCTTCCATTGAACCCTGGGATATTGATCAGGCACTTGTTAACCTTCTCAATCATCCTCGCGTCATGCCTCATCTTCATATCCCTTTACAAAGTGGGTCGGATGCAATTCTGAGATTAATGTGTCGCCCTATGAACCAGGATAGATTCAAACGGGTTCTTGAGATGATCAGGCGGGAAAGTCCGCGAACTGCCATCACAACCGATGTAATCTCTGGTTTTCCGGGTGAGACTGACGAATTGTTTGATGAATCCTTCAGGTTCATCAAAAATTGCGATTTTAGCGGCGGGCATGTTTTCTCTTTTTCACCAATGCCTGGAACACTTGCTTCTGAGATGAAAGATAAAGTTCAACCGGCAACCATCAAAACAAGAACCGGTCTACTAATATCCCATTTTTCTAAACAACAAGAGTTGTTCAAAAAACAAAAAATCGGCGGGATCGAAGAAGTATTATTCGAGAGTAAAAAACACTCTCCCAAAGGTACGTACTATCAAGGATTTACCGGTGATTACCACAGGGTTGTTTGTTACGGCTCCGAGGTATTGATGAATCAAATCAGGCAAGTAAAAATGGAAGGATTGGATGCAATAGGCAATTTTATCGGCATTATTGTTCCTCAAAACCAGCCTTAGTCTGCCTTGACTGGTGAGGTAAATACGGTAGAATTGAGAGGTTATGGATTTGAAAAATAGTCCCGCTTTGATCACGCCTGTGACGAAAAGATGGGATTTACTGAAAGGAATGCGAGAATGACAAAGAGGACCTATCAACCTAAAGTAAAACGACGTGTACGTGTACACGGTTTCAGAGCCAGAATGGCAACTGCCGATGGGCGCCAGGTGTTGAAACGCCGTCGTTTACGTGGTCGTGCCGAACTGGCGAAAACTTCGAATAACCACGTCAAGCGCGTGCGCTGGTAAACAAGTAAAGAATGCAGCGGTTATGCCAGGCTATTTCAAATTGGCAACACTGCGCAGTTCACACGAAATTAGTGCTATCCGTAAGGAGGGCAAAACTTATTCGAACCGATATTTTGTGTTAGTCGTTAGAGCTAATACGCTGCAAATCAGCAGATATGCTGTTATCGCCAGCAGAAGTGTCGGAGGAGCTGTGGAGCGCAATCGCTGCAAACGCCGGATTCGGTCCAGAGTGGCAAAGTTAGCAAGCAAATTGACATCGGGCTTTGATCTTCTGATCATTGCCCGTATTGCTTGCCTGACTGTAGAGCCAAAAATCCTGGACAAGGCTTTTGAACAAGTATATGACCAGGCTGGACTGATTGATAGGCATGTGTGAGCAAATGGCAGGGCAAGAAATCCAATATACCGATCCTCCCTTGAAGGATTTACCTGCTACTGTAAAAAATTTTCCCCGCCGCGTTTTACTTTGGTTAATTAAGCTTTATCAAATGACCTTTTCAAAAACACTTCCACCAAACACCTGTCGCTTTTATCCAACCTGTTCTCACTATGGTTATCAGGCGGTTTACAAATATGGTGCTATCAAAGGTGGTTGGATGGCAATAAAACGAATTGTGAGATGTAACCCCTTCAATGAAGGTGGAATAGACCCAGTTCCTTGATCGGAGATTTATGAACAAAAAGGTTTTACGACTTCTAATTCTGCTCATTTTAGCAGGCGCAGTCCTCACTGGTTGTGCTGCTGGAGTACGGGCAGAAAGCACACCAGGGGTAACTGTTACCGATAGCTATGTCTATCTGGCGTATATGAATAGTCTTTATCAATTAGACCGGGCAAGTGGTGCACAGCTCTCTTCTTTCCCTGAGAAAGCCAGCGCTAATCTGGCTATGTATGCCCCTCCGGTTGCTGAGAATGGTTTCGTTTACTTCGGCGATCTTGCCAATGATTTTCACAAAGTCAGTGAATCGAATTTAAACCAGGTTGTCTGGACTTTTGACCAGGCAAAAGGCTGGTACCAGGCAAAACCAGCGCTGGATGGCGATCTTATTATTGTTCCATGCACTGATCGCAATATATATGCGATTAATATTGAAAATGGGACACAAACCTGGGTCTACGAAGGTGAATATGCCTTTATTGCTCAACCCGTGGTTGTAGAAGATAAGATCATTGTCAGTGCCCAGGATCATCACGTGGCGGTTCTGAATGGGGCTACCGGTGAAGAGCTTTACCGTGTAGATGTAAAAGGCGCAGTTTTAGCTCCTCCTCTCTACGATCCTCAATCGGATTCCGTGTTTGTTGGCAGTCTTGGACGCGAAATGGTCTCCTTCAACCTGGCGTCAGGCGATGTGAATTGGGCATATTCCACTAATGACCTTGCCACTATTTGGGCGACTCCGATACTGTTGGACAATCAGCTCATATTTACCGACAAAAACGGTAAGATCATCGCCCTTGATCCTGAATCTGGTACTGAACTGTGGCAGAATAATGCCGGTGGTACTGTGATTGCCGGCGCTACATTAGTTGGCGACAAGGGTTTCCTGGTTGCCCGCGAAGACGGTACCATTTCGTATTACTCGTCCGAAACCCAAGGCGGCGACTGGACCGTAACCGTTCCTGGAAATATCTATTCCAAGCCTGTTGTTGATGGTGACCAGATTTTTGTGCCTGTTGTAAAGGCTGATGCCTTGATCTACACCTACAATACTGCCGGCGTACCTGGCTGGTCGTTCAGCCCATCGAAATAGGAGCACAACTATGTGGGATACAATTATTGTTCAGCCATTTACTAACCTTTTACTCCTGATCACCATGTTGGTGAAGAATTTTGGTATTGCCATCATTCTCTTCACCCTTGTGATCAAATTGATCACCTATCCGTTGACTGCAAAACAGCTGAAATCTTCCATGGCTATGCAGGATCTGCAAAACGATCCTGTATACAAAAAGAGAATGGCGAAGTATAAGGACAACCGTGAAAAAGCAGCGGAAGAACAAATGAAGATCTACAAAGAAAAAGGGATCAGTCCTTTCGGATCTTGTCTTCCGACATTAGTCCAATTCCCGATCATTATTGGTCTCTATCAATCCATTATGCGGGTCATGGCGTCAACACCGCTGGAACTTGTTAAACTGGAACGAATTGTTTACCCCTTCCTGGATGTAAACAAAATTCTACCTATTCAAAACCGTTTTCTCTGGATGGATCTTGGGCAGCCAGAGCGTCTCTGGATTGGAACCATTGGCATCCCTGTCTTGGCGATCCTGGTTTTAGCAACCACATTTATTCAATCCAAGGTGATGCAACCGCCCACACAAGGTAATGATCAAAGTGCTGCCATGAACAACAGCATGATGATGATGATGCCCTTCATGATGGGCTGGATGGCTTATCAATTCTCTGCTGGTTTAGCGCTCTATTTTCTGGCAAGCAATATTGCCACGGTGGCACAGTATTCTGCCATGGGTCGTGTAGACTGGTCCAAGATTTTCCCCTGGGTAAAACCGCCGGAACAGCCGAAAACCTCTGTTGTGCTTGATTATGAAGAAGAGGACGAGGAAGAAGAACCGGAACCTGTTAAAGTGGTCAAGCCATCGGCAAGAGCGTCAGCAAAACGGCAGCGACCCAAGATGAAAAAGTAAGGTGGGTGGTGTATGAATAACAGAATGACCCTCGAAGTCATTGCTCCGACCGTAGAAGAGGCGATTGAAAAAGGTCTCGATGAACTTGGTTTGGGTATGGATGATGTCGAAGTCGAAGTTTTGGATGAAGGAAAACGCAATCTCTTTCGTTTTGCGGCACGCCAGGCACGTGTGAAACTCACGATAAAATCTGCCGAACGATCTGCCGTCCAGTCTATGGACGCTTTTGAGCCAGTTTTTTCCGGAAAAGAGGAAGAGGATGATACCGAATTCTCACTGGAATTTGAGCAAGATGAAGAAATTGAAGAAGACTTGGAATCATCTGAGCAAGGATTAAATTACAGCATCGTTAAAGCCCGTGTTACCGAGATCGTTAAGAAACTGCTGCAACTGATGAAGACAGATGCGGTCGCAACGGTCGTAGTAAGGAATTCTGATGATGATGACCGGCAAATAATCAGCGTGGAAATTGAAGGCGATGACCTCAGTTTCCTGATTGGTCGTCATGCTGAGACGTTAAATGCGATTCAATACCTGATCAGCCTGATGGTGAGCCACGAATTTAATCGCTGGATCCCTATCCAGGTTGATATTCAGAATTATCGTTCCCGACGCGAAAGGGAACTTCAGAAACTGGCTCGTAGATTGGCTGACCAGGTTGTCGCCACAGGCAGAAAACAAACTTTGGAGCCCATGCCGGCCAATGAACGCCGCATTATCCATATCGAACTTCGCAAACGGGATGATGTTTTCACCGAATCAGTAGGTGAGGATCCTTACCGCAAGGTGTATATATACCCTGCTGATTAGAGAAAGAGTAACAACATGAGAGCAGTGGACCTTATCATTAAAAAAAGGGATAAACAGGAACTTTCTAAAGAAGAGATCAATTTTCTTATCCAAAATTTCACAACCGGCGAAATTCCTGATTACCAGATGTCAGCCTGGGCGATGGCGGTACTCCTGAATGGAATGAGCCACCAGGAAATCACCGATTTGACCCTGGCCATGGCTGCTTCTGGCGACCAGTTGGATCTGAGCGAGTTTGGTGGGGTTGTGGTCGATAAACATTCCACCGGTGGTGTTGGGGATAAAACTACGCTTGTCGTTGCGCCGATCGTGGCTGCATGTGGTCTGCCGGTAGGTAAGATGTCTGGCAGAGGTCTTGGTTTCAGCGGTGGTACGATCGATAAGCTTGAATCGATCCGTGGTTTTAAATCGAATCTTAGTACCGAAGAGTTTATCACCCAATTGCGTGAGCATGGTATCGTCCTCACCGGACAAAGTCTGGATCTGGCACCCGCCGATGGAAAACTCTACGCTCTGCGTGATGTGACTGGAACCGTACAGTCGATCCCTCTGATTGCCTCTTCAGTGATGAGTAAAAAAATCGCTTCCGGAGCAGATGCCATTGCCTTGGATGTCAAAGTGGGGCGAGGCGCTTTCATGAAAAACCTCGATGAAGCCCACGAGCTGGCAGAGGTAATGGTCGCCATCGGAAAGTTGAGCGGTCGTAGAGTGATCGCAGTCCTTTCCCAGATGGATCAACCTCTGGGAGTCGCAGTCGGCAATGCACTGGAAATGAAGGAAGCCATTGAAATGTTGAATGGCACTGGACCTGAAGACTTTCATGCTCATTGTATTGACCTCTCCGCTTACATGTTGATATTAGGAAAGAAAGCGACTGAACTCGAATCTGCGCGCAGAATGGCGCAAGAAGCGATCGACAATGGCAGCGCATTGAACAAATTTAAAGAACTCATACAGACCCAGCATGGGGACGTGAATGTGATTGATCATCCGGAATTACTTCCCTCAGCCAGCCTGGTTATCCCGATTACGGCAGATTCTTCGGGTTGGGTCAAAGTAGTGGATGCTCAGGATGTGGGTGAGAGTTCGGTCGAAATCGGAGCCGGTCGCCAGAAAAAAGGTGACGCTATTGACCAGGCGGTAGGAATTATGGTCAGAGTCAAAGTCGGCGATAGGATTGAAGCCGGACAAACACTTTTTGATGTTCATGTGAGTGATCGTAAAGCCTTCGAGACAGTATTTCAAAAGCTGAAAACGTCAGTAGAAATTTCTGATGAACCGGTTGAGCCACCGCCTTATTTTTGGGGCGTGATAGGATTGTAGAAATAAAAACCCGGTTAGCCGGGTTTTTTCTTGGAAATAAATAGGATAAAAATGGAAATTGAACGTAAAGACATCCGCAATATCGCCATCATCGCACACGTTGATCATGGCAAAACAACATTGATCGACTCGATGCTCAGACAAGCCAAAGTATTCAGACAAAATCAAAAAGTTGTCGAGCGAGTGATGGATTCCAACGATCTCGAGAGAGAGCGTGGTATCACTATCCTGGCGAAGAACGCTTCCATCAGCTTGCCAGATCCAACCACAGGCGACCTGGTCAAACTAAACATCGTCGACACTCCAGGACACGCCGATTTTGGTGGGGAAGTTGAACGCATCATGAACATGGTCGATGGCGTTCTCCTGCTGGTGGATGCTGCTGAAGGTCCCAAACCACAAACCAGGTTCGTTCTTAAACAAGCCATCGCGAAAAACCTCAAAACCATCGTTGTGATCAATAAATTGGACCGAAAAGATATCAATATCGAACAGACCATCAACACAACTTTTGACCTTTTTGTTGAGTTGGGTGCGAATAATGAGATTTTAGACTTTCCAATTATTTATGCCGAAGGCATTGCTGGGCGGTCTGGAAAACAACCTGACCTGGAAGATAGCCTGATGCCGCTTTTTGAGACCATTCTGAATGAAATCCCAGGACCAACTGTGGATATGCACCATGAATTCCAAATGTTAGTTACGAACCTGGGGTACGACGAATACAGTGGGGTTACGGCCACAGGTCGAATTTATGCCGGTACGGTCAAGACGAATGCGCCATTACTGCGAATGAAGGCGGATGGAAGCCAGGAACGGATCCAGGCAAAGTACATCTATGCCTATCAAGGATTGGAAATGAAGCTTGTAGACGAAGCAGAAGCCGGGGATATTGTTACCATAGCAGGCTTGAAAGATATCCAGATCGGAGATACCTTGTGTGCTCCTGAAAATCCGGTTGCTCTCCCAAGAATTGAGGTTCAGCAGCCCACAGTCAGGATGACCTTCGGTGTGAACACTTCACCACTGACCGGCAGAGAAGGTAAGTGGAGCACTTCCCGCAAGATCATGGAACGTCTGAATGATGAGTTGCGGAAAAATATCTCGCTACGCGTGGAACAAACTGAGCAAAAGGATGTTTTCATGGTATCTGGCAGAGGCGAGCTGCACCTGGGAATTCTGATTGAGACCATGCGTCGCGAAGGCTACGAATTTCAAGTCAGCCGACCTGAAGCGATTGTTATCGAGAATGAATTAGGTGAAAAATTCGAACCCTTTGAAGAAGTCCATATCGAAGTTGATCCAAATTATGTTGGCGCAGTAGTGGAAATGCTGGGACAGCGGCGTGGTCAGATGGACGACATGCGTCCCAATCCCGATGGCACCACTCATCTCACTTTTACCATCCCAACCAGGGGTCTTCTCGGTTTTCGTTACCGCTTTTTAAATGCCACTCATGGCAAAGGAATTTTGAACAGTTTTTATATTGGTGAACGTCCTTTGGAAGGAACGGTCATAAATCGAAATAGCAGTTCGATCACTGCCATTGAGGACGGCATCGCTACAACCTTCGGGTTAAAAAATGCGGAGCAACGCGGAATTTTGTTTATCAGTCCGGGGGAGGAAGTATACGAGGGTATGATTGTTGGCGAGACAGCCAGGGCACAGGACCTGGCGATCAATGTGACCAAGAAAAAACACCTCACCAATATGCGCCAATCTATTCGCGACCTGGATGAACGCCTGGACCCACCCAGGCAAATGAGCCTGGATGAAATGATTGAATACCTGGGTCCGGACGATTTGCTGGAAGTCACTCCTCAGAATCTACGGATGCGAAAACGCATCCTGAACACCCACGATCGCCTGAGATTCGACAAGACAGGGAACTTATGATTTGAATTAAACTAAAACTGCGCGTAGCTATAGATAAAATATTTTGATTGTAAATATTAATAAACAGCATACCGGAATGATTTGCTTTGTCTTGTTTTGGCTGGAAAGAAGAATCTAAGCCTTCCTCAATGTCATCCTTCGAGACTGTGTCTCAGGGTGACATTTAGAATGATCTTTTTTACATCGTGACGATATTTATCATCCTTCCAGGCACCTCCAGCTGAACTGCAAACACATCACCAGCATAAGGCTGCACCTGGCGTTCCGCAATTGTAAGACCTTCCCAAGCGGACGTAATAAAGAGGGTCTTCATATCTTTACCCCCAAAAGTTACCGATGTTGGTCTTTGAATTGGCATTTTTATTTCAGCCAAAATTTCTCCAGCCGGGCTGAGCTGAAGTACCTGCCAGCCATCCCAGATGGCTGTCCAGATATTTCCTTCAGTATCAATTGTTAGCCCGTCAGGTGTCCCTTTTTCGGGCGTGAAGAAGGGGGTACGGTTTGATATTTTTGCGGTCGGAAGGTCGATATCATAACGATAAATAGTGTGGTCACCCGAATCGGTATGAAAAAAGAAACACCCGTCGGCAGACCAATCCAACCCATTACTGATCCAGAGGTCACTGATTTTGACCTGTAGATTATTCGCGTCAAGCATCCAAAGATTGGAGGTTCCTTTAGGTCCTTTGGTCCCGATCCAAAACCTGCCATGAGGATCAACTTTACCATCATTGAAAAGATTTTCCGGAGTGGCGTGCCTTACCGGCAGAAAAACCTTCTTACAATTATTTACTGGATCCCAAGAGCTTAAACCTGACTCAGTCGCCAGAATAAAGCCGCCATCTGAATTCATAACAAGGCAGCCAACTTTTTCACCCATTGACCAGGTATCTGTTTTTTGACTGGATGGTTGGTAAGCGTGGATAAGGCCATTCTCGATATCTACCCAAAATAGTGCTTGTCTTCGGTGGTCCCAGACGGGTGACTCACCCAGGGTATCCTGGGAAGAGAGAAGGGGATTACAAATTTCTATGGATTTCATCTCAGCTCGTAAATTTCTTTGGTTTGATAAGTTTACCCGGTGATGCTAAAATCAGTCGAAGATCAGGAGCGTAATGAACCAAAGGACTATCGATCATTCAAACAATTTCTTCGTGCCAGGCTTTTTGAAAATGAGAAAGCATCAATACCTGGTTAGTGTCAGTCTGATGCTGGTTTTTGCAATCGTCGGTTTCCTGGTCAGCCTGGTTCTACAGCCAAAATACGAGGCAGAATCTTTCCTGATCACTAACCTTGAGTTGGTTCAGGATACGAACGTAACAGAAGTTATGGTGGATTCCCAACTGGAGTTGATTGGACAGTTGATGTACCATCCGGATATCACGAATGGTGTACTTGAGCTTGAAGCATCCGCAGGCAACTCAATCTCCCTGGCTGAATTGAAGAAAAACAGCCTGATAGAACGCAGGCTAATGACTACCGTAATCAAAGTACGTGATACGGATCCGGAATCTGCTGCCAGGATTGCGACCAACTGGGTGGAGATTGCCCATAAAAGACTAAGCGAGGCTTACACGCATGCTCTTCTGGTTTCGGAAGCTCAATGGACGATTACTTCCATCGAAGATTGTCAGACTGATCCTTTGGTATTTGAAACCGGATTTTGTCAGAATCTGACACCCGAAGAGGCAAATAATCTGACTAATGAATCCCAACAAGTGATTCTCGCAGAAGCCCCCAAGTCATTGGGTTTGACCAAAGATCTTCAGATCAGTCAATTTCAACCAGCTTCAGTTCCCGACCAGCCGATCCAGGGAGCCAGAAGCAATTTGATGCTGGCAGGCGCGCTGATTGGTCTTATCTTCTCTTTTATTGTGTTCGAGTTACCAGAATTTAAAAATCAGGCCGAGCAGCGATGACCCGTTCTGAAAGTATTTCAAACTTTCTGTGGAAAGCCCTTCTTGTTGTTCTACCTGTGAGCAGCTTCACCTTACTTTCCAAAGTTTTCGGTGGAACCAGTGTAGCTCCTCTGGCACTTATACCTTTGGCTGCTATCCTGTTTTTTTGGTGGCTGCCGGTATTCCTAAAGAATGGCTTAAAAATTGCTTATCAGGTTAAGCCTTTAGTTATTTTCTTCCTTTTTGGGATCATATCTACTCTCCTTACAACTTTCCACCCGGTCCCAACATTTCGAGATATCCCCTGGATACGCAACAGTGCCGAGGTTCTTGTCACATTTTCAATGGGACTCGGTTTTTACCTTGTGACCATTTTTATGGTTAAAGACGCAGAAAAATTGAGATCCGCCTTGCTGTGGATAAGCATCGGTGGTATCGCGTTAATGGCTGTTTCCTGGATTCAATATGGCGTCTGGTTGGTCTCTGAAAATTATCCTGAATGGATGTATAAGTTTCAGGCAATTGTTTCTTCCAATGGAATGCTCTATCCAGCCCGTGCTTCAGGTCTGGCATACGAACCATCCTGGTTGGCTCACGAGTTGAATATGATCTACATTCCTATATGGTTTGGACTGAGCCTTAGTGGACAGAGTGCCTTCAAAAACAAACTATTCAACAAGATCCAATACGAGAAAATCCTTTTTCTTCTGGCTGTCGCCACATTGTTTATCAGTTTTTCCAGGATCGGTTGGATAACCATGATCATGATGGCAGCTTATGCAGCATTCCGGATGACAAACAACTGGATTTATAGGGTTAGCCAGAAGAGGAATGCAAATCAGAATTTGGCCAAGCAACGCGTATTTCGGGTGGCAGTTTGGTGTGGATTGTTGCTGGGATTGGTCGGAATGGTGCTTCTGGCAGGTTTTGTTATGACCAAGATAGAACCAAGAATGGCAGGACTCTTTGATGTACAGCGCTTTATAGATTTCGGTTTTTTGGGTTGGGCATCAAAGTTAAGCTTTGCAGAACGGATCATTTACTGGATGGCTGCCTATCATGTCTTCCAATTTTATCCGATGTTAGGAGCGGGTTTCGGTATTCCGGGTTACTATTTTCGAATGACTGCCCCAAACTTTGGTACCCGCTTGCCTGAGATCAACAAAGTCGTCCTAACGCAAAACTTTATTCCTAATGCCAAGAACCTTTGGGTAAGGTTGCTTTCTGAAACCGGGATCGTTGGCTTTGCCCTATTTGTTTCTTGGGTACTGATTCATTGGCGCAACGCTGACGAGCTTGACAAAATTTCAAATCAAGGTTTGCTCAAGGCGATGGGGTTGGTTGGCAAGTTGATTGTTTTAGCTATGATCATCGAAGGTTTTAGTCTGGATACCTTCGGCTTGCCTTACTACTGGATCGCATTGGGTCTCATTGCCGCAAGTTGGCTGATCAGAGATCAGGAATCAGCCAATATTGGTGCGAACATCGACGTCACAAGGGACATCAAAGCCTGAGCGTAGCGATTTTCAACCGGTAAAAGCTGATTCAGACTGGTCTGAGATTCAATATAATAGACCCGGGAAAGGTTGATCGTATCCTCGCGGATGGAGGCTCTTTCAAGGAATGCTTTCATCTCACGCATAAGACTGCCATCTGGCTGGTTTTCTTGTTTCCAAAGTTGTCGAAATGCTTCCGAGTTAGTTAATCCTGTCATTGCAGGAAAAGTCTTTTTACGAGTTGAAAAATCTGTGCTGACTGATTTTCCTGTTTCTTCAGAAATTCCCCATATACCGAGGTAGTCGTCCTGGATCTGAAAACCCAGACCGAGGTCGCAGCCTATTTGTTTGAGTTTTTCTGCATACTCTTCATCACTGCCCTTTAATTTGGCTGCAATGGAAAAAGATGCCGAGAATAGGCGGGCGGTCTTCAGGCGGATCATGGCAAGATATTCTTCGACACTGATCTGATCAACCTTTTCATACTGGATGTCAAGTTGTTGCCCCTGGATCACCGCAAGGGCAGCATCCTGGAATTCATCCAAAGCTTTCTTTTGATCCGCAAACGGAAAAATGAATGGCAGGTTTCCCATCAAGTGCTGACTAAGCGCTGCCAGGTAATCACCGATGTTGATGGCAAGGGGGACGCCAACCTTCGTCCAGAGGGCAGGGTGTCCATGCCTGGTCTCGCCATGATCCTGGATGTCGTCGTGGATCAGTGTGAAATTATGGAAGATCTCCAATGCGCTGGCAGCCTGAAAGGTGTCTTCTGGTTTGCCGCCCAAGGCAGCGTAGGTGAGGATAAGGAACAATGGGCGCAAGCGCTTGCCAGATACGGATGCTGAGCCGTCCCAACCGAAATGGTAGGCAACCGAGTCTCGCAGACCCAGGATCTGTGAGGGACAATTTTCCAAAACAATACTTTGAAAATACTTTTCAAAATTCTTCCTGAGATCAGAAATCAGATTTCCGGTCATCGTCTCTCTCCATTTCCACTTTGGACTGTAATGATATCAAATCGGTTGAGCCGCTGACAAACATGGCAACTTTCAATTCCAGGATGATCAACTCGATCGTGTTCTTAAGGATTTCATAACCTGAATTTGCCGCAATGATGAATTTCCGTGCAAAACCAGCCAGGTCGGCTCCCAGGGCAATCGATTTAGCAACGTCCAATCCACTTCGTAATCCTCCGGAGGATATTTTCAAAATGTCCGAAGGGAGCTCATTTAGCCCTTTTAGTGCTTCAGCTGTTGGAATTCCCCAATCGATGTACGTCTCACAAAGAGCTTTACGAATCGGATCGGTCTGCCGGTACATCTCAACTGCTGCCCAGGAGGTACCCCCAACACCTGCCACATCGATGCCGCGAACACCTACATCAACTAGTGAACGAGCGGTCTTCTTGTCGATACCACAACCGACTTCTTTGACGACTACCGGAACTGGTAGACTCCTGGTGATTGCCTCAATTTTTTTGAGCAAGTAAGTGAAATCGCGATTACCTTCTGGTTGCAGTGCTTCCTGCAGAGCGTTCAGATGAATGAAGAGCGCATCGGCTTCCAACATGTCTACTGCTTTTAGACAATCACCAACACCAAAACCTTCATTCAGCTGGGCGACGCCAATGTTAGCAAACAGGAGCGCGTTTGGTGCTTCTTTTCGCGCGATCGCAAAGGTATCTTCCAATCCATCATGTATGAGTGCAGCGCGTTGGGAGCCGACACCCATGGCAATGTTAAATTCACCAGCTGCCTGAGAAAGAAGCTGGTTGAAGTACTTGGTCTTACCGGACCCTCCCGTCATGGAAGAGATCAGAATGGGCGCATCCAGTTTCTTGCCCAAGATTTGCGAGGAAGTATCAATTTTTGCTAAATCGATTTCAGGAAGGGCAGAAACTTGCAGATGGACCTTATCAAAGCCGTTAGGCACCCTGGAAGAAACCTGCTCTTCAAGGCATATTCTCAAATGTTCGTCTTTTCTGGCAGAAATATTCGTAACTTGCTCGTTCATTGTGTGTTTACTCTTTCATAATCAGAGACAGTCTTGATATAATCTTAACATCAAAAAGACTTGTGAGGAAAGACAATGGATAATACATTCGAAGTTGTGAAAGAAGTGGTAAAAGACGTTTTGAAAATTGATGGCGATGACATCAACCTGGAAACACGCTTCATTGAAGATTTGAAAGCCGATTCGATGGATCAATTCTTTTTGATCGATGGTTTCTGCGAAAAATTTGATATCAACATCACCGATGAAGCTGCTCGCAATATCCACACCGTTGGAGACGCTGTCCGGGCAATCGAAGAAGTTCTGCAATAATCGTTCTTACAACCCACAAAAAAATGCTGCCTCGATGGCAGCTTTTTTTGTGTTGGGTCATATACAATTTCAATATTCCTTTTGCATAGAATTATTCAACTAATTATCTCTTGATCATGACAGGAATATCACTTAGCTTTCCTGCGATTCTTACGCCTGAATCTCTTAAAGCTCCTGTTTTTTTCCCCAGTGTGTCCAAAGAAAGGCTTCCACTTCTTGAGAAGAAAGGCCTTAAAACAGAGGTCGACAGGCTTTCTCCCACAATGTAAGCAATCACTGGTTTAGTCACGTTTTCCATGATGAACGAAGCCGCTCTCATTTCGCTGTCACCACCAGGTCCGCCTATCAGAACGATCTGGTCAGTATGGGGGTCTGCTTCAAAAAATTCAAGGCAGGTCAGGTAATCGATGCCGATAATAGGGTCATCACCGATTCCTATAGCTGTGCTCACACCGATACTTGCATGTTTTAGCGTATCCACAATTTCATAACAGAGCGTACCTGAGCGGGAGATCACACCAACATTTCCCTGGATGGCGATGTCATTCGGGAATATGCCCGCATTTGCGATACCAGGAACAAGCACACCCGGCGAGTTAGGACCAACCAGCAGAGAATCGGAATTTTTCAGGGCGGACTTTACGATCATCATATCCTGTAAGGGAATAGAGCCCGTGATGGAGATGATCGTTCTCACACCGCTGTCAATCGCTTCCAGGATGGCATCAGCTGTCGAATGAGGCGGGACAAAAATCACACTCACGTCTGCGTTGGTGGCATCCACACAATCTCTGACCGTATCGAATATCGGTAAGCGACTTTCGTGGCACCAATCACCCCCCTTACCTGGAGAAGTACCACCCACGATCTGATTGCCAGCTTTTAGCATCTGCAAAGCATGAAAGTGTCCTCTGCGTCCCGTAATACCCTGGATCATAATTCGGGATTCAGCACCGATAAGGATGCTCATTGCTCTTCACCCCTCAACCAACTGACCGCGGCATTTACAAGTGCGTCAGTAGTGCCAAAAAAGGTCAAATTTTCGTTCTTGTGCAGCAAATCAAGACCGGAATCGTCATTTGTTCCTTCAAGACGGATAAATATTGGTTTTTTTGGGAATCCTCCACCAAGCGCCTGAAGCAAACCATCCGCGGCTTCATCACAGCGGGTCATCCCACCGAAAATATTTATGATGATTACTTTCACTCTTGCATTTGAAAGGAGCATTTCCAGTGAGGATGCAATGGAGGTACTGGTTGCTCCTCCATGAATGTCGATCATTGCTGCAGGCATCATGTTTAGCCCGATAAGTTGGTCGATGGTTAGATAAGCCAATCCCATCCCGTTGACAATGCATCCGATCTCACCTGGAAAACTGTGATAATCGACATCGTACTTCAATGCCTGCCGTTCATCCCATCCAAAATATGATGGATCGAAGGAGTCATACAAACGCTCCTGACGAAAGAGCGATTGACCATCGACGCTGATCCTGGTATCAAGCGCGAATAGTTGGTTTTGTTGGGTCACTACCAGAGAGTTGATTTCAACCAGAGTGGCGTCATATTGGCGGTAAACATCGTAGGTTCTATGGGCGATCAGCTGAAGTTGTTTCCAAAGAGAAGGATCAATGCCTAATTGAGTGATCAGCCTGCGGATCTGGAAATCCTTCAAACCCACATTTATGTCAACCGGCTGATCAACACAGCGGGCATTTTTGAAAGACTCGGGCTCCAGGTAGGTTGCACCGCCAGCTTCCGAGAGTCTTAACACCGGACAGCCGGCATCCAGGTCTGAAATGACAGCAAAGTAGTATTCTTTTGAAAAGGTGAAGGCTTTTTCTACCAAAATGAATTGGATCGGATGTTGATTGAGGACTAATTTGAAAATCTGGTTACTGATATTCTCAATTTCGTACTCATTTTGAACGATCCTAACCCCACCTGCACGTCCCCGACCAGGTTCAAGGGTCTGTGCTTTTAAAACCACAGGATAGCCTATTTCAGCAGCTATCCGCTTGACCTGCACGGCATTGGTCGCCAATGTGGAAACTGGCAAGGGTATACCCGCATCCTTTAGAATCGACTTTGCCTTGTATTCCTGAAGTTTCATGGAGTGTTCTACCCCCATTATAACAAAACAAAAAGGCTGAGGTCATATTCCTCAGCCCAATTTTTAAGTATTGGTAGGTTATCCGTTGAGATATTCCTGGAGTGCTTCTTTAGTCAGGCGGTAGGCACTACCTATCTTGCGTGCTTTCAATTCGCCTGCGTTAATGGCTGCCAAAACATCTTCTTCAGAGACTTTCAGGAACCCAGCTGCCTCAGAGGGAGTCATGACATCTGGCATGGCTGCTGAAGCGCCTGAGCTTGTCGGCTGGGTCTGGGACTGTTGATTTTGGGTCATGCCTGCCAGAGAGCCGGACAGAACGTTGCCAATACCCATACCAGCTCCGATACCTGCCGTCAGGCCAGCGCCGCCAGAGGGGTTCTGGGCAGCATCGCGCATGGCATCTGCAGCCTGAAGTTGGGTATAGGTTTGCATATCAAGCATACCCATGTCGCGCAATTCTTTGGCAGATTTATCTGAAGGCTTCAGGTTGCCAATGTAGAATGATTTCAGGATCAAACCAACACCCAGGAAATCGTCTTGGGCTTTTGCGCGAACAGCAGCACTTAATTCATCGGTCAGACCAATCAGATCAAGAACATTATTCTCCGACGTGGTTTCACCAAGAACGTCCTGCAAACGGGAGAGCAGCATGGTCCGCAGCCGGTTTTCGATATCAGCTGTGCGGAAACCGCCCAATTGTCCAACGATCTGTGTGACGAATTGCTGGGGATCATTCACCTGAAAACTGTAGGTGCCGAAACCCTGTAACAAAGCGATTCCGAGACCGACGCCAGTATTCCGAACGATGATTGGTTGCGGGGTTCCCCATTTGCGATCAGCAAATTCCCGCATGGAGACGTAGTAAACTTCTGCCGTGAAGGGGGTGCGATCGCCAAAGAGTTTACCAAGCAAACCGGTCAGCAAGGGCACATTTGCAGTAGTGATTGTGTGACGTCCTGGACCTAAAACGTCCAAGGCGCGACCATCACGGAAAAATACCGCAGCCTGTGATTCACGAACGATCACCTGGGAGCCCAGGCGCAGGTCTGCGACGCCAGTTTCTGGAAAGCGATGGACGATCTCATCGACCATCTCACTGGGGTATTCAACGACATCAAAAATTCTAGCCATAT
>ERZ764778.1161-NODE-1161-length-28045-cov-7.734762_pt1 | contig 28045 bp, 23 predicted proteins | sample MGYA00374951_ERZ764778 | MGnify/ENA primary metagenome ERZ764778 (study PRJEB28918, sample SAMN05720193) | bioreactor metagenome | isolation source: Anaerobic biogas reactor | place: USA:Washington, USA | collected 2015-08-08 ...
GGAACGGCAGCTTTGCATGTTTCATGTCTCGCCGCCGGAATAAAAAAAGGCGATGAAGTTATCACAACACCTATTACATTTGCTGCCTCCTCAAACTGCGTCCTTTATTGTGATGCTAAAGTAGTATTTGCAGATATCAATCCTATCACCTACAATATTGACCCAACAGATATCAGGCGCAAAATTACAGATAAAACAAAAGCTATTATTCCAGTACATTTTACTGGGCAACCCTGTGAAATGGATGAAATTCATGATATTGCCCAGGAACATGATTTAATTGTTCTTGAAGATGCAGCTCATGCATTGGGAGCTGACTATAAGGGACGAAAAATTGGTGGCTTATCAGATTTAACTACTTTCAGTTTCCATCCCGTAAAACATATTACAACTGGTGAGGGTGGAATGATCACAACTAATGACAAGACACTATATGAAAAGCTATTGCTTCTCAGGACCCACGGCATAACGAAGGATCCTTCATTATTGAAGAAAAATGAGGGCGGCTGGTACTATGAGCAATTAGAGTTGGGATTCAATTACCGTATTACAGACATTCAATGTGCTTTAGGTATCAGTCAGATGAAGAAAATTGATAGATTTATTGCAAGAAGACGTGAGATAGCAAAAAGGTATGATGATGCTTTTGCTGATCTTGACGGGGTAATGATACCAATTCAATTGGAAGGATGCAATAATAGCTACCATTTATATGTTGTTCAGATGGAAGACATTGTTCGTAAGGATGCTTTCAATGAATTGCGAACTGCTGGCATAGGCGTAAATGTTCATTATATCCCGGTTTATAAGCATCCATATTATCAAAAAAACGGTTATCAGGATATATATTGTGCCAACGCTGAAAATTTGTATAATAAGATGATAAGTCTGCCTATTTACCCAGGCCTGACGAAAGAAGAACAGGAATATGTGATTGAGCAGATAACAAGGGTTTTCTAGGCATCACCAAGGGTGTGTCCCGAACTTTGTGTAAATCCCCAATTTATAAATGACGGCCATTGATCTTTCACAAAGGCCGTCATTAATTTTTTCCTATGTCTGAATTTAATTAGCCGGAAAACTGCTGGGCAAGCCAGGCGCTTTGGGCGTTCATCATATTGATGGCGTCCTCCATAGCCGTGAACTGTCGATAATATCGTTCTTCCAAGGCCTTAAACCTTTTTTCGGCCCTTTCCATTTGATTTTCTACATCTCTGATACTCTTGCTCAGATAGCTTTCATCATACTGGGATAAGCCGGACCCGGCTCTGGAGGTAATCGAACCCATGGCCGCATCCAGAGCACCGCACAGTCTTACCGCTATGCCCGATTCGCTGTCGGTTTCACCGGTGTTATTAAATATACTCATTACCTTATCCGGATCGTTGGTCAGAGCCTCCCTCAGCTTGTCTTCGTCTATGTGGAGCTTGCCGTTTTCCGAATAAATTTTGGTGTTTATCCCGATTTCGCTCAGACTGGAATAGACGCCCGGCTCAATCTCTACTCTCGACATGGCAGCATTTCTGAGTTTATTGTAAGAGCTGGTCAGCAGCAAGTCACTGCGAAAAATACCACTGCGGGCTTTTTCTTCCCACTGCTCGATTTCCTTCTCCTTCATATCAGCCTTCTGCTCATCGGTTAAGGGCGGATAGTCCTTATTGCGTTTTTCGGTCATCTTGGTGTTCAACATCTCAATAGTCGAGTTATATAATTCAACAAATGCCTTTATATTATCTACGGCCGCATCTATATCACGGCCAACAGTGACTGTTACCGTCTGACCGCCGCCGCTTTTCAGGTCGAAATTTATTCCGTTGAGGGTAAACTGGTTGCTGGAAAATTTCAGACCGGTGGCATCATTAAAATCGATGGTGGCATCGATCCCCACATGAGCATTGCTTTCATCAGCGCCAACATTTACGGCCAGCTTAAGATTATCAGTCAGGAAGTTCTCTGCATCGGCTTTGACATGAATCTTGCTCTCCGAGCCGGTTCCGGGAGTCATCAGGAAGAACCGCTCCGTCCCCGAATCGTAGGAGGCATTGATGCCAATGCCTGCAGAGTTTATAGCCTTGACCACATCATTAATATTGGCTGCAGCCGTATCAAAGGTAAAGGATTGCTCTTTAGCAACACCGTCAACGGCGCCTGCCAGAGTAAAAGTCACTTCACCACTCAAACCAAACTGTTCCCCCAGAGTATTAACGACCCGCTCACTGCCGGTTCCTGTGTAGCTGGGGGCCAAGGCCTCAGTACTGGTTTTCGAAACCCCAGCAGCCAGGTTGTGAACAGTAACCGTATAATTAGATGGAACTGCCGAATTTCCTGCGGTAGCAGTCAGAATATTAGTATTAGAGCTGACAACAGTCTTTTGGTTGTAGGAACTGGTCAGCCTCATATTAAAAGCATTGTTGCGCAGAGCCAGAAGCTTAGAGTTAATGTCCCGATAATCATCTCGCTTCCACTCCAGAAGCTGCTTCTTCTGGAAGATAGTATCAACCTTCATCCGATTAGCCTTCATTAAATCGGTTACCATCTGGTCAATATCCATTCCAGTAGCCAAACCGGTTAAACGCATAACCATCTTATTTCTCCCCCTTTTTAATTTGATTAACCAACCCCTGGATTCCGCCGGTTCGCATCAAGGCCTGGCGATTTTCATCGCGAACCGCCTGGTAAATTTCATCCCGGAGAATGACCATCTCCCGGGGGGCTTGAATACCCAGCTTTACCTTGTCCCCGTCAATCTCCACCACGGTTATTTTTATATCGTCGCCGATAAGGATTGCCTCATCTAATTTTCTCGTCAAGACCAACATAATCTATTTACCCTGCCCTTCCGAGGAAAATATCCGGTTCCTGATTTGATAGGACGAATTCCCCTGGACATATTGAATCCCTGTTCTAGTGGTGGGATTGACAACTACCGGGGCCACCAAATTAGCGGTAGTTTCTTTGAAGTCCTCGGGAATAGTCAAAACCACAAAAACCGCCATTTCCTCATCACTTTTCTCCACTCCCAGGATATCCTGCCCATCCTCCCCCAGCTCCAGCTCATAATCAGGAAAGAATACGAAAGGCACTCCCAAAACCAGGCACAAGTCCGCATCACTGACTGAATGCATATAGAAAAAAGGACTGCTTTCATCCAAGGCAAATATGGCAAATTGGTGATGATCTTCAAACCCGGGAATTCCCAACGGGAAATTAACCACCTGATCCTCTTGTATTTCAATATCTCCTAATTGGTTGCTTTTCAGATTCACGTTTTTCCCCCCTGGCACTCATTTAGGTCATTTTATCAAATTTGTTTCCCACATACTCAATATCTATAGCGGGCTTCTGCCGCCAGATAACATTGACCCGGCCCCAATCCAGATGTCCTTTGACCTGTCCCCTGTCCGGATTCACTAGTACCTTTCCCTCAATAAGCCTTACATCCACCGGCTGAACAAAAAAGTCAATTATAGGCCGATGGGAGGGAACTGCCGCTATATCAAATTCCTGCCAATCCGGGCCTTGCATACGGGCCACATCCGCCACATTAATTCCCTTTTCAATAGCCCCTAACATATCACCCTCAGCTGCAATCTGAGCAATGGCCTCCATAGTCGCCGCATATGCCAAATCCCGTCTGTGCTTGGCAAAATCAGCTATATTCCTGCGTCCGGCATCGGCGAAGCACTGGGTCTGGTCTATTTCCAGGCGCACCGCCGGCTGGTGAATTTCCAGCTGAGGCGCCTTAATATCCAAGTTAACCCGAGGATGCTTCACCCTCATATTAAAGTCAGGCTGTTTAATATTCAGACCGATCAAGCCATCTTGTTGGTTTATCCTGAGGTCCATATCTACCGCCTTCTGTTTAGCTCAGGAAATCCACCAGGCTGGGTTGTATTATTCTGGCACCAGCTGACAAAGAAGCCCGGTAAACATTTTCCTGCATCTTGAGATTCAGGATCACCTGCGCAATATCTGCATCCTGGTTGATGGACAAAAGCTCCTCATAATTAATGGTGGAATTCTCCAGCCGGTTCTCCTGCAGATCCAAACGGTTAACCTTGGCCCCGATTATGGCCCGTTCTTCGCTTACCGCATCAAGCTTACCCTGTATAAGAGTCAGATCGTTATTCAGACCCGCTGTATCACCATTCTCCAGGTGGGTTGCGATATTTTCCAACAGCTGATAGAGACCGGGATTATCCGGATCACCATTAAAGAATACTTCTTCCATGGTTGAATTAGTTGCAATTGTGGCCCCGACTCCAATCTCCAGTTCCATAGTCTGATCATTGCCAATCCAAGCAGCCGTAGGATCCGTCTGTAAAGGTCCTTGGGTAATATTAGTTCCGCCAAATATGTGTTTACTGCCAAAGGTAGTATTAGCAATTACCACGATCTGTTCGCGGAGCTGTCTCATTTCAGCCGCTAAAGCCTCCCGGGACTGCTGAGAATTGGAATCAGTCAGCCCCTGAACAATGAGCTCATCTGCACGGTGTATTATTTCCGTAACATTTCCCAAAGCACTGTCCGTGCTATTCAAGAAATTACGCGCACCAGATATATTCTGCAGATACTTTTCAGACTCGGTGATAGTAGACTTGTAGCGCAAAGTATTTACTATACCGGTAGGGTCATCTGAAGGCCGGTTAATTCTGTGACCCGTGGCTAATTGGTTCTGGAGCTTATCCAATCGATTCATATTCTGCCCCAAAGTGTACTTGAGATTATTCACCATCATGGCATTAGTAATTCGCATAATTCAGCCTCCTACCTCCCAACTATTCCCATGCGATTGACTATCATATCAATCGCTTCATCTATGGCGGTTAAATATCGGGCCGCCGCGTTATAGGCATGTTGAAACCTGATCATATTAGTCATCTCTTCATCCAGGGACACCCCCGACACCGACTGACGCCGTGCCTCCAGGGAATTTAACAGCACCGCCTGATTGTCCGCCATGCGAGTGGATTCCCCCGCCATTACCCCTACTGAAGATACCTTGGAACGCCAGTAGTCATCAATAGTAACCGAACCCAAAGCCGCCGATAGACTATGCTTGATCTGGGCCAGTCTCAAGGCATTACCGCCATCCCCAAAGTTTATCGGTTCTCCGGTTATGTTATCCCGAGTGGGATTAAGGGCAGCGGCTATATTTTGTACATCTGCAACTATCATGGCATCCATAGTTATATATTTCGCCCATTCCAGAGTCAAATCGGTTACATCCAGGCCATCCTCACTAAAAAAATTAAATCCATCAGCAGAATCACCAGTATTGTTCAAGCTGAAGCCCTGGCGATGAATCTCATTTACTTCAAGCACTATTGCCCGGGCCAACTCATTCAAAGCATCCATAACCCCGGGAATCATATTAGTCTTGCTTCCCAAGCTGGAACCCTCCGCTACCCCCCGGGCTTCCAGCAAGCCCATAAGTTCTCCGGACTTCAGATTAATCTCCATATGAGAAGAAGTCATGGGAGGAGGTATTACTACCGTACCCGGGTGTGATTCAGGCTCAAGATCCCATACCACCCGATACATACCCTGGGTATCAGGAATCACTCCCATATTAACCGGCCGGGATCCCATTACCAGCGGAGCACCGCCTAACAAAACCGTAACCGTCCCATCCGCCTCAAAATTTATTTGGGCATCTATCAATCCCGACAAATTATCCAGGAGCAAATCCAACCGATCATTGAGATCATTGGGCGACTGTCCTGAGACATTTAAGGTTCTGATCTGCTGATTAAGATCTGCTATCTGCTGGGCCGTAGAGTTAACCTCTTCCACCTTGGCCTTAATTTGAATATTAAGATCCTGGCGCAAATTGGAAAGCTGAAGATACATGTGGTTGAAAGTGTCGGCCACAGCCACACCCCGCTCCCGGACCACCGCCCGCACCGCGTCACTTTCTGGCGACTCCACCAAAGTCTGCCAGGCCTCCCACAGACCGTCGATTACCCCTCGCAGCCCTTCGTCGGTCGGCTCGTTCATAATTACTTCAATCGTATTCAAAACCGTCTCCATCTGGGTCCAATACCCAAAGGACGGACTTTCATCCCGAATCTGCATATCAGAGAAGGCATCCCGCATACGGGCAATGTCACTGATCATTACTCCCGTGCCAAACTGACCGGGGGTCACATTATACATTCCCAGGCCCGCATAAGGATCAGTAGTCCGGAAAACAGGCACCTGCCGCGAATATCCGGGTGTGTTGGCATTAGCCACATTATGTCCGGTAATATCCAAGCTGGCCTGATGAGTTATTACCCCTCTCCGCCCTATTTCCAAGCCCATAAAGGTAGAACGCATATGTATCGCTCCTCACTGAAAAAATCTAGATAGTCTTATCCACTAAACTGCGGGCTCTGGCAGCATTGCCTTCACCCTCCCCGGAATAGGTGGTATCACTTTCCCGGGTTATCAGGTTTTCCATATTTTCTATAAAGACCAGGGACTGCTCCAGAAGCCCTGAATTAATTGCATTGTGTTCTTTAAGCCTTTGCAGATTCCAAGCCAACCCCTCTATGAGGGACTTGGATTCAAACCAGCTGCCTACCCCCGCCGCCCGCATAGCTTCAATCAGAATATTAGCGGTTACATCCTGCTGAATCCCCAAGCTTTCCACCAGAGCCGTCTGTTCTGCCAGGCGCTCCTCTTCAAGCTGCCCCAGGGTCTGCACCATCCCGCTTTCCTGGCGCATTATCTCATTCAGGCCATTCAGATCTCCGACGATAATAGCCGATTTCTTGTTTAACGCAGAAACAATCAATTCCCCGATTAATTCATTTTCCGCCTGTATGCACTTATGAAACCGCTGAATAACCGCCTGCATAACATTCACTCCCAGTTAAACCAGTTTATCAATAATAGAGCCATAGATTATCTGCTCTGCCACCTCTTCCGGATTTACCTGATAGGTACCGGAAGCCATGGCTTGCTTGATCTCAGCAACCTTGTCTTTTCTAATGTCTTCACTCTGCCCTGATGCCTGAATAGCTTTTTGCTTTAATCTTCCTTCATCTGAGATCATAACATTGTCAGCTTTGGCAGGACCCGCGTCACCCTGGGATATTTTAGTGCGGTTCTCCGGCCGGCCATAAATTTTCAGCAAGCTTTGAACTTGTAGACTGGATATTTTCACGTTTTTTCCCCACCTTAATAATTTCTGGCTCTGCTATAATCCTTGCTTAATTTATCGTTTATTTCAGGAAATATGTTAATGCCCAACAGCTCAAAAAGAGGTGCTGGGCTTCAATATTCTCCTGATATCTTCACTATACGCTTCGTCAGACTACCTTCCGTTTTTTTTGCGGTCCTCCAATATCCGCATCCGATCACCTGAGCGAGCAGCAGGCTTCTGTGGCGCCGTCTTAGCGGCAGCACCGGAAACATTCCGGATTTCCCGGTTCAGCTCATCCCGGCATGTCTGACAGTGAGTTCCCGCCTTAATAACATCTCCACAGCGATTGCAGTTCAAAACTATACTGCTCTGCAGCCCTTGGGAAACAATCCTTCCATCCCGTAAAAAACGCAGGATAGTATCTTCCGGCACATTAGTCGCCTCAGAAGTTTCGACTATGGTGGCCCCAGGATTCTCCTTAATAAACGTTCTCACATCCTTGAACATATCTTCCTCATTTTCCAGACAACGGGGACACAAATTCCTGTGCAAATAGGAGAAAACACGTCCACATTCAGGACAGTTGCGCAGTTGTGACATGAATATCACTGCCTTTCCTTAAAATCCTTTACCCGCAGCCCAGGCAATAACACTAACCCGATTAGCTCCCGCATCATACAGAACTCGGCTGCATTCCCGGGCAGTGGTCCCGGTCGTATATACATCATCTACCAATAAAACGTTTTTGCCCTTCACCCATTCATTATTGGGTACAGCAAAAGCATTTATGAGATTTTTCTTCCGCTCCTCCCTCGACAGATCCCGTTGGGGCGGTACCATCTTGATTCTCACCAACACTTCCGGCATAAGCTTTACTCTAATGTATCGGGCTATCCGCCTGGCCAGCAATTCTGATTGGTTAAACCCCCGGGATATCATCCCCTCCTGGCTTACAGGCACAGGGACCACTACATCCAAAGGCCAGTAACCGGGAGTATCAATGACTACATCCGCCATCATTTGAGCCATGCGACAAGCCAGCTTCTTTTTCTCCAGGAATTTAAACTGCTTTATCACCTGGCGGTATCCCCCTTCATAAGGGCCAACCGCCCGGGCTATGCTGAACAGCGGTTTACTTTCCTGGCAATCCAGACACACCTGCAGGTCATCTTCCATATACTTGCCACATTTGCTGCAAATATATTGGTTGCTTTTCAGGTCCTCCAAGCATTGTTCACAGTGGCTGCACCAGGGACGACGGCTGGAGAAAAATCCTGAAGCATGACACAGCGTACAATTTCTCTGGGGAAAGATCACATCCCATAACACTTCAATCATCAACTCACCTCAGGCTTCGGTGGTAATTTGTTTTAGTCTGGTCCAGGAAACCCCTTTTGTTTGCCTCTTCATTCAACAGCCTTATCTTGCGCACGGCCCCTTCTATTTCCCGAGTCGTCCGGGAAGCAAAAAACCATACCTTCCCATGGGGATAAGATGCCGACCAGCCCACCCGCCCGGCCAGTTGCAGCAAATAGCCTTCATCAAATATTTCATGCTCACTCCCCAAAACTGCCAAATTAGAGTGGGCGGCCAGATCACCTCTGACTGTCAACCCGGTAGTAACCAGAATACTGATCTCTCCTTTAATAAAGGCATTTATCTTCCTATCCCGGTTATGATCACCGGCACTGGTACCAACAACCCCCTCCGAGCGAAATGCAGAAGCCCCTAAAGCAGCCAGGCGCTCCTCAATCCACCGGCAGGTTCGCTCAGAAGCCTCCTCATGAGGCACTGCCACCAGCAACTGGGTCTGATCCTCCTCCAACGTTTCTCTGATTACCCACATTAACCTCTCTGGAATCCCGTTCTCAAAACCCTCATTTTCCAGCATTAACTGGGGCACCGGCAAGGGATGACCATGCTGTCGGGCCGGGATCTGGATTACCTTTATCTCCCCCCGCTGAGCCTTGGCATAAACATCGGGTGCCGGAGTAGGAGTTAAATAGATCAGCTTACCCTCCACCCTTCTGGCCCGCCGCAGAGCATTAATCAATATGGGATTAGCCCGAAAAGGAAAGGCATCACTTTCATCCAGGATCACCAGATCGAAATTACGGTAATATTTCAAAGCATGATGAGTTGAGGCCACAACTATTCGGCTGACCATTGAATAAGGCCGTGGCTTGCCGTAACGCACCGCCACAGAAATGCCAGGGAAGGCCTTTTCAATCCGCTCCACCAGATCATCCAGCACATCCTTGCGCGGCACTCCAAACAGAACCTTGCCCCCCCGTTTTAAGGCCTCCCGAACCGCGCCAAAAACCGTTTCAGGCCGACCGGCCCCACAAGCCTCCCATACCAGACACTCAGCCATGCTGTCTTTGCGCACAAAGCGCGTCATCTCCTCAAAAGCTTCGTATTGCGCCATACTAAAAGAAATATCCAAATTAAGCCGCACACTGGAAACCATTTTTTCTTCCGCACTGATTTTAGCCGGTACGGCATAAAGTGCATCACAAGGCTTAGACCCACCCAGCAGCAAACATTCCTGACAATAATAACAATCCTTTTGTCCGCTGGTGCAAAAGGTCTTTACCACCCGGTATTGATGGCCGCAGCGATTGCAGGACATTCCCTGTTTAGGAGAATATTTGACACTGGGGACCCTCATCACCCGCCCCTTGAGTACCAGCAGATGAAGAATATCCTCCAGGTTATCCACCTGTAGTCCCTGTTCACTCAGCTGCCGGCCAATCTCCCAAAGGTATTGAATTCTCCCCTGAAGAATCTGTTCTAAAACGCCATCATATTCATGCAGGACATCATAATCTGCGTAAAGACCGCTATGATAGTCAAATATCACCGGCTCAGATGCAAGGTATACCTCTCCCAACTTCGCCAGTTCATGCTTAACCATTTTAAACCGGGAATAAAGAATCGAATGAAAACCCCGTTCTTTTCTCCAAAACCAGGGCTTGTTGGGGCGATAAGGTATCCCAATCCGTTCCTCCGCCGAGGAAAACATACTAAGTAAATACTCACTCAAAGCCAAGGGCAGCGGCGGCGAAATAAAAGCCACCCGCTGATAATTTTCGGTATGATGCAGAAAGGAAAGATCAATCTGGGGATTGGCTGAAATGCCCATACGGTATCGTCTGTCATTCCAAGTCAAATATAAGACATAACGACGACAATACATGGACTCTCCCTCCCCCCCTCGAATATATTGTCATCACGAATGCGCAAAAAGTCAAACTATTAAGTCAAGTGTCCCAGGGGCACTTTTATCTTCCGGCCTTTTCTCCCTCAAATAAGACTTCCAGCAATTCCTTCAGGGGAGTAGGCAATCTTTCGCCCTCTCTGATCCCGGCCCTAAAAGCGCCCCCATTAGGGGTTTGAATCACCGCTACAGCTTCACGGACCTTCACCGACACCCTCCAAGGCATCATTCCGTCAATTATAACAATGACCCGCCCTTCTTGATTTATAAAAACCACATCGATAGGTTCACGCAAAAAACAAGTATGAACCGTAGAACAGGGATATATGATTAAAGCCGAACCAGGCAGTACTGTTTTACCTATCCAACCTTTGAGGCGTGCCCAGAATCCCCGGACAATCTCAACCTCCTTGATAGCTTCTACGCTGTACTCCATGGCAGTAATTCCTCCTATATGCAGCACATTAAGCAAATTCAATCCGCCTCACAGATGCAGCTATCGCCTGGAGTTAAAAAGACATGCTTCTAATTCCAATTGTACAACAATCTTTAAACTGAAGGTATTCATAATTTGTATAGCTGTATTCCGGAACCCTCTCGCCAAAAACAAAACCCTACTCTGGGGGGAGTAGGGCTTAAGGGAAGGAGGACTGCCTATTATCTAAGGGAGGGCAGAACCAGGAAAAGGCCATGGCATACTAAAGCAGCATTTCAGTCTCAACATGCAGGCAGATATAATTGATAAAAATAAATTATCGATTGATAACATATTAACTGATCAGAAAATTTTGGTAAATATGGCAATTGTCCGTTTTTAAGAAGGTATATAGTCGGTAAGTGTTATAAGACTCAAGTCCTGTAAATATCAGGACTCCCCGGTATTCACCAAACCCCCGCTACTCCCGAATGGCGAAGGAGAAGCCGCTCCAATATCTGAGTACGCCGTCTGTCACAGGCATCGTCCACTATGAGGAGCTGGGCCAGACGCGGAAGTCCGCGTAAGATCCGATTGATTTCCCACTCAGGTTCTGCACCCCATTCCGATAAGTTGGAAATAACTTGATGCTCATCGTTTCTGATGTCGGCGGGAGCGAAAACCAGCAGTAAAATCATAACCAACCAGGCAATGACAACCAAAAGCTTGAGCCCAACAAGCATTAGAAAGCCCCCACAAAAGCTTTTGTGTTATCATATGCTTCACGAAGGCCAAATGTTAGCTATTCTATTCATATTTAACCAAGCGGTTCCTCAATGCATATACAGCCGCCTGGGTCCGGTCCTTGACCGCTAATTTGCGAAAAATACTGGTCAAATGGTTTTTGGCAGTCTTTTCACTAATAAATAACTTTTCGGCAATTTCTTTATTGGAGTTTCCATGAACCAATAGCTCCAGAATGTCTTTCTCTCGTCGGGTAAGCTTGATTTCTCTGTTTTCTCGCTCCATAGACAACTCTTTAACCACCTGGTTGGCAACCCGCGGATGAATGAATACACTGCCCTCAGTTACTTTTCGGATAGTACCCATAAGTTCTTGGGCTGCCACATCCTTCAACACATAGGCCGATACCCCCGCCTTCAGCATTTCCACCACCTGTTCATCTTCATAAACAGTTAAGGCTACAACTTTGGTACGGGGCAATTCCTTTAATATTATTTTTGTGGCAGTGATACCATCAGTAACCGGCATGTTTATATCCATCAGCACAACCTCAGGTTTGAAACGCCTGGCCAGGTTTATAGCCCCCTGTCCGTCTCCCGCTTGACCAACAACTTCGATATCCTCTTCAAGATTCAGGATCTTGGTCAATCCTTCCCGAATCAAGGCGTGATCATCTGCGATAACGACTCTTATCAATGTAGCGTCACTTCCCTTCTCCCAGAGGTATTCTAGCAAATACTCTGGTTCCCTGCCCTATTTGAGAGCTGACCTTAAATTCTCCCCCCAATAATTCAACACGCTCCTTCATTCCCAGAAGCCCATAGTGGCCGGAAATGTAACCTTCAGAAGTCTCGAAGCCATCCCCATAGTCTCTGACAATAACCGTTGCAAACCCTTGAACAACCTCCAATTTAACCAGAACCTCCTTAACTCCGGCATGTTTTTTTACATTAGACAAGGCCTCCTGTATCAAGCGAAACAATGCAATTTCAATCGACAGAGGGAAACGCCGTTCATCTCCAAAAAACATAAAGTGAGGCTTAAGACCATGCTTTTCCTCATAACCATCCAGATAGTTTTTCAGCGACGGAATCAGACCATAATCCTCCAGTGCCAAAGGCCGCAGATCAAAGATTACCCGACGAACCTCAGTTATATTATCCCTGACTACACCTGCCAAAGATACTACCTCATTTCGGGCCCATCGCTGGTCGTCATCCCAGAGGCGTTCAATCAGATTCAGACGCATAACCAAATTAGCCAGACTCTGAGCCGGCCCATCATGTAATTCCCGCGCAATTCTGCGCCGCTCTTCTTCCTGAGCCTGAATTACCCACAGCCCAACCTGTTGGTTTTCCATGGTGTCTTCCATTGGTCCTGTAATCTCATCGGTATTGCTTTGCAGCATCTTGAGGACCACATTGACCCGATCTACCATATTTTCAGCCTTATGAGCAATATTTTCTAACCGCCGCAGGTTCCGTTCCATCTCATCCCGATGTTGAATCAAGTACTTTTCCCGTTCCCTCAGGATGGACAATTGCACCTGCATATTGCGAGCCATATCATAAGCCTCTTTTATATCCTGCTCGTCGTAGCGCTCAAATTCGCTGCTAACCCTCATCAGTCGGAGGCGAGCTTTTTTCTCTTCTTGTTCACAAGCCTCCACACTGATTATTAAAGCCTTCGCTTCCTCCTTGAGAGCCAAGATTTGGGCCGCCATACGATTAGCCTCCTGACGGGCTTCTTCAGATATAAAATATATATCCTCTCGGGCCCGCTCTACTGAGTCCACAACATTCCCGATAATTTTTTCCAGGGCTGCCACCTCAAGATGGTCACCCGATGCCGATTCCTTTGTGAATAAATTATCGTTCCTGTCAATCATCGTATTCCTTAGCCCCCCTCTATCAATTCTATCGTATAAATCAGCATTGTTCTTTAGATTAAATATAATTTGCAAAAAATTCTGGATATTGATCTGAAAAAAGGTCCTGCATATAGGCTATCCGACCATCGTCCCATCTAATTATACTATCTTAGTTATAAATGAGATAGATAGTTTTTTGAGAAGCATGATTATGGAAAGACAAAACACGAAATGACTTCTATAATTTAAGGAGGGAACCGAATCCCTCCTTAAAAGTATTTTTACTCTATTATTTTAGGAGTGGTTACCTATGTCCTGACTAAACCTCTCACGACTCCCGCCTCCACCGTTCCTATCTGTGATTTTTGACGGCACGTAATAGATTCCAAAGTGGTGACCGTTGGAATGAAGACCAATCAAACTCCTATCGCTTTCCGCACTTCCTCTTGAATAGACCGGAGCTGCTCATGAGTAGAAGCCTCCACATATATTCGAAAAACCGGCTCCGTTCCCGACATCCGAATCAGAACCCAGCTGTCGTCTTCCATTACAATTTTCTTGCCCTCCCGCTCAGAAATGGACACCACCGGCTGGTCCAGAATATGCCGGGGCCGATATTCCTTGAGACGAGTCAACACCTGCTCCCGGCTCTTTTCATCATAGCGAACATCCAGCCGTTCACTTTCCATACTGCCGTACTTCTCGATAAAATCTTGGTGAAGCTCAGTCATAGTCCGCCCGCTTACCGCCACCATTTCCGCCACCAGCAAGGCCCCCAATATCCCATCCTTTTCGGGGACGTGTCCGAGAATACTCATCCCGCCGCTTTCCTCGCCCCCCATAATACAGCCCTTTTCTCGCAGACATTCACCGATATATTTAAACCCCACCGGAGTTTCAATAACCCCTATTCCATTAGCCTCCGCCACGCGATCCAGCAGATGAGTTGTGGCCAGAGTCCGCGCCACCGGCCCCCGAAAACTGCGGGTCCTTAATATGTAGGGCAGGAGAAGATATAGCACCTGGTTAGGAGACATATAACGCCCTTTTTCATTAATCACTCCAAAGCGGTCCCCATCTCCGTCTAAAGCCAGCCCCAGTACCGCCTCATGCTCTAACACTGCCGCCTTCAGGTCCGCCAACATCCCATCCGCAGGCTCCGGCATACTCCCGCCAAACAAGGGATCCCGCCGATTATTAATGGTCACCACCCGATACCCGGCCTCCCGCAGGATAAGGTCAACATAACCGATTCCGGCCCCAAACATGGGATCCACGATTATTGCAGGAGGAGCGCCGGCCACCTCCGACAGGTTCACCAGCTTCTGCAAATGCTTAACATAGTGATCGTCCACATCCAGGTCATACATCAATCCCAGCTGATGCGCGTCCTGAGAAGACAATTCATAGATTTTTGCCCCATTTATTACCCGGTCGATTTCTTTTTCTATTTCATCAGTAATATCCGGGAGGGCCGGTCCCGCATATTCAGGAATAAACTTTATCCCATTATATTGGGGAGGATTGTGGCTGGCTGTTATCATAACAGCCCCCCCGGCTTTATGATAGCGGACCGCATAAGCCACTACCGGCGTGGGCAGAGGCTTACCGGGCATAAACACCTTAATGCCATTCCCCACCAAAACTTGAGAAACCGCTTCCGCAAACTCCTGTGACAGAAAACGATTATCATAACCCAGCACAATCCCGCGCCGGGCCAGCTCACGATTATTTACCATGGCGGCGATCCCTTGGGCCACCACCCGGACATTAGCGAAAGTAAATTTGTCCGCAATAATATCACGCCAACCGTCAGTGCCGAATTTTATTGAATTCATAATGAAACCTCCGTTCTTTTGGACCAGGCCCAAATCCTATGGATGCAAATAACATAACGGCACCCTGGGTTATAAAGGGACTTAACTGCCCTTGGGCACCCGCCTCTATGGAGGCGGGGGTCTTAGGGCAGATTAGTCATCGGATAAAGCTTCTACAATTCTATGACAATGTCCCCCTGACAAATACTATATTCTTCCCACTAATATCAACAAACTTCGCTAATCGGAGATATCGGACATATACGGCACCCGGTCATCCTTTTCATCGATATAAAGGCTGCCGTCAGAATCCAGACCGGCATAAACAATCTCTTGGGGAGAATTATAGCCCCGCTTGTTCAGCTCAGCCATGAGCCACTGTTCATCCAGGCCGTTTTGCTGCAAATTCTGATAGACCACGGCACCATCCACAATTATTTCACTGGACAGCCCCTCATATTCGGTGGGGATATTGAGATCAGCCGGAGTAACCGGCTGTTGTTGAGATTTTAGAAGGACACTCAGACCTCCATTACTTTCCAATATAGCAAATTCAACATCCTTAATATTAAAAACCGACTCATTTCGCAGTTGGTTGAAAAGATTGTCCATATTGTAGCGCAATTTTTTCATATTATTTTCTAATATCTTGCCATTATGAATTACCACCGTCGGCTCACCGTCAATAATCTTGCGCAATGGCCGGCTCTTTTCCGTCACATACCCGGTAAAGACAGCCGCTCCTGCAAAAACAGCCAGTACCCACAAGTAATGCCAGGTAAGCCCCCGGGTATCTGTGGCCAGATCAGCCCCAATAGACCCGATGGTAATTCCGATAACCCAATCAAAAAAAGTCAGCTGGGCCAGCTGCTCCTTGTTCAGCAAGCGCCCCAGAAACAAAATAGCTCCAAAAGCAACGAGCGACCGCAGTCCGCTCATTAAGAACGCCTCCACTGATAACCACGCTCCCTCTCTCCATTATTCTCCCAGAGAGGCCGGGTTTTATGCAAAAGCGCGAGGGGGTGAGGCAGGCGGGAGCCAAATCTCACCAAAGAGATTTGTGCTTCTCGCTTGGTTCGACGCTCCCGCTGGACGCTGATTCTATATGATTTCTTTTAGTGCTTTTTGACGGCACGGGTTAATTCCAATACAACTGAGAGATTCGCCTCCCGCCTCACCCCTCACTCCTCACGCTTTCAAAATAATATCCCGAATGCGGAGAGCAGCATGGCCGTCGCCGTAAGGATTGGCAGTATGAGCCATCTTATCGTATTCCGATTTATCAGATAACAGCAAGGAAGCCGTTTCATAGATGGCTTCCCGGGAAGTGCCGACCAGCTTCACCGTTCCCGCCTGGACCGCTTCCGGCCGTTCAGTAGTATCCCGCAGAACCAGCACCGGCTTCCCCAGAGAAGGCGCCTCCTCCTGCAGACCGCCTGAATCACTCAGAATAAGATAAGAACGGTTGATAAGGTTGGCAAAATCCGCGTATTCCAAAGGCTCAATCAGGCTAACCCGGGGATGATCCCCCAACACCCGGTATGCCAGTTCCCTGACCACCGGATTCTTGTGGACCGGAAACACCACCTGAGTATCCGGAAACTTCTCCAATAAATCAAGTAAAGCCAGATAAACCTGTTCCAGCTTATCACCCCAGTTTTCCCGCCGATGAGTCGTAACCAAAAGAATACGCCGGGAAAAATCTATCCCGGCCAGGTCAGAAGAAAACTCATAATCATCCTTTACCGTTTGCAGCAGAGCATCAATCACCGTATTCCCCGTAACCCAAATGGTATCCGCCGAAACAGCTTCCGCCAGCAAATTATCCCGGGACCATTCCGTAGGAGCAAAATGATATGCCGCAATCTGTCCCGTCAAGGTACGGTTAATCTCCTCTGGAAAAGGCGAATACTTGTTATGAGTACGCAGCCCCGCCTCCACATGGCCTACCGGAATCTGCAGGTAATAAGCACTCAAAGCCCCGAAGAATGTAGTGCTGGTATCACCGTGAACCAGGACCAGATCCGGACTTTCCTTGACCAGAACCTCCCTGAACCCCTTTAATACCGCACCTGCAATATCAAAAAGATCCTGACGCTCCTTCATAACATCCAGATCATATTTTGGTTTTATCTTAAAAAGCTCCAATACCTGATCCAGCATCTCCCGGTGCTGGGCAGTAACACATACTACCGTTTCCAGCTCCGGAGCCGCCTCCAATGCCTTCACCACCGGCGCCATCTTAATAGCCTCCGGCCTGGTGCCAAAAACAATCATTACCTTTTTCAAGCCCTTCTCTCCTTCGTCCCAGTCGTCTTTCTAACATCATATGGTAAATGACAGCCTCAAGCAAATGCGTAAGGTGGGAGGAGTAAGGCGAGAGGCGAAGGGGAACGGGAGAACGTTAGACGCTGATTTACGCAGATTAACGCAGATAGGGACGTGAGAGAGAGGCGATACGGGTGAAGGGCACGAGGAACCGTCTCCGCACTTCGGAAGGTGGAAGGGTTAATTCCGACTGGCGACCGTTGGGATGAGACTTGAGCAGTTGAGATTGCCGTCCTGAATTCCGGGAACACGTGGAATCCATTTCGTGCTCTCGCCTTTCTCCTCTCCCCTAACTCCTAACGCCTCTCGCCTACCCCGTCCCCATGTCATTCTGTTTTTTGAAGGTACGTAATGGATTCTTAAGTGTGACCGTTGGAATGAAGGCCGAGCAAGCTCCTGCGAAGGTGAGGGCTATAGAGCAGCCGAGGGACAGGAGGTCCCGAGTCCGCCTCCTGAGCCATGGAGGGCGAATTGGCGGTGTGCTGCTCGGAGGCCGAATCTGAGCAGTTGAGATTGCCGTCCTGAATTCCGGGAACACGTGGAATCCATTACGTGCTCTCGCCTTTCTCCTCTCCCCTAACTCCTAACGCCTCTCGACTCCCCCATCCCCATGTTATTCTGTTTTTTGAAGGTACGTAATGGATTCTTAAGTGTGACCGTTGGAATGAAGGCCGAGCAAGCTCCTGCGAAGGTGAGGGCTATAGAGCAGCCGAGGGACAGGAGGTCCCGAGTCCGCCTCCTGAGCCATGGAGGGCGAATTGGCGGTGTGCTGCTCGGAGGCCGAATCTGAGCAGTTGAGATTGCCGTCCTGAATTCCGGGAACACGTGGAATCCATTACGTGCTCTCGCCTTTCTCCTCTCCCCTAACTCCTAACGCCTCTCGCCTACCACGCAATCTGAAACCAGGGAAACTGATCCCGGGCTGAGACCTGGAGCTGAACCTTGCCATTCTTTATTTCATAGACCAGATTATTTATTAAAACCCGGCCCTTGGCAGGTATTTTAGTTACCTTATCCCAGAAGTTAAGAGTTACCCAGCTATCTCCTTCCCCTGGTGAAACAGGAGGAGCCGTAGTAACTATGTATTTATCATCCGGATCCCGAGGCGGTTCGACAGTCCAGTCAACCAGCCGGGCGGTAATATTGAAGCGGCTTGTCTCCCGCTGGTATTGAGCCATGGAAACAGAACTGTACACTACCAGCTCCCACACACCACCGGCAGGATTATCCCGTACTATATCCAGAAACTCATAAGCCGAAGTATCCGGATACCCGCTGCCCGCATATCCCGTGCTGTAAACCTGCTGACCGGAAGGGTCCATAAGATATGCCCTGACCCGGCCCTCATATTTGCCAAAATCATCCCGGGGAATACTGATATTAAACTTCATCTGACCACTGCCCTCAGGAACCTTGAAGTAATAACGCTGATACATTCCGGCCGGAATCTCTCCCGCCACATTGGCCCCGCTGTTTGCTGACAGCCAATAAGGAACGATGATAGTCTGCAAAGACTCCAGAACCTTTTCCCGGGAAGTCTTATCAATCCCAGTTACCATTCCCGTATATAAGCCGGGTTCAGTGGGAATATCATACCCTACCGCCAGAGTCCGGGTTTCACCCGCAGGAACTTGAATGCTCTCCTGTTCCAGCTTAATCCACGGGCTTGAAGCGGTCAGCTCCAGAAAGCGGGCATAACCGGTAGGATTCATCATCTGCAGGTAAGAGCCGCCCGGAAAATAGGAACGCTCATAAAGTCCCCGACCTTCCACACCCTGATCAACCTCCAGAGGCATACTCGGCAGGCTCTGCAGCTCCTGCCAGCTTTGCATCAGATCCAGTGCTCCCCAGCCCGCCTCCACCACCGTGTAACCGGACAAGGACTTCGCCCCCCGGGCTATAGCCAGCTGCAGCATTTTCGGAGAAACGCTCAAACCCTCCTGGCGGGCCGCCTGAATCAGAAGGGCCGTCCCTCCCGCCACATAAGGAGACGCTATACTGGTGCCCTCCTCCAAAGTATAATCGGTGCGCCATTTTACATTAGTGGTAATCGCAGAAGCCGGCGCCACCACCAAGGGAGACAGCCCTCCTCCATAAGGTCCCACCGAGCTGAAGCTCCAAATAGTAGGCTCTGAAACCGACCAGCCATAATTCACCCTCCACATCTCCGGAGAGAGAAACCCGCCTACGGCAATGCCGGCCTGACTCCCGGCAGGATTAGAGATCGTATCCAGCCCCGGCCCCAGGTTCCCCGCCGCAATGCAAAAGGTTATTCCTGAAGCAGCCGACACCTGATTGATCAGGCTTTCCAGCTCCAGACGATCCTTGTCAGCCAGCCCCGAAAAACCCATAGAAATATTTACTACCTGAACCCCCATATCGGCACACAAGCGAATGGCCTGTTTTAAGCGGCTGGTATCATTGCCGGTCAGTCCGTCATAAACCTTGATGGCCGCGATCTGTGCCCCCGGCGCCACCCCCTGCATCAAGCCGTAGGCAGCCATAACCCCGGCCACCTTTGTGCCATGGCCTACAGCGTCAAAGCCCAGCTTTACATAGCTGCCTGTAGGACTGATATATGAAATCACGAAATTAAAGGGTGTCCTGTCATCAGTAAGAAAGGTTCCGAATTGCTGGGCAGACGAATAAACCAACAAGGCCTTTTCATCATCGAAGCGCCCGTCACTGTTGGTATCGATCAATACTGTATCATAAAACTGGCTTCGGTTAGCATCGAGAGCTGCTGCCAGCACCTTACGGCCCTGGTTGTCCTCCAGTTTAACCGGCAAAGAAGCAGGATCCAGATATCCATAGTGAACCACTCCGCTTACTGAACCATAATCCCCCAGACTAATCTGCCCCTCCGGGGTATCTATATGGCCCTGTTCCACCGGAATCGGAGACAGGCTGATCTTGCCCTGATCAGTAAGATCGATCCAATCCGCAATCTTCACTCGTCCATCCGGGGTCCGGGAAAGATCATGATGCCCCGGATCGATTCCCGTATCAATAACGGCTATCTTTACTCCGGTACCGTCAACATCCGCCAGTGCTCGCAGTTCACTTCCCCTGACCTCCGCATCATTTAAGCTGCTGGAGACACGGGGTTCAGAGGTTTTCCTCTGCTCCTGCTCCGAAGATTCCGCATAAAGATCAGGGTCAGTCTCCGGGCTCCACAGATGAGTCTCCCTGGTGATCTGATTGGGAGATGCTGCCGCCCGGCTGATAACAAACAAATCAGAGGGGACGGTAATATCCTCCTGAGTCTGGAGGCAATACACCAGCTTCCCTTCCTTATTCACATTAAACAAACACGGAACCGGCAGCCCCAAAACCCGCTGAGAAGCCCCCGAGCTGAAGGTAAAGGAATCGGCCAGATCAAAAGCGTATGATTTGCCATTAATCAGTAATGAGGCCCGGCGGGAATCCATATTAAGACTCAGGAGCTGCCCGCTGCCCGAGTAGCGGTCTCCCCGGTATTCCAAAAGATTGCCAATGATCACCGAAGCCTCCGCCCGGGTCAAGTAGCTCCAGGGACGAAAGGTATCGTCAGGAAACCCCTGCATAATCCCGGCATCTCGCACCGCTCCAATCCTCTCCTGTGCCCAGTCCGGAATAATCCCCTGATCCGCAAACTCATATTCAGATTTTTCCTCCAGAGCCAGGAGCTGGGCGGCCATAACCGCCGCCTCCGCCCGGGTAAGGTTCCGTCCCGGATAATTGAAGCCATAAGGATCCGGCACCATAATGCCCAGCTCATAACACAGCTCCAAACTCCCCTTGCCCCAGAATCCCCAGCCTACATCCACAAATGAACTGGCACCCTTCTGCAAAGAGCGGGCCTGATCTTCAAGACCCAGACAGTTTACCAGGAGAGCGGCAAACTCCGCCCTGGTCACCGCCGCCTCCGGGTCAAATATTTCACCGGATCTTCCATGAATAATCCCCCGAGCCGTAAGATGATCAATGTTTACCCCGGCCCAGTGACCCTGAGTATCAAAAAAAGCCCAGGCTGCTCCGGGATTTGTTGTCACCAGGAAAATACCCAAGACTAAAACCGCAATCTTCCTCATCAAGTCCACTCCAATATATGTATTCACTTTAACTGTACCATACCATGTAATACGCACATATAAAGAAATACTTACAATTAAATTAAAAATATTTTAACAAAAATTACTAACCTATCGCTTCCCAGCCCCGCTTTTAAACTGTGCTCCGGCAAAAATACGCGAAGCGGCGTCCCCCTAAAAGGCGCCGCTTCTCTTTAAACTCAGTCTATCGGGCCATCCCATGAAAAAGTATATCGGTAACCTCTGCCGCTACCCGGCGAGGATCAATAGACTTGCCATCCACCATCATCGGCACCGTAAGCCCCTTCAACAATCCTGCCACCATATTCGCCCCCAGCTCCGGGTCAATAGCCTTCAGCTCACCCCTGGCAACACCTCTGGCAAAGATTTCACCCAGCCGTTCATTATTCTGGCGGCGCAAATCAAACATCCAGCTTAGCAATTCCTCATCCAAACCGCTGGAATCATCAAAGTTCTGAGGAGTATGGCGGCAGTTTTCCATCATATACTTCAGATGCATCTCTATTAACAGCCTGATGCGCTCCTCCACTGTTTGATCCTCCGAAAACAGGTCCTCCATCTGCCTGGTATAATCAGACAGAATCACCTTGAACATTTCCTTATACAATTCCTGCTTGCTGGCAAAGTACTCGTAAACCGTGCCCTTACCCACATCTGCCAGCTCCGCAATCTCCTCGATCTTGGAATAATAATATCCCTTCCGGGCAAAAACCACCTGAGCCGCATCCAGAATACGATCCCGCTTACTCCGCGCCTGCTGCATAATAGACTACACCTCCAGACTCGTATCTCCTGACTTCCTCCGTTTGGCCAGCCAGTTGCGGAAACTAATTCCCCAATCGTCAAAAATAGTATATACCACCGGCACCAATACCAGAGTTATAAGGGTAGAAACCAGTAAACCTCCAATAACAACGGTGGCTAACGGCGCCATCATCTCGCCGCCTTCGCCTCTGCCCAGTGACAGCGGGAACATAGCCAGAATAGTAGCCAAAGCCGTCATTAATACCGGACGCAGCCTTACGGCCCCGCCTTGAGCCACAGCCTGGTTCCGTTCCATACCCCGATGCCGCAGCTTCTGGATATAGTCCACCAGAATGATGGCATTGGCAACCGCGATCCCCACCAACATAATCAACCCAATGAAGGAAACCACATTCAAGGTGCGCCCCGTCAAGGCCAATGACCCCATCACTCCGATAAAACAGGTGGGCACCGAGAACATAATTACAAAAGGTACGAAAAAGGATTCATATTGAATAGCCATAACCGCATAGACCAGAATTATGGCCAGCAGCAGGGCCAAGCCCAGACTGGCGAAGCTCTCCATCATTTCCTTGTTTTCCCCCACATATTCGATGTTATACCCGCTGGGCAGCGGATATGTGTTCAGCTTCGCCTGAATGTCACTGATTACACTGGCCAGGTCACGATCCGCCAGCTTTCCGGTTACCTCCGCCGTTCTCACCTGATTAATACGAGTTATCCCCATAGGTCCGGTATCCACCTTAAAGCTGGCTATTTGGCTAAGGGGCACCTGCACCCCCAGGGGAGATGCGATCAGGATACTCCCCAAATCCTCCAGGCTCTCTCGGGCCCCCAAGTCATAGCGAACCCGGACATCAACCTCGTCCCCCGCCACCCGGTAACGGGTAGCTACGGTTCCCTGTACTGCATTTTGGACACTGGCAGCTACTTGACCCGGAGTCATTCCATAAGATGCCGCCTTATCCCGATCCACTTCAATCTTTACTTCCGGCTTGCCTTCAGTAAGTGAGGATTCTACCTCCCGGACACCCGGCACCTCATTAACAATATCAACTACTTCATTGGATATCCGCCACAATTCCTGAAGGTCTTCCCCTTCTAACTTAATGGCCACCTGGGCCGAGCTCTGCATACCGGCAGTCATAGGGTCGTATTCAGATACGGTAATCCTGGCCCCCGGAACTACCTTCACTTTACTTCGCACTTCCTCGGCAATGGCGCTGGTACTACGAGTCCGCTCGGCTTGTTTGACCAGCATCACCATAATCGTGGAGGTATCCGTACCAGACGCCATAGACATCATTTCTCCCGAAGAGCCCACACTGCTAAACACCGTCTTGACCTCCGGGATCTCCTTTACGATTTCCTCAACTTGAACCGCCACCTCGTTGGTGGCAGCCAGAGCAGATCCTTTATCCATCTCGATACCGATGGTCAATTGACTGGCATCAGAGCGAGGCAAAAATTCCGCTCCCACCACCGGTATCAAGGCCAGGCTCCCCACCATGAGAACCACCACTGATAATACTACTATACGGCGATGGTCCAGAGACCACTGGATAACCCCGCGATACCTTTCACCCCAGCTATCAACAAAAGCCGTAAACCTCCGGACCCAGCCTTTGAGTCCTCCAACCTCCTCAGTCTTTACCTCTCGAACAATCTTCCCGGTCATCATCCGGGAAGAAAGCAGAGGAATAATAGTCAATGCCACCACCAACGAGCACAGGATGGCAAAAGATACCGCCATGGCCAACGGCTTGAACAGAATAGAAGCAATCCCCTCGGTTATAAAGAAGATGGGTAAAAAGACCGCCACCATTGTAAAGGTAGAAGCCATAACCGCATCTCCCACCTCGGTAGCTCCGTCAACAGCAGCCTTAATAGGCTCTTCCCCTTCCATTCGGTGCCGGAAGATGTTTTCCAAGACCACAATGGAGTCATCCACTATCCGGCCTATTCCCAGAGCAATACCACCCATAGTGATAATGTTGATGGACATATCGAAGAAATACATCATCATAAAGGTGGCGATAATGGAAAGTGGAATAGAAGTAGCTATAACCAGAGTACTAGGTAAGCTGCGCAGGAAGAAGAACAGAATCAATACGGCCAAAAGTGCGCCCTCCAGCATATGCACCTTAATGGAATCCAAGGTCTGGTTGATAAATTCCGCCTGATCAAATACCGCCGCAACTTCAATGCCCCCCGGGAGTTTTTCCTGTAAGTTAGCCAGCTCAGCCCTGACATCCTTAGAAACCTTAACCGTATTGGCACCAGATTGTTTCATGATGTGGATACCCATGCTGTCCAGGTTATTCATACGAGTCATCTGCTGCAAATCCTGGTATCCGTCAGTAATTGTGGCCACATCACTGAGCCTTATGGCCTGGCCGGACGAGTTAAACACCGAAACATTGCGAATGTCGTCCACACTTTCAAACTGCTGCAGTGACCGCACAAAATAGTCGCGGTCCGCACTTTTAACTGTGCCGGTGGACAGGTTAAAATTATCGGCCCGCAATACCGCCGTCAGCGCATCAATAGAAAGCCCTTGAGCCTGGAGCTTGGCCGGGTCAACATCCACTCTTACCTCCCGGATCAATCCCCCGGTCAGTGACACCGAAGCCACCCCTGGAATCCTTTCCAGAGCCGGCTTAATATCATTCTCAGCCAGATCCTGCAACTGGCCCAGATCCCGTCCGCCGCTTAACCCAATTTGCATAACCGGCATCAAGGAAGGATCCATTTTCACCACTGTGGGGGCACTGGCATCCGCAGGGAGATAAGCCTCCACCAGAGCAACCTTTTCCCGCATGTTCAAGGCCGCGAAATCCATGTCGGTTCCCCAGTTAAACTGGACAATTATAACTGATGATCCCGCCAGGGAGTAAGAGCTTATTTCCTTAACATTAGCTACTGTTCCCAGGACTGCTTCCAGAGGCTGGGATATCTGAGACTCTACTTCCTCCGGCCCTGCTCCCGCATAAGAGGTTATAGCCGCACCCACCGGGAATTTCATATCCGGATAAAGGTCCACACCCAGACGGGAAAAGCTGACCCATCCCAGAATCAGCAGAACCCCTACCAAAATTGTGATCATAACCGGTCTTTTGACCGCAATATTAACTAATTTCATCAGACCTGACCCTCCGCCAGCCTTACCTCATCCAGATCATTCAGCAAGGTCTGACCTTTAACAACCACCTGATCTCCCGGTGATAAACCCGATATAACTTCAACAAAATCATTATTTTCCAGGCCCACTTCAATTTCCGTCTCGTGAACCACCGCTTCTTCATCAACTGTGAATACTACCCGCCGGGCACCTTTCTCAACTACTGCCCCCCGGGAAATAGTCAGAACCCCATCCTTCTGCTGGGTAGACAACCGAATCTCCGCCACCATCCCTGATTTCAGAAGATTATCCGGGTTATCCAGGGTAATCTCCACCGGGAACCCCTTGGTTAAAGGACTGACCACCGTGGCTATGGAGGTTACCCTCCCCGGGAACTCTTGGCCCGGGATACTGCTCACCTTAACCCTTACCTCACTGTTGGCGCTGACATAGCCAATATCTGTTTCACTGACATTTATCTTGACCGCCATCTTTCCGGTAGAACTAACCACCGCTACCGGAGCCTGAGGGCTGGCCATATTCCCCTCTGTTATCTGGATTAATCCCACCACACCATTGATCGGTGAGGTTATCTGGCAATTGTTCAACATATTCTGAGCATTATCCATCGCCACCTGTGCCTGTTGAACAGCCGTATCTGCCTGAATCAACCCTAGCTCCGCCTGTTCCATCTGCTGGGAAGAAACCCCACCCTGTTCGAAAAGGGCCCGGGTCCGGTCCACATTACTTTTTACATTCTGGTAATTGGCTTCTGCCGCTGCCAGGGTAGCTTCAGCCGCCGCTGCACCCGTTTGGTAGTCAGTAGTATCCAGACTGATTATGGTTTGCCCCTTTGACACCCGGTCGCCTTCCCGCAGATGAATAGAGACTACCCGGGCCGCCGCTTTCGGATAGAGGGTAACCTCATTAGCCCCCTTGATACTGCCTGAATAGGTAACCTCTTTGCTTATACTGCCTTCCTTCACCACCGCCGTCCCCACCGTCAGGCGGTTGTCCACCTCACTCTGGGCCTCGTTATTCCCGCACCCGGCCCCGCAAAATAAAGCCATGATCAAAATGACTACCAAAACAACCGATGATTTTCGCTTCACACTACCCCTCCTAAAATTGGAAGATAAAAATCCGTTTATCCTAAGATCCCCGCCTTTATAGGCGTCGGGGGCCAAGGGCGGCTAAGTCCCTGGATCCGTGCGACTAAGATTCAGATGGAGTTAAAACTGCACCCGAATCAAGCCTTACTTTATTTACTGAGCCAGATAGGCCCAGGGCTTCTCAAAAGCCAGCTTCATATAATTATGCTGAGTCACCGCCTCATTATAAGAGGATTTTGCCGAAGCCCAGGAAAGCTCCGCATTAGTAACATCAGCCTTTATAGCCATCCCCAGATCATATCTAAGCTGGGTCAACCGCAGATTTTCCTTCGCCACCAGTTCGGCTTCCTGGGATAATTGAACCATCTCTTCCAGGCTCAACACCCCATAATAAAGATTGCGAACCAGGGCTTCATATAATTGTTCGGCACTCATAGCATCCAGCTCCGCCTGTTCATACTGAATCTTGCGAGCCTGATAGGGACGGTACTCACCGGTATATAACATAATATCTTTAAGATAGCTCTCCATGGTAACCCTCTCCTGGGCCAGCCACAGAGAGGGACTGGTTGCTTTCACCCGGGATATTTCCCTTTGCAGGTTTTCCACCTTCAAGGCATTAAATGCCACTTCATCGTCGGTTAAAACAGGTCGGTCCCAATAGTTAAGACCAATAGCCTGGTTCAGGGTGGCGTAAGCATTCTCCAACTCATTCTCGGCTGCAGCCAGATTAGCCGCTGCTTCAACACTTTGTAAGCTGGCCTGTTCCAAAGTAAAGGGGGCGATGATTCCCTGACTTCTGGACACCATAGCAATGGCAAGCTGCTGCTTGGCAGCCGTATTACCCAGACCAGCAACTTCAGCCTTTTCAGCGGCCCTCAGCACATCCCAATACTTGTTACAGGTGCTTAAGGCGGTGGAATCTATAGTGGCATCAGAGCTTCTCCTGCTCATCTGCCAGGTCAGATCCGCTGCCAGCATATTAGCCCAGGGAATTTCCACCAGAGCGGTGCCGGTAGCATAGACAGGTATGTAATCCAGTTGATCATTAGCATACTCCTTAAGAGTCTCGGTACGGTCGATTTCCAGCTCCGCCTTGCGGACTTCCTTGCTGTTTTTCAGGGATAAGGCTATGGCCTCATTCAGTGAAATCTCCGGACGGGCAGGTTCGGGTTCATATGCCTCCGCCGGTATTACCATGATTATTCCAATGAGAAATGATGCCGTAAGTAAAATTGACAACATCCGGGTTACGTTTTTTGATTTCACTTTCCGTCCTCCTTCCGAATCTAAAGCTCCTCACTTCATTACTGGTACTAGTCTAACAACTTCCGACCCGCTGGTCAATCAGTTGCCGCCGTTTTTTTTGGCCAAATAAGGTAGGGTAACCAGTTACTTGGCTACCCCCCTATCAAACCGTACGTGCC
>ERZ764778.1187-NODE-1187-length-27694-cov-6.716632_pt1 | contig 27694 bp, 24 predicted proteins | sample MGYA00374951_ERZ764778 | MGnify/ENA primary metagenome ERZ764778 (study PRJEB28918, sample SAMN05720193) | bioreactor metagenome | isolation source: Anaerobic biogas reactor | place: USA:Washington, USA | collected 2015-08-08 ...
CAGTAGGCTCCGACGGTTTTCCCCCGTCACCGGGAACGCATATGATGGTATGTTGTATTATTGGTTATTGGGTGGTATAGCGAATGTCTATAAGGCTTTCGTCCCTTTACGGGACGAAAGCCTTTTTAATTTATTAAAGGATTTTAATCTTCGCCTGCAAAACACGCAAAATCGTCGGAAGAACAAAGTTCTGCCGGGTGTATGCCGAAGGAACCGATTTGATATGCCTGGCTTGCAAATTTATCAATCATTATGACTGGAGGTAAAAGCAATGGCAACCAAAGATATGGTAGAAATTCGCTGGCACGGTCGGGGCGGACAGGGAGCCAAGATGGCCTGTATGCTGCTGGCGGATGTAGCCGGTTTGGAAGGAAAATTCGTGCAGGGATTCCCCGAGTATGGACCGGAACGCATGGGAGCCCCGATTACAGCTTATAATCGCATCAGTGAAAAAAGGTGTAACATTCATTCCAACATTTACGATCCGGATTATGTGGTCGTGGTCGATGAAACGCTGCTGGACAGCGTCGATGTTGCCGGAGGGCTGAAAGAGGGCGGTGCGGTAATCATAAATACCCCCAGCTCTCCCCAGGAGATGCGTCCCCGGCTGCGGGGTTGGATCGGCAAAGTCTGTACCATAGATGCCCGCCGCATTTCGGAAGAAGTTCTGGGCAGAAACTTCCCCAATACGCCGATGCTGGCCGCTGTGGTCAAGGTGAGCGGCGTTTTGGAAACCGAGCGTTTTTTAGCGCATATTGAGGAATCATTTCAACATAAATTTGCCGCCAAACCCCAGGTCATTGAAGGGAATATGGCAACCCTGAAAAAATCCATGCAGGAGGTGCAGGTAGGATGATTTCTGCGAAGGATATCAACGAACGTACCCCCTGGCAGGATCTGACCCCCGGAGGAGAGATCTACGAACCGGGAACCGCACGGTTCTTCGACACGGGCACCTGGCGGACGAACACCCCTGTTTTTCACGCGGAGGCATGTAAACACTGTATGCTTTGTGTTCCCTTCTGCCCGGATAGCGCTATTCCGGTGAAAGACGGAAAACGTTTGGATTTTGATTATATGCATTGTAAGGGCTGCGGCATCTGCGAGAACGTATGTCCCTTCCCGGCGATTACAATGGTATCCGGAGGTGCGATTAAATGAGCAAACCCCTTTCCGGTAACGAGGCTGTGGCTTATGCCATGAAACAGATAAATCCAGATGTCATGGGTGCGTTTCCCATCACACCCTCTACAGAAATTCCGGAATACTTCGCCCAGTATGTGGCCGATGGCGAGGTAAATACTGAATATGTAACCGTGGAGTCCGAGCATAGTTCCATGTCCGTATGCATTGCGGCGCAAGCTGCAGGAGCCAGATCCGTAAGTGCCACTTCATCCTGCGGACTGGCGCTGATGTATGAGCTTTTGTATGTGGCAGCTTCATGCCGTTTGCCAATAACACTGGCTTGCGTTAACCGGGCTCTTTCCGGGCCCATAAACATAAACGCTGACCACTCCGACTCCATGGGGGCACGTGATAGCGGCTGGATTCAAATCTATGCCGAAAACAATCAGGAGGCCTACGATAATTTTATCATGGCCATGCCGATCGGTGAGGCCCCAGGGGTACGCTTGCCGGTGATGACTTGTATGGATGGCTTCATTACCAGTCATGCCGTCGAGAATATAGAGCTTTTGGAGACGGATGCGGTGCGTAAGTTTATCGGGGAATACAATCCTGATAACTATCTGCTGAAAAAAGAAAACCCGCTGGCGGTAGGACCATACGATGTGAGTCCTTATTACATGGAACACAAGATGTTGCAGGCGGAGGCCATGAAGGCAGCCAAGGTCCGCATACTGGAGGTAGCCGCAGCGTTTGAAAATATTTCCGGCCGGCACTATAGCCTGTTTGAAGAATACAGGATGGAGGATGCACAGCTTGCACTGGTGCTGATCGGATCCAGTGCCGGAACTGCCAAGGCAGCTGTCGATAAGCTGCGGGAAGATGGAGTGAAGGCCGGGCTTATTAAAATCAGAATATTCCGTCCTTTTCCCGGCGAGGAACTAGCCCGGGCGCTGGCAGGTACCAGGGCGGTAGCTGTGATGGATAAATCCGAAGGATTTTCAGCCAATGGCGGTCCTTTATTTGCCGAGACTCGCAGCGCTTTGTATGACCTGAAGGAACGCCCGTACCTGATAAATATTGTTTATGGTCTGGGTGGCCGTGATATAAAGGTCGGGGATATTGAAAAAGTGTTTGATCGGCTGATGGATATTACTGTGACCGGCGAAATCGGACCGGTTTATAGCCATATAGGACAGCGCTCAAAGGAGGATATAGTATGAGCACGGTATATAACCTGAAACGGGAAGTGGAAAAGCCGGTGCGTCTCACCGGAGGACATCGACTTTGCGCCGGTTGTGGTGCCGGTGTCGTTGTGGCAGGGGTTCTGCGTGCCCTGGACCAAGAGGATCGGGCCGTGGTGGTGAATGCTACCAGTTGTCTGGAGGTCTCCACCTTTATGTATCCTTACACCGCCTATACGGACAGCTATATTCATTTGGCTTTTGAAAATGCTGCGGCTGCCTGTTCAGGGGTCGAAGCAGCGTATAACGCTTTGAAACGCCGCAGCAAGGTGGAAGGAACCGTCAAGTTCATTACTTTTGCAGGTGACGGCGGCACCTATGACATAGGTTTTCAATCTCTGTCAGGTGCCATGGAACGTGGTCATGATATGGTCTACGTCTGTTATGATAACGAGGCTTACATGAATACCGGCATCCAGCGATCATCTTCAACGCCGCTTTTTGCCCGTACGACGACTACACCAATAGGTTCTGCGGGGCAGGGTAAGAAACAAAATAAAAAAGATCTGACAGAGATTTTGGTTGCCCATAATATCCCCTATGTGGCTCAGACTGCCCCATTGGGAAATTTCAAGGATCTGCATACCAAGTCTTATAAAGCCATTTATACGGAGGGCCCCTGTTTTTTGAACGTATTGTCCCCATGTCCTCGTGGATGGGACTATCCCATGGCGATGCTGGCGGAGATTACAAAGCTGGCAGTGGATACCTGTGTTTGGCCTCTATATGAAGTGGAGGAGGGAGTGTGGCGATTAAGCTACATTCCGAAGAAAAAACTGCCCGTGGAAGACTTTCTCCGCCCCCAGGGAAGATTCAGCCATATGTTCAAGAAAGGCAATGAGTGGATGCTTGAAGCAGCACAACAATATGTGGATCAAAAATGGGAACGCTTGCTGCAGCACACCGGCGCTTAACTTGAAGCTGAGACTGGGAATAAATCCAAAAAATATGGTATGATAACTGTTGATGAGGAGGTTTTGCCTGTGGAACAGACCATGTTTACGAATGAGGTCATTTTATCCTGGCTCCAGTATTTTTCACAAAATGCCCCGATCAACCTGGCAAAACTTAAGATGCTGGATATTACCGGGAAAAATAGGAACCTGATCCCGACCGTTATGACCAACCGGGCCGTACTTGTTTTTACAGACGCCGGTCATCCGGATATCTTTTATGATATGTGGAATGCGGAATTGGGAGACTGCGAAATCTGGTACAATGAGGGTTCAGATCCATCCGGCGCGATCAAGCACGACAAGGTTTCAGATATGATCAACCGCGGGATCAATGCCTCTGCAGCTATGTTGATCCTGAATCCCAACGCCGCCACAAATTATCATATTGGAATGGAAAACAGCCGCTTTTCCTGCGGCTCGGTTCAGTATGTGTGCCGGGAAGTCCGCGCGGTTATAATGAATAAACTCAATCTGAGGGACCAGGACAATATATGTATCATTTCGGGTGAAAGCATTGCGGTGGAGGCCGCCATAATTGCTGCTGAGGGAAGCGTTATTGCGGTGGAGTATGACCGCAGGGATCAAAATACGATGAAATGCAATGTTGAAAAATTTGGCCTGAACAACGTAATCATCGTTGAGTCTCTGGAAAATGGTATCCTGGATGAGCTGCCGGTACCCGATATAGCTTTTATCGTGGGGTCTCCGCGGATCGACAGTGAAATTAAGAGTTTGCTGGCTGTAAATCCCGCCATGGACATTGTGATTTATACGTTGGACTTCGAAATACTAACGTCTCTTCCGGCTTTGTTTCGGGAAAACGACCTGGAGCGCACTGAAGCAATCCATATAGAGGTATCGCGAGTCAACAGTAAAAAGTTGACGGAACCATTTCCGGCTCCTTGGCTGATCTCCGGTAGAAGGAAGCAGAATACACATGAGTTTGATTCCTGATGAAAAGAAGTGAATAAACGAGTCCAAGGGCTCAATCAGAAGTTAACCACTATTTGCCAGTAATTTGCCCATTTTAATTATATATCATATATGATGCCCGCTTGTCATTCCTGCCAGGCTATCTCATCCTGGCTTTTTCCTTGTATTTAAATTGGTTTTATATTATTTTAATTATTGCCGCTGGTTAGATTCATGGGGCAACTGCGTGTAGCTGTTTAGTTGGTCCCGGGGAAGAATTTTAATTAGATGCTAAGGAGTATTCCATGGATAGAACTGAGGAAATGCGTTCGGCGAGCCTGGGCAGGTTACTGTTTAAGTTCTCGCTGCCGGCTATCATTGGCATGCTGGTAAACTCCCTGTATAACGTTATAGACAGGATTTTCTTAGGCCGGGGAATAGGTCAGTTGGCCATTGCTGCCACCACGGTGGCCTTTCCTATCATGACAATCCTGATGGCGGTATCCATTCTAATTGGAGTTGGTGCTACTGCGCTGATATCGATCCGCCTGGGGCAACAGAGAAAAGCAGAAGCAGAAGTAATTGCCGGCAACGCAGTCGTCATGATTATTCTTCTGCCTGCCCTGTGTGCCTTATTTTTCTTTTTATATACTGAACCGGTGCTTATATTTTTGGGAGCCAGTCAAGAGGTCTTGCCTTATGCCCGGGATTTCACTGAAATCATAATGCTGGGCGCGGTTTTTGGTTCCTTCAGCATGGGGGTTAATAATTTCATCCGTGCAGAAGGCAACCCCAAAGTATCAATGTATACACAACTGTTGGGCGCAGTTATCAATGTAATTCTAAACTATTTATTCATATTTGAATTTGGCTGGGGCATGAAGGGTTCGGCCTTTGCAACCATACTGGCGCAATTTATATCTGCCCTGTGGGTTTTGAGTTATTTCCTTACCGGAAGGAGTCTGGTCAAACTAAGGTTTAGCAATATGCGGCTGCAATGGTCAGTTTTAACCAGTATCATGGCAATTGGTTTTGCTCCTTTTGCCATGCAGATTGCTGCCAGTATCCAGCAGGTAATTCTTAACAGAACCCTCATGGTTCATGGCGGAGATAGCTCCTTGTCGGCGATTGGAATTATTATGAGCATCGCTATGTTATTGTTCATGCCGGTTTTGGGGGTATCTCAGGGAGAACAGCCTATTATCGGCTATAATTATGGGGCCCGTCAGTATGACCGGGTTAGAGGTACATGGAAGCTGGCGGTTTTGGCCGGAACCGCAATTGCGCTGACCGGATATCTGGCCTTGCGTATCTGGCCTGAGCAGTTGGTAGGGCTTTTCTGCAAGGGCGATACGGAACTTATTGCGCTGACCACCCATGCCATGCTGATCTATATGGCGTTGATTCCGCTGGTCGGTTTTCAAATCGTCAGTTCCACATATTTTCAGGCGGTGGGGAAGGCCCGCCAGGCAGCGGTATTGAGTTTATCGCGCCAGATATTGTTTTTTATTCCGTTGCTGCTGATCTTGCCGCATTATTGGGGAGTAGAGGGAGTATGGCGGGCAGCACCGATTTCCGATTTTCTGGCGATTTGCTTGACGGCAACGTTTATGTTTTTTGAAATGCGCAGTTTAAAAAAAGCTGAATTGGGCGATCAGATAGAAAAGCACAAAAACCAAGATGATATTTCATAAAAAAACAGCATTTGAAAAAAACGCATGATGTAAAAGTCTTAATTATTTCATCGCTGTTTGGAACCCGGGAGGCCATTATCTTGTCACCAAAATTACATGCTTTAAAAGCAGCATTTCCATATACCATTCCGATATGGGCCGGCTTTATCTTTCTGGGGTTTGCATTTGGAATACTGATGAATAGCAAAGGCTATTCACCCCAATGGTCAATTTTAATGAGTTTAATTATCTATGCTGGTTCAATGCAGTTTGTTGCTGTTAATCTGCTTACCTCCGCTTTTAATCCGCTGAATGCGCTGTTAATGACACTGGTCATCAACGCCCGGCATTTGTTTTATGGTATTTCCATGCTGGAAAAATACAGCGGAGCAGGCCGTAAAAAACCATATCTGATTTTCGGTATGGTGGACGAAACATTTTCCGTGCTTTGTTCAACCGAATCTCCCCCCGGTGTTGATAAATACTGGTTTATGTTCTTCGTAACTCTTTTAAATCACATCTACTGGGTGGCAGGAACAGCATTGGGAGCTTTTTTCGGAGCCATGGTTTCATTTAATACCAAAGGCATTGATTTCGTAATGACGGCTCTGTTTGTGGTAATTTTTATCAACCAGTGGAAACCCCAGCAACAACACAGCCCCGCCCTGGCCGGCCTGGCGTTAAGTTCGGTCTGTCTTTTCATATTTGGCCCTCAAGGTTTCATTATTCCTGCCATGCTGCTGATTGTTTTAGTATTGTCTTTGTTTAGAAAACAGGTTGAGAAAGGAATTAAGATATGACCCTCAGTGTACAGCAATCCCTTATTATAATAGCGGTTGTAAGTCTGGGAACGATCATTACCCGGGGGCTTCCTTTCATCCTGTTCCGCAATCAAGATACCACCCCGCCCTATATTGTTTATCTGGGCAAGGTGCTTCCGTTTGCGGCTATAGGATTACTGATCATTTACTGTTTACGAAATGTTTCCTTGCTGTCTGCACCTTACGGTCTTCCGGAAGCAATAGCGATCTTGTTTGTAACCGTGTTGCATCTGTGGAAAAACAATGCCCTGTTGAGCATCGGCGGGGGAACGGTTTTGTATATGCTGCTGGTGCAGACCGTATTTGGGTAAAATCGTTTTACTTACTAAAATCACTTAAAATTTGTTTATACTTGAAATATTTGTCGGCGCTAAGCTTGGTTCGTGTTATTATGGAAACTGTAGAGCGCTAAACAATATTTAATAAGAAAATTAGCTTGGGATGAAGAGAATAATAAATTATTTTTAGTCTCTATTATTCAAAAAGAGGGGGGAGTTGGCATGTATGTAGACAATATAAAACAGATAACAGGTCAGGCAATCAATAAGCCCGGAGTAATGGAAAATGTAATCAAAAAGGTTCTGATTGGTCCGCAGCAAGGCTGGCAGGGATGGGTGATGCGGCAGTTTGATCTGGCGGAAAATGGCTTTACGCCCCGGCATACGCATCCCTGGCCGCATATTAACTATATTGTCAGCGGAACCGGTACACTGTATCTGGATGGACAAACCTACGAAGTAGGTCCGGGGTCGGTTGCCTATGTGCCTGATAATCTGGAGCATCAATTCAAGAACAACGGTGGCGATGTATTTTCGTTTATTTGCATTGTTCCCGAAGCAGGGGATAAATAGTTGGTTTATAAAAGATGATAGTTTAAAATTGTTAATTAAGAACAGGAGGGATAAGATGAAAAAGCTGCTGATAACGATGCTGGTATTAGTATTTGCTTTAAGTCTGACAGGGTGCAGTGCTGACAAAAGTTCCACCGGGGAAAATTCTCAAAAAACTATTACCATTGGGGTTATGCCCGATGTTGAATCCGTACCTTTTATAATTGCCGAAAAAAACGGGTATTTTGCCCAAAACGGAATTAATGTAAAGATTGAGCATTTTACCAGTGCCAAGGATCGTGACAGTGCGCTGCAGAGCGGCAAGCTGGATGGAGTGGTGACGGATGTCCTGGCCGTTGTCTTTGCCAATGAGGGCGGCATTGACCTTAAAATGATTGCCAAAAATGAAGGCAATATATTATTGATGGGCGGCAAGGACTCAGGGATAAAGTCAATGGCTGATTTAAAAGGAAAAGCCGTCGGGCTTTCCACCAATACGATTATGGAGTATACAGTTGACCGAATGCTGACCGCTGCCGGGTTGGAAGCCGGCGATATAAACAAAATTGCTATCCCGCCGCTGCCGACCAGACTGGAAATGTTGCAGGGAGGAAAAATCGACGCGGCTATTCTGCCGGATCCGCTGGCCGGGCTGGCAATTAATAATGGAGCGTTGGTTCTGAGCAGCACCGATCAGCTAAAGAATAAAGCGGGTGCGATTGCCTTTACCGGGAAAAGTCTGAAGGACAATCCGGAAGAAATCAAAGCTGTATTTAAAGCTTACGATCAAGCCGTAGATTATATGCAAAAAGAGCCTGTGACCAGTTATGCTGATTTCATTATCCAGGAACAAGGATTCCCTCCCGCGGTTAAAGACATCCTTGAGCTGCCCGTTTACAATCATGCCACCGCACCGGACAGCGAGATAGTTGATGATGCAGTGCAGTGGATGCAGGAAAAGAACCTGATTAAGAAAGATTTTCAATACAAAGATCTGGTTGCAGAAAGTGTATTAAGGTAGTGACTTTGTGATAACAATTAAAGATCTCAGCGTAAAATACGGCGACCAAGATAAAAGCGTCCCGGTTCTGGATCATATCAATATTGAAATTGGCAAAGGTGAGATTTATACTTTTATCGGTCCTTCCGGCTGTGGAAAATCAACTTTTCTCTATGTCCTGTCTGGGATTTTGCGGGATTATGAGGGCCTGGTTCTGGTTGACGGCCGGCCGGTTGACCCCAAGAGGCAGCGCATTGGTTTGATTCTGCAAAATTATGGTTTGCTGCCTTGGAAAAATGTCCGTCAAAATATTATTCTTGGCGTCAAGATCAAAGGTCAGCCCCGGGAAGAGGAGTATTTTACCTATATATTAAAGCAGTTGGGGATTGAACAATTGCTGGACCGCTATCCCAAAGAATTGAGCGGAGGACAGCAACAGCGGGTAGCGATTGCCAGGGCGTTTCTGTTAAAACCGGATATACTGCTGATGGATGAGCCGTTTTCCGCGCTGGATGCCATCAACCGGGAAGAAATGCAGGCGCTTTTCCTGAAAATATGGCAGGAGCACAATGTGACCACCGTATTTATCACCCACAGCGTAGATGAAGCCCTTTATCTGGGCAGCAAAATTATCGTTTTTTCAGATGCGCCGGGGAAAATTTTGGGGGTTTATGATAACCCCTGTTTCCAGTTGGATAATCTGCGTTGCCGTGACGAGTATTACAATATGTCCATGCAGCTCAGAAAAATTCTTGATAAAGGATGAACACATTGCAGTCAAGGGAAAAATGGCAGGGTGCACTGTACAGCTTTGTGCTGGTGATAATTGTCTGGCAGGCAGTGGCTATGCTGCTCAAGATACCAATTATACCAACACCGACAGCGGTATTTATCAATCTCCTGCAGATCTTTCAAAGCCGGATGGAGATACATCTTCTTTACAGTCTGGGAAGAATTATTGCCGGGATTGCAATTTCAATTCTTCTGGGCGTATCATTGGGACTATTGATGGGCTACTTCTCCAGGATTGACCGGATTCTGTCACCGTTAATATACTTCACTTATCCGGTACCGAAAATTGCCCTGTTGCCGATTGTGATGCTGCTGTTTGGATTGGGGGAGGCCTCCAAACTGATCATGATTGTGCTCATCGTTGTATTTCAGATTATTATAACTGCCCGGGATGCAGTAAAGAACATACCCCAGGAAATATTTCGTTCCCTGCAGTCCCTGGGAGCCAGCCGATGGCAAATATTCAAAGAAATCATAATTCCGGCTTCCCTGCCCGAGGTTCTGACTGCCACCCGTTTGGCCCTGGGCACGGCTGTGTCGATTCTATTTTTTACGGAAACTTTTGGTACCGAGTATGGGATGGGATATTTCATTATGGATGCCTGGATGCGGGTAAATTATCTGGACATGTATGCCGGTATCGTAGTACTTAGTTTTTTAGGATTTTGTTTGTTTTCAATTCTGGACGTGGCCGAGAAATATTTCTGTTCCTGGCGCTGATGATCAGGCCAGGCTGAAAAAATCGATAATCCGCGGGGAGGTTTCATTACATGCCGATTGCAACCCGGAGGGCCAAGGGTAATGCTGAAGTCATTATTGACTATGAGCAATGCAGCCTTTGTGGTCTGTGTGTGGAAGTTTGTAAAGGGGGCCCCTTATTTATTCATAATGATCAGGTTTGCGTTGACTATACTATTTTTTTCGGCTGTATTGGCTGCGGACAGTGCGCGGCGGTTTGCCCGCAACGGTGCATTGTTATCGAAGGCCGGGAACTGCACGGGGAGGATATGGTGGAGATGCCGCCCCGTGAAAATTGGGCAGACTATGAGCAATTATACGGTCTTTTACTGGGCCGCCGCAGTACCAGGGCTTTTAAAAACCGGGAAGTAGAAGCGGAAGTGATTCAAAAGATTCTTGATGCAGTAGCCACTGCACCTATGGGGCTGCCGCCCTCTGAAGTTGAGATTCTGGTATTACAAGGCTTTACCCGGGTCAGACAGTTCGCGCAGGACATGGCAGACGTTTTCAACGCCAAAAAATGGATATTTTCGCCGCTGGTTTTGGGGCTGATGCGGCCCTTCATAGGCAAGGAAGCATATGACCTGATGAAAACATTTGCAGCACCTTTGCCGGATTTCTTCAGTGATAAAATTTCACAGGGCGAAGACTGGCTTTTATACGATGCACCCCTGGCCATGTATTTTCATGCTGCGCCTACTTCGGATCCTCTGGATTCTGCCATTGCTGCCACCTATGCCATGCTGGCTGCAGAATCACTGGGCCTGGGAACCTGTATGATCGGTACGGTAGCACCGTTTCTTAAATACAAAAACAAGATTGGAGACAAATATGGCATTCCCCAGGATAATAATCAAGGATTGATGGTTATATTTGGGTATCCGAAATATAAATATACCCGCAGCATAAAGAGAAGTCTGGGCGGCATAAATTTTTATCAAGGTTAGCCTCCGGGCAAAACAGTAAGATGGCTGCCGGATTCCGAGCTCATATGGGAAAAGCAAAAGGGAGATATTAAAAAAATGAAAACTTTTAAAAAAGTATTGATCGCTAATCGCGGAGAAATAGCCATACGGGTTATAAGGGCATGTCAGGAATTAGGGATCAGAACCGTATCAGTTTATTCCAAAGAAGATAAACTGGCTCTATTCAGGACCAAATCTGATGAATCATATTTAATCGGCAGCAACAAAGGACCGGTTGAAGCTTATCTGGCGATTGAGGAAATAATCAATCTCGCCATTAAAAAAGGCGTAGACGCGATCCATCCCGGTTATGGATTTTTATCTGAAAACCCGGAATTCGCCAAGAAGTGTATTGAATCAGGGATTGAATTTATAGGTCCCACTCCGGAAATGATGGATAAACTGGGCGATAAAATCAAGTCCAAACTGATTGCCCAGAGGATAGGCGTACCCACCATTCCGGGCGTGGAAAAACCAATCAAATCAGACCGGGAAGCCATCAGGTTTGCCAAAAAATGCGGCTACCCGATTATGCTGAAAGCTTCTGCCGGCGGCGGTGGACGGGGCATGAGGATTGTTCGCAGTGAGGATGATTTGTTAAGAGAATTTCACAGCGCCCAAAACGAAGCCCGCAAGGCTTTCGGCAGCGATGATATCTTTATTGAAAAATATCTGGAAAGTCCCAAGCATATAGAAGTGCAGGTTCTGGGTGATAAGTACGGCAACATCGTTCATCTGTTTGAAAGGGATTGCTCGATTCAGAGACGTCATCAAAAAGTGATTGAATTTACACCCGCCATCGGCATTTCAGAAACCCAGCGGCAGCTAATTTGTGCTGATGCTATAAAAGTTGCCCGCTCGGTCAATTATAGAAGTGCCGGAACGGTTGAATTCCTGGTAGACAATCAAGGCCAGCATTATTTTATTGAAATGAATCCGCGTATTCAGGTGGAACATACCGTTACGGAAATGGTAACCGGCATAGATATCGTGCAGAGTCAGATCCTGATAGCGCAGGGATATCGTCTGGATTCACAGGCTATTGGAATCCCTGATCAAAATGCCATCCAGCTGCGGGGTTATGCCATCCAATGCCGGGTAACAACGGAAGACCCTACCAATAGCTTTGCTCCGGATACAGGCAAACTTGACATATATAGAACCGGATCAGGATTCGGAATCAGGCTGGATGGAGGCAATGGTTATACGGGTTCGGTTATCAGTCCTTATTATGACAGTTTGCTGGTTAAAATAATCGCTCATTCTCGAACCTTTGAAGATACCATAAAAAAAGCCCAGCGTTCGATTCGTGAAACCGTAATCGGCGGGGTTAAGACCAATGAAGCATTTTTGCTCAATGTACTTTCCCATCCGAAATTTATCCGCGGGGAGTGTGATACCGGTTTCCTCGATGCAACCCCCGAAATTTTTGATATCACCCCCAAAGCTGATCATGAAGCAGCTATTTTAAACTATATCGGCGAAAAAGTTGTCAATGAAGGTAAGGGAATCAGGCAAGATTTTGATGTACCCAGAATCCCTAAGTTCGAAAGCAGCGAAAGTTTAATCGGCAGCAAACAGATTTTGGATTCACAGGGGCCACAGGGAGTCGTTGCCTGGATCAAGGCACAAAACAAGCTATTGTTGACGGATACCAGCATGCGCGATGCCCATCAATCCTTAATGGCTACCCGCATAAGAACCGTCGATATGCTGCGCATCGCCGAAGCTACCGCTTATCTGGGCAAGGATCTGTTTTCCCTGGAGATGTGGGGCGGCGCTACTTTCGATGTTGCTTATCGCTTCCTGAAAGAAAGCCCCTGGGATAGACTCAGTCAGCTGCGGGAAAAAATACCTAATATCATGTTCCAGATGTTATTGCGGGGAGCCAATGCAGTAGGCTATACCAACTATCCTGACAATGTAATAAGGGAATTCATACGCGAATCAGCTGATACCGGGATAGATGTTTTTAGGATATTTGATTCTCTGAATTGGCTGAAGGGTATGGAGGTAGCTGTTGATGAAACCTTGAAAAGCGGCAAGATTGCCGAAGCTTGCATCTGCTATACCGGTGATATACTTGACGATAGTCGGGATAAATACTCGTTGCGCTATTATGTGGATACCGCCAAAGAAATTGAGAAAATGGGCGCCCATATCCTGGGTATAAAAGATATGGCAGGTTTGTTAAAGCCATATGCTGCAGACAAGCTGATCAAAGCCCTGAAAAATGAAATTTCCCTGCCGATTCATCTCCATACCCATGATACCAGCGGCAATGGAGTTGCAACCTTATTGATGGCGGCGGAAGCAGGGGTAGATATCGTTGATACTGCCTTTAACAGCATGTCCGGCTTAACTAGTCAGCCAGCCCTTAATTCAGTAGTGGCGGCGCTGGAAAATACCCATCGGGCTACCGGGATAAATCTGGATGACATTCAGGAAATCGCTGATTATTGGGCCGATGTAAGGCCCATCTACAACGAATTTGAGTCGGGACTTAAATCGGGTACCGCAGATATATACAAATATGAGATTCCCGGAGGGCAATATTCCAACCTGAAGCCGCAGGTGGATAGCTTCGGATTGGCCCACAAATTCAAAGAAGTCAAGGAAATGTATAAAACCGTCAACGAGATGATGGGGGATATCGTTAAGGTAACGCCTTCTTCCAAAATGGTTGGCGATATGGCCATATTTATGGTTAAAAACGATTTGACTCCGCAAAACATCTTTGATAAAGGCAAAGAACTAGCCTTTCCGGATTCAGTGGTAGCCTATTTCGAAGGTATGATGGGTCAGCCGGTGGGAGGTTTTCCTCAGGAATTGCAGAAGGTGGTGCTGAAGGGCATCAAACCCATCACTTACCGGCCGGGAGAGTTGCTGGAGCCGGTTGATTTTGCCGAGATCAGCACTTATCTTGAGAAAAAACACGGTTTTAAGCCGAATCACAAAGCTGTTTTAAGTTATGCTCTGTATCCCAAAGTTTTGGAAGAATTTATTGAATTTAAAAAGCAATATGGAGATTTAAGCCGCATGAACAGTCCGGTATTTTTTAACGGGATCAGTGAAGGGGAAACTTGCGAGGTGGAGGTTGAGGAAGGTAAAACCTTTATTATTAAACTGGTGGCGATAGGAAAAATTGATAAAGAAGGCTACCGGAAAATATATTTTGAAGTAAACGGAAATCAAAGAGCTATTACTGTACTCGACAAATCCTATCAAAAAGGCGAAACAATTTCTGCGATGGTGTTTGCCGATCCTGACAATAAAAATGAGATCGGCGCCAGTATACCGGGAACCGTTACCAAAATAATGGTCAAAGAAGGCGACCAGGTCAAGGCCGGGCAAAATCTGATCGTACTTGAAGCGATGAAAATGGAAGCCCAAATAGTTGCTCCGGTTGGCGGGAAAGTAATCAGTGTAAACGTTACTGAAGGCCATCAGGTTAAAAATGGAGAGTTGTTATTAAAGATTGAATAAGAAAAAATCATATTAGGATGCGCCCCCAATCCTAAAATCAGGATCGGGGGCGCATCATTATTTTGCGTATCTTTATCAGGCACCAGGAAATACGGTGCTGATGATCGCTCTGATCGTATCATCCGGGATCGGATAGAGCATGGCGGTTGGGTCAGCCTTAATTGCCCAGTACATAGTTTCACTCTGCTGACTATCAAGCGCCTGATCGAATTGAGGTTTAAAGCCACATTCCTTCATCAGTCCCAAAACTTTTTCCCTTGCCAGGGCAACCAGTTCGGCCGGATCCTGGCTGTCTGATTTGACGCCAAAACCTTCTGCCAATTCCTTGGCTTTAGGCCAGTAATGCCAAGGCATATGTTCCATACAGGCGGGCATGGCTACTCCGACTGCCTGACCGTGCGGGATGCGCAATTGTCCGCCAGCGGCATGGGCTACATTATGCATTGGGAACATCATACCTCCCATGGCAAACCCCATGATGGCCATGTTGCTGGCCGCCAGCATATTGGTGCGGGCTTCCAGGTTTTTGCCGTCACTGGCGGCGATGGGCAGGTATTTCATGATTAGTTTTATGGAATGGATACTAAGTGAATCGGACATTATATTGGCTTCCGGCGAGGTCAGGCCTTCAACCGCATGCCCCAGTGCATCCAAACCTGTGGAAACCGTCATTCCCGGCGGCAGACCAACGGTAAGGTCGGGATCCAACAGAGCAATGTCAGCGGGAATAAAGGGATGCAAGACATCGCCTTTGACTTTATCATCCTCATTGTAGATGACCGCCAGAGGCGATACTTCGGAACCTGTGCCGGCAGTCGTTGGTATAAAAATGTTGGGCACACCGAGGGGCTTGCCCAGGGGGCGGATGTAGGGGCCAAGATTGCCCGGCATTAAATTTTTAATATCGGTAGCGCCATTGCCCAGGAGCATTTTTACACCCTTGGCCGAATCCATTACACTGCCGCCGCCCAAGACCAGCATACCATCAAAAGCATTTTCCCGATACCAGCGGGCGCAGTCATTAATGACCCGCATGGCGGCATCCTGTTCGATCTTATCATAAACTCCGGCCAGTTTGACTCCGCCCTGAATCGTAAATATATCTTTGACCATGTCTGCCACTCCGGCATCGATCAGACCTTTATCGGTGATCATAGCGACCCGCTTGCAGCCCATTTCCATAAAACGCTGGGCCACAAACGTACGACAGCCTGAGCCTACTTCCACCAAGGTCCTGTATTCCCAAACGAAATATTTTGGTGTTGCCATTACATAACCCCCCTCCTATCGGTTAAATCCCAGGAAAGTATAAATGAAACTGCTCCTGGCATCAGGTGTAAGATCCTGACATATATGCTTGACTTCACTATAAGCCATGAGAGCATGGTAACAATTTTCCCGTCCGTAACCGCTTTCTTTGTAACCGCCGAAAGGAACGTCAGGACGCAGAATGTGCCAGGTGTTGATCCATACACTGCCGGTACGCATCCGTTTGGCCACCTGCTGTGCCCGGGTGGTGTTGGTGGAGCAAACGCCTCCTCCCAAGCCATAAGGACTGTCATTGGCGATGGCAATGGCTTCATCCAGATCATCGTAGGGAATCACACATTGCACCGGACCAAAAATTTCTTCGCGGACATGCTGCATCTGGTTGGTGCAGTTAATAAATATGGTAGGTTCATGGAAGAAACCGTTATCATAAATGCCGCCTTGCAGACGGTTACCGCCATAGGCGATCTGGGCACCTTCATCCTGGCCGATTTTTACATAATTCATAATCGTCTGCAACTGCTGCGCAGAAGCGATTGGGCCTAAATCAGTAGCCAAATCCATTTGGTCACCAATATTGAGCTTCTTGATTTTATCAATAATAGCCTCTACCAGTTGATCCTGCATTTTGCGGGGTACGAGCAGGCGGGTGCCTGATTCACAGACCTGGCCGCTGTGGGTGAGAAAAGCCAGCAGAGTCATGCTGGAGGCCATATCGATGTCAGCATCGTCCAGGATGATCAGCGGCGATTTGCCGCCTAATTCAAGGGTTACGCGCTTGATGCCGTCGGCAGCCAGATGAGCAATTTGCCGTCCTACTTCAGTCGAACCGGTAAAACCAATCTTATCCACCTGAGGATGGGCAGCCAGATAATTGCCGATCGAGGCTCCCGGTCCGGTTATTACATTGAAGACCCCCGGCGGTATGCCGGCATCAGTCAATATTTTGGCCAGTTCCAGCGTGGTGACCGGAGTTATGCTGGCCGGTTTCATAACAATACTGTTGCCCATGGCCAGCGCCGGAGCAAATTTATAGGCGGCCAGTATCATGGGGAAATTCCAGGGGGTAATACCTGCACATACGCCAATGGGTTCGCGGATTGTATAGCTGTGCATGGGGGCTACCCAAGGCGGACAAATGGCATGTTCGATCTCGGGTAATTGTTTGAGGATGGCGGCTGACATGGCTAGGGATCCGGCTACTGACATGACATCCACAAAGCTGGTGCGGCGCAGAGTGGCACCCGATGTAAGAGCTTCCAGCCAGGCCAGTTTATCTTTGTTGGCCAGGACTGCCATGGTAGCCCGGGTCAATACTTCGACTTTTTCATCGATGGTTTTGTTGGACCAAACCCCGGATTCGAAAGCAGCTCTGGCTGATTGCAGGGCAATGTCGACATCCCCCTGTGTTGCCCGGGGGACCCTGGCCACGACTTCCCGGTTGGATGGATTGATGACATCCATCATCTCGCCCGATTCACCGGCTGTCCACTGCCCGTCAATAAACAATTGGTATTCCAGTATTTCCTTATTCACCTACAAAACCTCCCTTACTAATATTTATCTCAGTCGGCCGGCTGACCGAACAGGATCAAAATATAATAGCAAATTTCATAAATGAAAATAATATATGTGAAACATTGCTTATTCTATTTAGTTAAAAAGAGTTTATTCATTATTGATTATTTGGGCAATTACTGCCGCAATATCTTTGACCGGTATGGCATCAGGATCAAGCAGCCATTGGATAATAAGACCATCCAAAACGGCTACCAGTAAACGCGAAACAGCTATGGCTTTGTCATTATCCATTGGTGGAGCAACCATATTCAGAAATTGTATCATTGTATTCTGAAATTCCACGTATTTGTCTGCAAATCGGCTTTTCAAAGCAGGGTTTTCGATTACGGCTTCCTGTAAAAGATATAGATTGAGTTTACCGCGGTTTTCAGCTTGCAGTATGCCCAACAAACTTTCCTGTAAGATTTCTTGTAATGAACAGCCTTGCATTTGCTCAGCTCTTTTCAGGTTGGCCCGGGTAATTTTGTCGAAATGCTTTTCGGTCAGTTCATAAATCAAATCATCTTTGGCAGAAAAATGATAGAACAAAGTTCCCTTGCTTATGCCAGCCGCGCTGGCTATATCAGCCAGACTGGTACCCTTTACTCCTCGTTCCATAACTAAAGCGGTAGCGGTATCGATAATCTTTTGTCGGCTATTATTAATATCTTCTTGTTTTTTGTGAGGGTGCATCGAGTATCACTCCTTAATCAGTCGGTCGACCGACCGCATAATTAATTATAACACTAGATATGGTAAAGTTTCACAATATATTGTTTTAACCATAAAAAAACCGTGCAATCAACGTAAATACGTACGCATCATGCACGGTTGTTATTGGTTCTTTATAATAAATTAATTTGCATTCCCAAAACTATTCTATTTTGTTGGTTCGTCTCCAAATCTTGCGTTCCTCAGCAGCTTTAATTAAATCGTCACGGAAGTCAGGATGAGCAATGGAGATAAGTTTTTCCGCCCGGTACCAGGTTGGACAAGTCTTCAGGCTTACAACGCCATATTCAGTGACGACATGGTTGATCATCTGACGTGTAAGAGTAGTAATTGAGCCAATTTCAAAGTTGGGAACGATTCTGGAAATAACAGTGCCGTCTTTTTTGGTATGCGTTGAAGGGAGGCAGACAAAACTGCGGCCGCCTTTGGACCAGTAGGAACCTAGTACGAAGTCAGACATGCCGCCATTGCCGGATACCTGCTTGAAACCGGAACTTTCAGCATTTACCTGACCATACAGGTCAACCTGCAAGGCCTGATTAATCGATATCAGGTTGTCAATCTGGCACAGTTGTGTGGGATGATTTACATAGCCGACACTACAGGAAGCAATAGCCGGATTTTGGTTCATCCAGTTATAAAGTTCATTGCCGCCCAGGGCAAACGTATAATTTATTTTGCCGGGATCAAAGATCTTCTTTACGCCGGTCAAGCGGCCTGATTCCCACATATGCATGTAAGCGTCTACCAGCATTTCAGTCCAGCCGCCCAAGTCCTTAAGATCGGTTTCACTGATCATTTTGCCCAGTATGTTGGGCATTGCTCCGATACCCAGTTGGATACACTGGCCGTCCTGCAAATACTCCAAAACGTTGGCGGCGATTTTGGCATCAACATCAGTCGCTTCGATTTTGGGAAGTTCAAATAGAGGCGGGTTTTCGCCCTCTACCACGTAGGTTACCTGGGAGATGTGGATCCTTTCCATATTTCCGCCATAACAGTAAGGTATATTTTCATTGACTTCAACAATACAGTTCTTGGCGGTTGTAGCCATCAAATAGCAGCAGGAATTATGCAGCCCCCAGTTGAAATAACCGTCTTTGTCCATTGGTGTTGTTTGTACAACAAATAAATCTCGCAGATTGGTGCCGAGCTTGCTTTTCTTGGCTTCCGGGTCTTCTGCATAATTGCCATATTTCATATACAATTCCGATTCACCATATAGAGTAGGCTGATAAAAAACATTTCCGCATCTTTCCTGGAAAATACGGGTTAAGGCGCTAAAATGCTGATCGTTATAGGTGAAAACCTCACCCATAGGGTCTTTCATGACAACTTCCGGCAGCGGAGGTATGGTTACTGCACCCATAATATTGATATTTTTCAATTCGTCTTTGCGTGCTGCCAGCGCTGCATCACAAGCTACCGGTTTACCATTAAACATGGCATAATCGATCCAGGCTCCGGATTTTACGATTTTCATAGCCTCTTCGGCAGTGCGAAGTTTTTCCTTATACATTTGATGAAAATCTTTGTTCACAAAAAAACCCCCTCCATAATCTTAAATTGTAATACTTAAGAGAAATAATATTACAGAACATTATATATTAAAACAATATGAAATAATAGCCATATTATATTGGAATAATAAAATTGGAATATTTAGACTTTTAAGAAAACATATACTTGTTATTAAACAATATGGGATTTAGGAATGCAATGGTACATATGTTGCATTATAATTAAGATATAGATAATCTATATAAAAAAAAGGGGGAAAAACAATGCAAGTATTGGAAATGTTTAGACTGGATGGTAAGACTGCAGTTGTAACCGGAGGATCAATTGGTCTGGGAGCTTATATGTCCAAAGCCCTGGCTGAAGCCGGTGCCAACGTAGTGATAGCAGCCCGCAAGGTTGATCGCTGCAACGAATTGGCTAAAGAATTGGAAAAGTTGGGGATCAAGGCACTGGGTGTGGCTTGTGACGTAAGTAAAGTTGAAGACTGCCAAAACCTGGTGGATGTTACCGTCAAAGAATTTGGCAGTCTGGATATACTGGTCAACAATGCCGGACTGACGTGGGGAGGAGACTCGATGACCTTCGCCATGAAGGACTGGCATAAGGTAATGGATCTCAACCTGCATGGTTTGTTTCAGTTAACCCAAATGACCGGACGAGTGATGCGTGAGCAGGGTCGGGGGAAGATTATTAACATTGCCTCACTGGGCGGTTACGGAGGCACCAAACCGGAAGAAATGGACGCAGTAGCTTATAATGCCAGCAAAGCTGCGGTAATGACTTTGACCAGAGACCTGGCAGTAAAATGGGCCCGATACGGTATATATGTAAATGCACTTGCTCCGGGCTTCTTCCCCACTCATATGACTGAATGGATCCTTGAAAAAAATTCAAAATATCTCCTGCCCCGGGTTCCCTTCGGCCGTTATGGCGGAGAAGATGACCTCAAAGGCGCAGTGGTATTTCTGGCCTCAGCCGCTTCAAACTTTATAACCGGTGAAATAATCAATGTTGATGGCGGCGAAATGGCCATGGTGCCCTAGAATTAATCGAGTTAAAATTCATAAGTTTTTTTATAAAGCCCGGTTCCCAACCGGGCTTTTTGCATGCCTTGCTCTTTGTCTTTTTTGTTCGCTCTGTAATTTTTAGAATGATTACAAATTTAACCATCAGGCGCAGATATTGTGTCATTTGGAGTCAATGTGGGCATAGCAGGTAACATTTTGTACCACACTGATCGGCTGGTTTATCTTACCTTTGACGCTATTATATTGTAATCGGTAAAATTAGAAACATAAAAATTAATAAAAAACATTAGTGGAATTGTAAATTACTACTGGAAAACAAGGAGGAGATAAACACAAATATCCAATATTGCAGTTATTGTTGTTGCTAAGATGTAGTATTATCAGGAGAAAAATATATGAATAAAAAAGCTGCGGGCATTATTTTTGTAATATTATTGTTTACCGGATTATACGTTTCAGTACCCGGCATCAAAAATTATAGCGACAAGCTAATTTTGCACAAGGGTACACAGGTAAAAGAAACCAAAGCCGTCTCCAAAAGCAGTACAAACAAATCTCTGACAAGCGATGAAATAAAAGCTGAGGGAATTTATGCTCCCGAACCGGAAGTTGAAAAAAACAATACAGATGCGGAGATTTCTTTTAAGGAAAACCAATCAAAGACTGTAAGCGTAAACGGCAACCAGGATAACAGCGCTACCAAGACTAATTCTGAATCTATTGTTACGAGTAAAAATGACAGCAATAAAAGCAGCATTGCGAGCAACAGCGGAAGTGCTGTCAGCAATATCAGCAGCAATCAGGTTTCGCGCGGGGGATCAACTGCTGACGAGAGTAAATACCCGTTATTAAGCAAAGTAAATGGATCCTTCGGACAATTTCGTTATCGTGATTTGAGCGGCGGCAGAATTGAGGTGGATCCGCAGTGGGTTAGCCAAAATATAGTTACCATAACATTACCGGGCTTAAATCGTCAGGTACAAGTACATAAAGATGCCGCCAGTCATTTTATTACTGCTTTTAATTACATAAAGAACGGTACAGCTGTCATAAATGGACAAGAAGTATCGCTGTTAAGTTTAATCAAAAGCATGGACGGAACTTATGTTACCCGGCACGTGAACTGGAACCCGACAAGGGGATTAAGCAATCACTCCTGGGGAACGGCAATTGATATCAATGCCAGCGGACACTTTAGCTATGTTGATCCAGAAAAAGATTTGGATGATCCTAATCTGATTCTTTGGGAAAAGGCTTTCAAGCCGGCTGGATTTAGTTGGGGTAATCGTTACAATGATTCCATGCACTATGAATTAATAAAATAAGCAAAAGTGTATATATAATGAGGTTTATTGTAGTATAATGAGTCCAATATTAAACCATGGTTGCATACCATGGTTATTTTTTTATGAGGTGCCTTATGTTTATTTATATTTTTTCCATCGCTCTAATCGTCGCATCCAATGTTATATACAATATTGCCCAAAAATCAACCCCGCAGAATGCCAATCCTTTTGCTGCCCTGCTGGTTACTTATCTGACTGCAATTATAATTACTCTGTTGGCTTTTGCATTTAACAGATCAGGTAAAGGATTTATTCAATCCTTTGAGGAACTGAATTGGACGAGTATTGTTTTAGGTATTGCAATTGTAGGTTTGGAATTAGGTTTCTTACTGGCCTACAGGGCCGGATGGAATATCAGTGTCGGTTCATTGGTAGCGAATATTCTGTTGGCCCTGGTGCTCATTCCGGTGGGAATTCTTATTTATCATGAAGGATTTAATTATTATAAAATAGCCGGCGCGGTTTTTTGCATTGCCGGGTTGGTTCTTATTAATAAAATGTAGCTTGCCGGAATGTGCTGGCCAACCTAATTATTGCAGGTTTATAAAGGCAGGGCAGGAGAAAAAGCAGGCTAAGCATTAGTTTATCGTATCATCAAAAATAAAGATAATATATTATTGTTATATAATAGACACAAATTGAGGCTTCTATCAGACGTACTGCCAAGGCAGCCAAAATATATTTATAAAGCGCCCAGAAGCTTTTTCCGACAGCCTTGCTCATGGTTTCAGGTATATTTTTTATTGTAAATCCTATAAACATTAGGAGAGAACTAAGGCTGACCAGCATAATGAATACGACTAAACCGGCCAGGATCATAACCGGTATTTCTGCTTCGGTATTCCTGACCAGATAGCTTACCAAGGCAGTTGCAAAGCCAAACCCGGCAATATTTGTAACTGAGGCCTTTACAATTCTAAAAAAGATTCTTTTTTCATTATTGTCCTGCATATATATGAATCATCCCCCCAACATATCTTTGCCTGTTTCTATTATAACAGTTTCAAATTAACGGAGAATGATTTACCGTAACTGCTGTTATTTAAATTGGCTGGATCAACGATAGAAGATCTAAAGTCAAATGCATGGCAAAATATAGCAAGATAACACGTCAATCAATGCCCGGGGTATATACTCTGGGCAAATTTAGTATTTTGACATATTTAGTCAATTAAAATATCAAATAATTATGGATTAATTTAATATAAAGAGGATATTTTGTCTAAATATTGAAGTGAAATTTATAGCTGTATGTGATGGAGAGGGAGATCCCGGCAGATCGCCGGCACTTCAGGAATTTACGGAGGTGATGGAAAAAAGCCGATACAGCAGTCTAAACTACATTCCGGAGGAGGAGGAGTAAGTCAATGTTTAAAGCTATGGATAAGAAGATATGGGAAAAAAATATTCCCCATTGGTGGCCGGACCGTTTTCATTATGGAAAGGATCCGCTGGTCAAGCATCTTTATGATTTTTCCTGGAGAATTCCTGACAAACCAGCAATCATTTTTTATGGCCGCATTATAACCTACAAGGAATTAAATGACATGGTATGGCGCGTGGCTGGAGGCCTGCAGAAAATGGGAATGAAAAAGGGTGACCGGATCTATATTGCGTTGCAGAACTGTCCCCAATTTATCATTGCTTATTATGCTGCCTCCGCCATCGGCGCGGTTGTTATTACCGGAAGTCCGCTGTATAAAGGCGGTGAATTGCGCTATGTCCTGAATGATTGTAAGCCGAAAGTTGTGATTTTTGAAGATGATCTTTTCCCGGTTTTTGCTGCAGTTAGAGATGAAGTGCCTTCCGTGGAGAAGGTGGTCGTAACCTCCCTGGGCGAGTATCTACCGGCAGAGCCTGAAATTTTAGCCAGTTTCGATCCCGGCGGACACGGAGGTGATTTCCCGGATACGATTTCCTGGCAGGAACTGGTTGACAGTGAACCGATTGCTGAGTTGGCTGATTTGGATATTAAAAAAGATATTGCCATGCTGCAATATACTTCCGGCACCACCGGCAATCCCAAAGGAGCAATTCTGACTCATTTTAATGTTCTGGCGAATGCCGTCAACTCGGGTTACGGACGGCCTACCCGGCAGGATGACATACATATAGCGGTCCTGCCTTTATTCCATGTAAACGGTTCCAACAATTCGCTCAATGCTCCCATATTGTGCGGCGCAACCATTGTTTTGTTGGTTCGCTTTGATCTGGAAACGATGTATCAGGCCATTGAAAAATACCGCTGTTCGGTCTGGATCGGTATAACCACGATGAATATAGCTTTTCTCCAGCATCCCAAATTTAAGGATTACGACCTGTCTTCTCTGACTTTTATCGGTACGGGAGGTATGCCGTTGCCGCAGGCGTTATTCAATAAATATAAGGAGATTTTCGGGGTTGAGCTGCAGGATGGTTTTGGCATGAGTGAAACCATGGCTTATACGATATGCAATTCCAGCGGTTACTCCAGAGTCGGTGCCATAGGCATTCCCTGTCCGCTGGTTGATATCAGAATAGCAAATCTAAACGATGAAACCAAGGATGCAGAAATCGGCGAGGAAGGTGAATTATGGCAAAGAGGGCCTTCCATTGCAATCGGTTACTGGAATAACCCCGAGGCCACCGCGGAAACTTTTGTAAAATCGGATGACAGTGACTTTTTATGGCTGAAGACTGGGGATATTGTGCGGATGGCTGAAGACGGTTTTCTGTGGCTATGCGGCAGAACCAAGGAAATGATTAAAGTATCCGGCTATAGTGTTTATCCGGCTGAAGTTGAGGAATACCTTTATCATCATCCGGCCATATTAGAATGCTGCGTCATTGGTATACCTCATGATTACAAAGGCGAAGAAGTCAAGGCATTTGTGGTGCTGAAACCGGAATATAAGGATAAAGTAACCGCAGAAGAGATTATTGATTGGGCCCGGCAAGAAATGTCAGCTTATAAATATCCTCGGGTTATCGAATTCCGTGATACCCTTCCCAAAGGTGGTACCGGGAAAATTATGCGCAAGGTGCTGAAGGCGGAAGAAGCGGAGCATGCCAAGACAAAATGAAATTATTGCAGTTTTTGAATTTTAGCTGCAAGAGGTTAACTTCGAAGCGGTAATATATTGTCATTGCCCCCGTAAACAGGCCCATATCAAAGTGATATGGGCCTCAGAGCGTCAAAATGGCAAATAGCTGTATGTTATGCCAAAAGCCCGTTCGGTCAGCGTACTTGTTAAGGGGACATTCCCCCTAAGGGGTGTGTTCCCATACCTTACACCGCCTCAATCACGGACTTTTGGCAAGCCTTGCTCTTTGCCTTTTTTACTCGCTCTATTGATTTTTGACTTTATTGACAGTCTCCAAGCCCATATCAAAGCGATATAGACCTCAGAGCATCAAAAAAGGTGAATAGCTGGGTTATGTTAAGAAAACCGGGCTTGTGGCAAGCCGCAGGCACTACTGGGTGCGCCTTTGTCTTGTTTGCAGCCAGAGCGGCTTTATTTCTATAAAAATATAACGAAAATGGTCAAATATTAAGAGGAATCCACCTTTATTACTGGAATACTAACAGCAGATAATATATAAAGGAGGGCTTACGGTGAATTCCAGATGGCAGTTGAAATATATAAGGCGCCGGCGGGAAATAGTAGGAACTTTTATGCGCCATGGACTGGGATATATTTTGCAAAGATTCGGATTTAATGATCGTACTGCTATGAAGAACATCAGGACAGGAGTTCCCGTATCAGTCAAAAACCAGTATTTGTTGGCCATTAATCTGCGCGAGGCTTTGGTTGAATTAGGACCTACTTTTGTGAAACTGGGGCAGTTGCTCAGTACCAGGACGGATATCCTTCCGCCTGTTTTTATTGAGGAATTGGAAAAGCTGCAGGATAAAGTTGAACCTATCAGTTGGGCCGAACTGAAGCAGGTTCTGGATCAGGAAATGGGGCCGATTGATAACATATTTGCCGATTTTAACCCCGAACCGCTGGCAGCAGCCTCCATCGGACAAGTTCACCGGGCTCGTCTTTTAAACGGAGAAGAAGTAATCGTGAAGGTGCAGCGCCCGGGGATTGAAGCTAAAGTCAGAAATGATTTTGAAATCCTTAAGGGGCTAGCGCGTATTTCCGAGCAACGCTCAGCCGAAGCCCAACGCCTGGGTGTCCTGGGCATGGTGGAAGACTACCGCCGTACCTTGTTAAGAGAACTTGATTATGAACGCGAAGCCCGCAACACCGAGCGGGTCTACAAAAATTTTGCCGATGACAAAAGAGTAATTATTCCCCGCGTATTTAAGGAATTCAGCAGCCCCCGGGTACTGGTGCAGGAATATATTGAGGGCATAAAACTGAGTGATATTGAAATGATCGAGCAAAAGGGTTTGGATCGCCGTAAAATATCAGCTTTGGGGACGGAAGCATTTTTATCGCAGATCCTGCTGAATGGATTTTTCCAGGCCGATCCGCATCCCGGCAACATTTTGGTTATTGATAACGAACATATTGCTTTCATCGATTTCGGAGAAATTGGTTACCTGAGTGATTTAAGGCTGGCCTACGTAGGAGAGATGTTGATAGCGGTTACCAAAAATGACCCTTATCGGGCTATGTCAGTTATGCGGGATATGGGCATTCTGAACCATTTGGAAGACAGCGAGGATTTTTCCGAGTCCTTTGCCGAGTTGGTGGAAAGCCTTTATACAAGCAGTATCGGAAGTCTGGATATCAAGCACATGCGCAGTGAAATTATGGAATTCGCTTATCGTTATCATTTGAAAATGCCTTCTTACCTGACCTCCCTGATGAAAGCCCTGATTACGGTTGAAGGTCTGGGCAAGAAACTCGATCCTGATTTCAATTTCAGTGATGTGGTCTCACCACTGGCGCAAAAAGTATATCGGGAACGGCTGAAACCGTCCAATATCGGTAAATTTCTGCGCAGCCGCTATTATAAGGAAGTTGAACCGCTTAAGGTTATTCCCTCTAATTTCAACCGTTTGCTGCAGGATACTGCCGATGGACGTTTAACATTACACCTTGATGTCAATCTGTCGCCCAAATTATACCGTAAAACGGCACAAATGGTCAGTCGTCTAAGTTTCAGCTTAATTATCTCCGGGACTCTGATTGGGTCAGCCATGATTATCCAGGCCAATCACAGTGCTCAGGTGGAGCGGTTTGCATTTTTGGGAATCATAGGTTTTGCCATTGCCTTGATCAGTATGGTGGCGTTTTTTATGGGATCGCTCAAATAATATATGTTGGAGGTATCAACCAAAACCATCCGCCTACATACGATTCTAATCATTGTATAAGATGCTTCTGCTGCCAGGAACTGTGTCCGGAAAGCACGATTGCTATTAGAAAACCGCTGTTGCGCAGATGGATCGACACATTTTAAGCTCATTATGGACTTGTTTAAAAAATAAAAAGCGGCAATAATTAAAACACCATAATGGGCTTGTGGTCAGGAATGGTGATTGATCAAAATGCTGCATGAAACAGGGGGCAGGATTACCGTTGATGCGACTTATTTCTAAAATTTATATCCGGCTGGCAGGATGGAAGATCGAAGGAGCCATTCCTCCGGAGATAAAAAAATGCGTTTTGTTGGCTGTACCTCATACGAGTAATTATGATTTTCCTATTGCTATAGGGATCCTTACTATAATGAATATCAAACTGAAGTATTTAATT
>ERZ764778.1200-NODE-1200-length-27474-cov-8.508771_pt1 | contig 27474 bp, 26 predicted proteins | sample MGYA00374951_ERZ764778 | MGnify/ENA primary metagenome ERZ764778 (study PRJEB28918, sample SAMN05720193) | bioreactor metagenome | isolation source: Anaerobic biogas reactor | place: USA:Washington, USA | collected 2015-08-08 ...
TGATGGTTCCGGTCAGGCCAAGACAGCTGTAGCCGGGGGACTGGATACCCTGGAGGCAGTTCCGGCCATTGTTTCCGCCTTAGAGGAAAATATTACCCTCAACGATACTTTCCTGGGCAAACCCGAAGGAGCCAATGCTTCAGTTACCTATGTTTATCAGACCGCTGCAGTCAGTTCGACGGCCGCTGCCATGAACTACGGACTGGGTGCCATCGCTTTGGCCCTGATCCTGCTATTCTTTATCGGCAGACCGAAAAAAGCAGCGCAAGTTGCTCCGATTGAACAGGAAATGTAAAAACAAACCATTTTTAATGTTTGAAGGGTTAAGGGATCGCCTTTAAAAGGATGATAGTAAAATATAAATAGGGGGATTATTAAATGAAAAAAAGATTAATATTAGTTGTTGCTGTATTTATGGTACTTGCTTTTGCAGCCGGTACAATAGCAGCGCCTGCAGTGCAAGACGTAACTGCAACCTTGGCAGGGGATATCAAGTTCTTCGTGAATGGTAAAGATTGGCAGCCTAAAGATGTTGATGGCAGTATAATGACTCCAATTATCTATAATGGCCGTACTTATCTGCCGGCAAGAGCAATTGGTGAAGCGCTGGGAATCAAGGTCGACTGGGTAGATGCTACCAGAACTGTAGTTTTAGGCGATACGATGCCTCCGGTGGTTGAACCTACTCCTGCTCCGGAACCGGCACCTGCGCCTACAGCCGAAACAGCTCTTTCTGCTACTGCAGGTAACATCAGTAAAAGTGCACCCGCTGATACCCCGATTAACATTACCTGGGGTTCAGCTACAAAGGTGACCAAGATGCTGGCTGGTTCGCCTGCTTTTGGTCTTACTTATGATCCGCATGAAGGCGTCGACTATACTGTTACCGATAATGGCGACGGAACCGGCGTATTTGTAATCAAGAAGGAACTGGCCAATCAGCTTCCCGTGCCGCTCAACATGGTACCAACCGGTGCTGAGATGGCTATCACCGTACAATTCGACAATGGAACATCAATTAACTATTCTTTGAAGGTTGTAGATTAAATCTTTTAGACTCATAAGGCCAACAGAGGGACGTTCCTTTTGTTGGCCTTTTCTATTTTTAGTCTGATATAATAAAAAAATAACTGGAGTATCAGAGAATATGAGGAAGCAAGGGAACGTAGCGAAAGCGGTATTTACCATATTGTTTTACGGGGAATCAACCGGCAGGATATTTTTTCATAAGATATTAAGAAAAATCAAAACAAGTAACGGTATATCACTAGATGGATTTCCAGGGTTACCGGTCTGAGCGTAGATATTTATATTTAATGTTTAGTTTTAGTCGACAAAAAGTAGACAACAAAAAGAACGTCCCTCTGTTGGCTTAGGAGACATACTATGTTTGAATACACGGGTAACATGCACATTCATTCCCGCTACTCAGATGGAAGTGCCACCATCAGTCAGATACGCAACTATGCCAAACAAGCCGGTCTGGATTTTATCATTGTCACCGACCATTTTAATATGAAGGCAGCGAGCCAGGAAGGATATAAGGATGGTTTGCTGATGTTGGTGGGAATGGAAATAAATGAAGCGCACAATCATTATCTGGCCCTTGATATTGACCAAGTGGTAAAAAACAATACCGAACATCCTCAGGAAGTCATAGACGCTGTTAATCAGCAGGAGGGAATCGGCATCATTGCCCATCCCTTGGAATATGCCTCCAATTTTTTGAATGAAGGCAACGTTTATAACTGGGTTGATTGGAGTGTCGAAGGCTTTCAGGGCATCGAAATATGGAATTTATTATCCCAATGGAAGGGCAGCATCAGCAATTTTTATAAAGCGCTTTATTATATTCTCAATCCCCAGGGAGCATTAATCGGACCTTACCCGCAGACCATGCGCAGGTTTGATGATTATCAGCGGCAGGGCAAAAGAATCGTTGCCTGCGGGGGAGCGGATGCCCATGCCCCGGGGCTCAGATTGGGACCGTTTTATTTTAAAATCATATCCTATCCCTTCAGTTTTCGTTCCATTAATATGCACACACTTTTACCGCAACCCTTAAGCGGCAATCTGGCGACTGATAAAAAAATGATTTATGATGCCTTGCGTAATGCTTCCTGCTGGGTGGCCAACGACTATTTTAAAAACAGCCGCGGTTTCTCATTTACTCTATGTGATGACCGGCAAATATGGAATATGGGAGAGGACGTACCCTGGCAGGAAAATCTGCAATGCAAAGTCAGCACCCCTTACCGGGCACGGGTAAAGCTATACAAAAATGGAGAATTGGCTGCCGAAAGTGAAGGCAGGGAACATCTTTTTCAAGGCATAACACGAGGTATTTACAGGGTTGAGGCTTATCTGCGCTATAGATGCAAATACCGTCCCTGGATATTCACCAATTCGATTTGGGTTAATTAATGAGGGCAAATTATGGGCCCTCATTTTTTAAAAATATTCAAGTTAAATTTTTCACAAAGAAGGATAACAATAATAATGCTAGAAGTAATAAAAAAGTGGAGAGAAGTGGAGAGATGTGGATGGAAATCCCATAAAATACCCTACAAGGAGCAGAACGAATGTTCTTAGGCGAATATCAACATTCATTGGATATAAAAGCCAGGTTCATTGTCCCGGCCAGATTCCGCGAAGAACTGGGAACGCGGTTTGTAGCAACCAAGGGCCTGGATAATTGTGTCTTTATTTATCCATTGGATGAGTGGAAGAGCATTGAAGAAAAAATTCGTTCCCTGCCTTTTACCAGGGCTGATGTGCGCTCCTTTACCCGCTTTTTCTTTTCCGGTGCCGCTGAACTGGAAACCGATAAACAGGGAAGAGTTGTTCTCCCGCAAAATTTAAGGGAATATGCACAAATTGATAAAGATTTGGTGATTATCGGGGTGGGTCCCAGAATTGAGATTTGGTCGAGTTCGATATGGGCAACCTATAATCAAACCGCTGCATCTTCATATGAATCTTATGCGGAAAGTCTAGTTGATTTAGGATTGTAGGGGTGATAATTGTTGCACCAGGCGGTATTACTGGCAGAGACTATCGATTATCTGCTCAATGATCCTCACGGTACCTATGTTGATTGCACTCTGGGCGGCGGGGGACATCTGCGCCGCCTGGCCGAAAATCTGGAACCGGATGCCTGTCTGATCGGTATCGACAAAGATCTGGATATTCTTGAACAGACCCGCAAAACCTTGTCATTTCCCAATATAAAACTGGTTCATGGTGACTTCAGAAGAATAAATGATATTTTAGACAGCATGAAAATTGATCAAGTGCATGGCATCATGATGGATCTGGGGGTATCTTCCTTTCAATTGGATGAAGCTGAAAGAGGTTTTAGCTTTCACGAAGACGCTGCCCTGGATATGCGCATGAATCGCGAACAAAGCCTTAGTGCACGCGATGTTGTTAACGAATACAGCGAAGATGATCTGACCAGCATACTTTTTCGTTATGGAGAAGAAAAATATGCCCGTTCCATTAGCCGGGCCATTGTCAACCGACGCAAGCAATCTCCGATTGAGAGTACCATGGAACTGGTGGAAATTATTCAGACCTCTGTTCCTGCCAGTTATCGCCGGGAAAAACATCCCGCCCGCAAAACCTTTCAGGCTTTGCGCATTGAGGTCAACGGAGAACTGGATGCTCTGCTGGAAGTTTTACCGCAAGCCCTTGATCGCCTTTATCCCGGAGGAAGACTTTGTGTAATCACGTTTCATTCCCTGGAGGATCGCATCGTAAAAAAGTTTATGCAGGAAAAAGCCCGGAGTTGTATCTGTCCCCCTGAATTACCCGTATGTGTATGTGATCATCATGCTGAACTGGAGATTCTAAGCCGCAAACCCATCATTGCCAGCAAGGAAGAATCTGCGTCCAACCCGCGTTCGCGCAGTGCCAAACTTCGGGCAGTACGCAAATTATAGTTCTAAATATTAGGGAGGTTTAATAATATGCAACAGGTGGCCTACAAGTATTCGAATTCATGGCAGGAACAGGTTGAATTACCAGTTGTTGAACCTCGGGCCAGAAAATCTGTTAAGACCAGGAACAGTAACCAATATCGTAAGCTCATCGTTAAATGCGGTTTTTTTCTTTTTGCTTATGCGGTCTTGTTGGTATTTTTGTGTGCCAAAAGCGCCAGTCTGGGTTATGATATTGAGCGTTTAAATAAAGATATAAGCAAACTGACAACCGCCAATCATCGTCTGGAATATCAGATCGCCCGGTATAGTTCGTTGTCAAGAATTGAAAAGATTGCTGCCACGGAACTTGGCATGCAGAAGGCAGATCTGCATAATTCCATTGCGGTTAAGGTTCAGCCCAAACCGGTGCAGGTGGCCAGCAGCCAGAAAGAAACCACCAACCTGAGTGAAAAGCCTTTATATAAAATCTATACCAGCTTATCTCATCTAGCCCAAAACAGTCTTTAGAATATGCTTAAATGAGGTGGACTGAATATGCAAACTACTGGTTTGCTGGTAAGAAAGCGTATCTTAGCGCTTTTTTTATTATTTATCTTAATATTTTTAGCTCTGGAAACTCGAATTTTTTGGGTTCAATTTGTCAGGGGTGCTGAGCTGTCTGCCAAAGCCACCCAGAATCGCATGCGTGATGTCCCGGTGGAAGCCAAACGAGGGGTCATAGCTGACCGCAATGGCCGTGAACTGGCAATTTCCATCAGTACCGACTCTGTTTATGCCATACCGGCGGAAATAAGAAAATCCAAAAAAGCCGAGCAGACCGCCCACCAGTTGGCCCAAATTCTGGATATGGATGAAGCGGCTCTTTTAAAGCGTATTACCCGTGCCAGCTCGTTTGAATGGGTCAAACGGCAAATCAGCCCAACCGCTGCCAGGAAAATAAGAGAGCTTGAGTTGTCCGGGATCGGATTGACGGAGGAAAGCCGCCGTTTTTACCCCCGCGGAACTCTGGCCAGCCATATCCTCGGCATATCAGGTACTGACAATACCGGTCTGGAAGGGATTGACAACTACTACAACAACCTGGTGGGGGGAAAGAAGGGCCGCATCATCATTGAACATGATGCAGCCGGAGCCAATATTCCCGAAGCCATGCACAAATACATTGCTCCGGTTGATGGCGCCAACCTAAACCTGACGCTGGATGAGACCATTCAATATATTACAGAACGTGAACTGGATAAAGCCTTTAAAGAATTCAAAGCCAAGCGGGCCGCAGCAATTGTAATGGATCCCGCTACCGGTGCCATCCTGGCGATGTCAGCACGGCCAACATTCGATCCCAATAATTATAACCAATCACCTGCCGAGAATCGCCGTAATTTTGCTATCAATGATGCGTATGAGCCCGGGTCTACCATGAAAATTTCAACCTCTGCCATGGCTTTGCAGGAAGCCGTGGTGAATGATAATAGTCAATTTTTCTGTCCCGGCCATATTAAAGTCGGCAAGCATAGCATCGGTTGTGCCAACAATAAAGCGCATGGCAGTCAAACCTTTGCTCAGATTGTGGAAAATTCCTGTAATGTGGGTTTTGTTCAGGTCGGTTTGGATCTGGGTCTGGACAAATACTTTAAATATCTGCATGGATTTGGATTTGGACGCAAGACCGGCATTGATCTCCCCGGAGAAGCCGAGGGCATACTGGTTCCCCAAAGTCGGGCCACCCAGTTGGATCTGGCTACGATGGCCATGGGGCAAGCCAATGCGGTTACACCCATTCAGCTTATAACTGCCGTATCAGCAGTAGCAAATGGGGGCAAATTAATGAAACCATATTTGCTGAAAGAAGCGGTTGATAATGAGGGCCATGTAATTAAGAAAAATGAACCGCAGATGGTAAGAAGGATCATTTCTGAAGAAACTGCTAAAAAATTGTGTTTAATTCTGGAAGGCGAGGTTACCCAGGGTACCGGTAAAAATGCCTATATCGAAGGTTACCGGGTAGGCGGCAAAACCGGTACCGCTCAAAAAATAAAAGAAGGCAGCGGCAAGTATATGGAAGGCGAATATGTATCATCTTTTGTCGGCTTTGCTCCGGCTGATGATCCGCAACTGGTATGCATCATCGTTGTGGATGCTCCCCAGGGTTATCCCTATTATGGAGGAACGGTAGCTGCCCCGGGAGTGCGGGAGATATTGAAGGATTCGCTGCGCTATTTGAATGTACCCTTGCGCGGAGAAGTCAAAGACCCTGAGCAGATCGACGCAGATACCGTTTTGGTTCCGGATCTGGTCAATTTGCCCCTATCTGCAGCACTGAGCAGTCTTAACCAACGAGGATTAAATGCCAAGGTTGAAGGCGAAGGCGAGCTGGTCTGGCAGCAGACCCCCAGAGCCCGGACCAGAATAGCCCGGGGTTCACAAATTATCGTTTATCTTTCCCCTTATTCCGGGGAAAATTCGGATACTGAAGTAACCGTCCCGGATCTTGAGGGCAAGTCAATGAAAGAAGTGGCGAGAATACTGGCTGATCTGGGATTGCATTTATCACCTGAAGGGTATGGTATTAGTTATGAACAGTCACCACAGGCCGGCAAGGTGATTTCTACCGGCTCAACCATAAAAGTGAAATTTCAGCCGCTGAATAATTAAATATTTTCCCGGCGGATATTTGCGGAAAGCTAAATGCTGCATTAATCAATTGATATCAAAAAATAGGTATTGAAAGGAGGAGTCGCTGGTGCAAATCGAAAAATTGTTGCAAGGTCTTGACTATAAGCTGGTAAAAGGGCCGCATGATGTTGACGTTCAGGGCCTGTGCTATGATTCCAGAAAGGCATCCGCAGGTTTTCTTTTCGTTTGTATTCCTGGATTGAAAACCGATGGACATCAATTTGCCGCCCAGGCAATAGCCAACGGTGCCCGGGTTATTCTTGCCGAAAAGGTGATCGAGCTGCCGGATGGTATTACCCTGCTTGTAACCGCAGACTGCCGCAAAGCCCTGCCAGTGGTGAGTGCCAACTTCTACGGCCGGCCTTCGCATGATTTAAAGGTTATTGGGGTAACCGGCACCAACGGCAAGACTACCACTACTCATCTGATCAAGGCGATTTTGGAAGAAGCCGGATTTAAAACCGGAATTATCGGTACGCTTTATGCACGCATCGATGATACAGAAAAAGTGCTGGGGCATACCACCCCTGAGTCTCTGGATATTGAAGAATTCATGGCGATGGCCAAACAAGAGGGAGCCAGGTATGTGGTGATGGAGGTATCCTCCCACGCGCTTGACCTGGGCCGAGTCGATCAAATCCTTTTTGATGCTGCCGTATTTACCAATTTGACCCAGGATCATCTTGATTACCATCAGGACATGGAACACTACCAACAATCCAAACTAAGACTTTTTAAACAATTACATGAAGGGACAGGCTGGTTTGCAGTCGTCAATGCCGATGATCCTTACGGAGCAGATTTTATTCATGCGGCCTCTCCGGCTTATACATATGCTGTCAATCAGGAAGCGGATGTACGTGCTATCGAAGTCGATTCCAATCTTAAGGGCAGCAGTTTCAAAGTAGTCACCTCGGCTGAGAAGTTTGAGATCAATATGAAACTAATAGGCATGTTCAGCGTCTATAATGCCTTGGCAGCGATTTGCTTTGCCTTGCAGGCAGGCATCAAAGCGGCGCCAATAAAATCTGCGCTGGAAAAAGTCAACGGTGTAGCCGGTCGGTTTGAACAGGTGGATTGCGGGCAGGATTTCACCGTGGTGGTAGATTATGCCCACACTCCAGATGGTCTGGAAAACATCTTGCGTACCGGTCGTCAGATCGTCAAGAACCGCCTGATCACCGTTTTTGGCTGCGGTGGGGATCGTGACCGCAGCAAACGCCCGTTGATGGGGAAAATTGCTGCCGAATGGAGCGATTTCTCCATTGTAACTTCTGACAATCCCCGCAGTGAAGAGCCCGAAGCCATAATTGATGATATTGTTCCCGGTTTGGATGCGGTGGAACATTCCCATTATGCCAAGATTGTGGATCGCCGTGATGCCATCGAGCATGCCATTCGCCTGGCCCGGCCCGGCGATTTGGTGATCATTGCCGGCAAAGGACATGAAACCTACCAACTGGTCAAAGATCAAGTCCTGGATTTCGATGATCGCAAGGTTGCACGGGAAATATTGAAAGGATTACGGGAACAATGAACCTGCAATTGGATTTTATCATTGATGCGGTCAAAGGGCTATTATTATCGGGAACCTGTGCTGCTATTAATAGCGTAAGTACTGATTCCCGCAGGATTACCCCGGGCAGTCTGTTTGTGGCTTTAAAAGGAGAGCACTTTGACGGCCATGATTTTCTTGCCCCTGCCATTGCTGCCGGGGCGTCAGCAGTACTTGTTTCCAGCCGGGATATAAATCTGCCTGCAGAATGCCAGGCTGCGGTTATTTTGGTTGATGATACCCTTATGGCTCTGCAAAATTTAGCCGCCCAATATCGGCAGCTTTTTTCCTTGCCGGTGATTGCTGTAACCGGCAGTATCGGTAAGACCACCACCAAAGATATTCTGGCCGATTGTCTGGCCAGCCGCTATAATACCCTGAAAACCCAGGGGAATTTCAACAATGAAATCGGTTTGCCCATAACCCTTTTAAATTTGCAGCCTGCCCATCAGGCTGCAGTTTTAGAAATGGGTATGCGCGCCCCGGGAGAAATTCGTCACCTGGCCTCGCTTTTGGCTCCTGATTATGCTATTATCACCAATGTTGAACCGGTTCATCTGGAAACCATGGGCTCGCTGGAAAATATTGCCCGGGCCAAATGTGAAGTGCTGGAATTTATAAAAGACGGTTTCGTTTTGCTTAACGGCGACAGCGAACTTCTCCTCCGGGCCGCCGGCCATTTTGCCTGCCGGAAATACCTTTTTGGCTTTATGGAGGGCAACGATATTCAGATAAAATCACTTGTAAATGATGGCAGTGGCATTCAGGTGCGGCTGAAATTATTCGACCGTGAAGAAGATTTTTATTTGCCCCTGCCGGTCAGCCAACTGGCTTACAACCTTGCTGCTGCAGCAGGAATGGCGCATCTTCTGGGAGTGGAAAGCGATGCAATCAGAACTTCATTGCAAAACTTCAGACCCGGCGGTAATCGCATGAATATGGTCCAACTTGCTGATGGTGGAGTTTTAATAGATGATAGTTATAATGCCAACCCGGTTTCGGTCATGGCGGCCCTGGAAGCATGTCAACAGATGAGCCGGGGCCGCAAAAAAATAGCCGTTCTGGGGGATATGCTGGAACTGGGCAGTTATGAAAAAGAGGGACATTTTCAAGTCGGTCAAAAAGCGGCCGAAGTTGGTATAGATATCCTGGTCACAGTTGGACCGCTGGCCCAGTATTATAGGGAAGGCGCCCTTGGTCAAGGGATGCAGGAAAGTTGCGCCCATCATTTTGACAGTCGTGAAGCAGCCCTGGCCTGGCTCAAGGCCAATGTCAGCGGCGCGGATGTAATTCTGATCAAAGCATCACGGGGTATGCAGCTGGATAAACTGGCACAGGATCTTTTCAGTTAGATTCGATTTGGAGGAAAATTGGCATGCATAATTACTTTATTAATGCATTGATCGCAGCAGGAATTGCTTTGCTGGTCTGCCTGGCCATGGGGCCGTTCATGATTCCTTTTTTGCAGCGGCTCAAGGTGGGACAGAACATACGTGATGATGGTCCCCGTACCCATCTCAGCAAAGCCGGTACCCCTACCATGGGCGGGGTAATTATTATTACCGCCGTAATGGTGGCCAGCTTCCTGATGGCCGGTGCCAGCAAACAGGTTCTGGTGGCCGTATTGATTATGCTGGCCCTTGGCGGAATCGGATTCTGGGATGATTACATAAAAGTAGTTCTAAAACGTTCCTTGGGACTGCGCGCCCGCGATAAACTGTTGCTGCAGACCCTGGTCGGGCTGGTTCTGGCACTGTTGCTGTTATTTTATCTGGATCGGGGTACCCAGCTGATTATCCCCTTTACCACGCTTACCCTTGATTTGGGACTTCTTTATATTCCGTTTATCATATTGGTATTAATGGCTACCGCCAATGGAGTAAATCTTACCGATGGATTGGACGGACTGGCTGCCGGGGTAACGATTCCGGTTGCGCTGGCTTATATTATTATTTCAATTATGATGGGTCATTTTAATATGATTATTTTTGGCGCCGCACTGGTCGGTGCCTGTTTGGGATTTCTGGTATTCAACCATTACCCGGCTAAAGTTTTCATGGGGGATACCGGCTCTATGGCCATAGGTGGTGCGATAACTGCGTTGGCAGCTATAAATCGTTCTGAGATTGCACTGCTGATCATCGGCGGGGTTTTTGTTATTGAAGCCCTGAGTGATATTATTCAAGTGGTTTCCTTTAAAACAACCGGACGCAGGGTATTTAGGATGGCTCCGCTGCATCACCATTTTGAACTTAAAGGCTGGCCCGAATGCAAAGTAGTCTTTATGTTCTGGTTGCTTTCCGCCGGGTTTGCCCTGCTGGGAATATTAGCTTACAAGAATATCGGATAGGAAGTGGATGCAGATTGAATTTTGCTGACAAGAACATTTTGGTCATAGGTTTGGCCCGCAGTGGATTAGCCGCACTTGCCTCATTGCATAAAAGGGGTGCCCGCCTGACTGCTTATGATGCCAAGACAGAAGCTGAACTGGGAAGTTGTGTGGCAGATTTGCAGGCCTTGGGGATAACCGTTTTTACAGGAGTTTTTCCGCCGGTAAGTTCCGAGTTTGATTTGCTGGTTTTAAGTCCCGGCGTACCGCTGGAAATAGAACCAGTGCAAACCGCCCTTCGGTTAGGGATAGAAGTTGTCAGCGAACTGGAACTGGCCTACCGAATAAAATCGACGCAGTTGGAAATGCTGGCCGTTACCGGTACCAACGGCAAAACCACTACCACCACCCTGCTGGAACAGATTTTACTGGAAGCCGGGCGCCATGCTGCATCGGGTGGCAATATCGGGGTTGCTCTTTGTTCCCAGGTGGAGCAAATGCAGGATGGTTACATATCAGTTGAAGCCTCCAGTTTTCAGTTGGAAACCACCACTACCTTCCACCCTCATGTGGCCGGTATATTAAATATCACCCCGGATCATCTCGACCGGCATAAAACCATGGCCGGATATATAGCCGCCAAAGCCAAAGTATTTGCACAGCAGACCCAGGATGATTTTTTGGTTTTAAATTATGAGGATGAACTGGTTAGACAAATGGGCAGCCAGGCTATTTCTCGTATAGTTTATTTTTCTAACGATCAACCATTGGAGGAAGGCGTATTTGTTTCCGGGCCATTGATTCAGATTAAATGGCAGGGTGAATGCTTTGATCTGATGCCGGTTGCTGAACTGCGCCTGCGCGGCAAGCACAACCTGGAAAATGTTTTATGTGCAACCGCCATGGCCTTTCTTGATGGAGTCAGCCCCGAAGTCATTGCCAACGTCTTGCGCAATTTCGGCGGAGTAAGACATCGCCTGGAGGAAGTTGCCTGTTATAACGATATTTTATATATAAATGATTCCAAAGGTACCAATCCCGACTCCACCATCAAGGCGCTTAATGCATTTGATCGTCCCATTATCCTGATTGCCGGTGGCCGGCCCAAAGGAGGCACTTATCGGCAGGTTGCCGAGGAGATTAGCCGGAAGGTCAGGGAACTGGTGCTGCTTGGCGAAGCCCGGGAAATGATTAAATCAGAAGTAATGGAAAGCGGCTTCAGGAATATACATGAGGTAGAGGATTTTCCTGCGGCAGTATATAAAGCCCATCAACTGGCCCGGCCCGGCGATGTGGTTCTGCTCTCGCCTGCCTGCGCCAGTTGGGATATGTTTCCCAGCTATGAACATCGCGGAGATCAGTTCTGTCAAATTATAAACGAGATTATAAAGCAGCAGCCATAGGCAGGCGCAATATAACCAATATTGATGCTGCCGGTTCATTACCCGGAGAGGTGAGGATATGCGCTTAAAAAAAGGACCGCCGGATTTCGTGTTGTTTATCACTACCCTGGCTCTGATCGGGATAGGTCTGATCATGGTTTTCAGCTCCAGCTCAGTAACCTCCAATGTATACTACGATGATGCCTATTACTATTTTAAAAAGCAGCTCATGTGGGCTTTCATTGGTTTGGTGGCCATGATCGTGGTGATGAAGCTGAACTTTAACCGGCTGCGTGATTTTGCCATCCCTATGCTGGTATTGGCCCTGATATGTCTGGTACTGGTCATAACCCCGCTCGGAACCGAGGTGAAAGGCTCTTCCCGCTGGTTCGAGCTGGGGCCGGTGCGCTTTGCCCCGTCGGAATTTGCCAAACTGGCCTTTGTTTTATTTCTGGCCAAAAGCATGGAGGCCAATATAAATAAAATCAGATCCTTTACCCAGGGTGTATTGCCATATGTGTTTATGCTGGCCCTGGGCTGTGGTCTGATTATGATGCAGCGCGACCTGGGCACCGCTTTTGTTTTGGCCGGTACGATGTTTTTTATGATCCTGGTGGCGGGAGCCAAAATATCTCATTTGGGACTGATTACACTGCCCGGGGTTGCGGCTGTATTTGCAGCCATAATTTTTGAGCCATATCGCATGGAAAGACTGATGGCTTACACCAACCCTTGGAAATATGCCAATGATGAAGGCTTTCAAATCATACAATCTCTCTATGCATTGGGTTCAGGCGGACTATTCGGCATGGGTCTGGGGCGCAGCCGCCAGAAATTTTTCTATCTGCCCGAGCAGCACACCGACTTCATCTTTGCCATCCTGGGGGAAGAATTAGGCTTTATTGGAGTTACGCTCGTGCTGGGCCTGTTTTTGCTTTTTGCCTGGCGCGGGTTTAAAATAGCTATGAATGCGCCAGACAATTTCTCCCGTATCCTGGCATCCGGTATAACGATCCTGGTTGTCTTTCAGGCAGTTGTTAATATCGGAGTCGTTTCAGGCGCACTGCCGGTTACCGGTATTACTCTGCCATTTATCAGTTACGGAGGTACCTCCCTGCTGTTTTCCATGATCGGGATAGGGCTGTTGCTTAATATTTCACGCTACAGTATAAATAAATGAGGTGCAAAACATGAAGATCATACTCAGCGGCGGTGGAACCGGAGGCCATATTTATCCGGCCCTGGCCATTGCCGCAGAAATAAAAGAACGGCTGCCCGAGGTACAACTGCTTTACGTCGGTACCCCTTCGGGAATGGAAAGCAAGATCGTTCCTGCCGCAGGAATTGCCTATACCTCCCTTGATGTAAGCGGGATTGACCGCACTTCAATGCTGAAAGCCAGTAAATCAATGATTAAATTCCCCGGCAGTTTTTTTCAGGCCCGCGGTATCATTAAAGAATTTAATCCGGATATCATCGTTGGCACCGGCGGATACGTATCATTTCCGATCGTACTGGCCGGTACCTTTATGGGTATAAAAACCATCATCCATGAACAAAACGCCTATCCCGGGCTGGCCAACCGCAATCTGGCCAAAAGGGTCGATCGCATCCTGCTGACATTTCCCGAAGCCAGACAGTATCTTGACTCGGAGAATATAAAAGTAACCGGTCTGCCGGTGCGAAAAGAAATGATGCATACCGATAAAAAACAATCCCGCCGGCTGCTGGGATTGGATGCAAGCCTGTTCACAATTCTTGCTTTCGGCGGCAGCCTCGGTGCCAGGACCATAAATAATGCCATGATTGATTTCATAGACCGCAGTCGCAGCCAGTCTCTGCAGATTATCTGGATTACCGGAGAGGCCGCATATGAGCAGATACAGGGAGAGCTGGCCAGTAAATTTGACCTTAATACCATACGTCCCCGGATAAAACTGTTCCCTTACCTGAACCAAATGGAGCAGGCCATGAGTGCTGCAGATCTGGCCGTATGCCGGGCCGGAGCCAGTACGGTGAGTGAACTGGAAGTAATCGGCCTGCCCGCCATCCTCGTTCCCTATCCGTTCGCCGCTGATAACCATCAGGAAAAAAACGCCCGGGCACTGGCGAATAAAAACGCAGCCTTTTTAGTAATTGACGAGTTCTTTGACGGAGCGGAAATGTATAAAAAAGTTCAAGAATTGCTAAAACAACCGGAGAAATTAAGAATAATGGGGCAGAATATGTTAAAAGAAGCCAAGCCGGAGGCATTAAAAGAAATCGTCGATGAAATCCTGAAACTGGCTCCCAAGTAAATGCCAGGTCCGGGAATAAGTTGTGCCCGGTACCCCTGTCGGGACAAGCTTTAAAATAGAAGTGTAACCACTTATATTAATTGCGCATACTATAAATTGAGTTTAAGATATCGCAAAGAATTAAGGAGATGAGGAAATGGCCGCAAATAAAGAACAATGGATTCACATGGTAGGAATAGCCGGAGCGGGCATGAGCGGAATAGCCAGAGTATTAAAAGAACAAGGATTAAAAGTAAGCGGTTCCGACCTGCAGAAGAACGGTACCAGCAGCAAGCTGGAAGAAATCGGAATCCAGATTTATGAAGGCCATCAATCCTCAAACATTCAGGAGGGAGTTGATTTGCTGGTCATATCCTCAGCAGTTCCCCCCGAAAATATCGAAGTAGAAACCGCCCTACAACGCGGCATACCTGTACTCAAAAGAGGGGAAATGTTGGCCCGGTTGGCCAACGCCAGCAAGGGTATCGCGGTTGCCGGTGCCCATGGTAAAACCACTACTACCTCCATGGTTTATACCGTTCTGGAGAGTTGTGGTACCGAGCCGACCTATATCGCTGGCGGGGAACTGCAAGGCAGTGATCTCAATGCCCGTCTGGGCCGGGGAGAATATTTCGTGGTCGAAGCCGATGAAAGCGACGCTTCATTTTTAGCCCTGTACCCACATATTGCAGTTGTCACCAACGTAGAAAATGATCATCTTGATTTTTACAAGTCTTTTGACCGGATCAAAACTGCTTTTCAAAAATTTCTGCAGCAAACCGACAGCTCCGGTTTCGTTTTGCTAAATGGCGCTGACCCTTGTCTGCGGGAAATCAGCCGGACAGCATCCGCACGCGTACTGTTATATGGCGAGGACAGTAGTTTCGATTACTATCTGCAGAATTGGCAGGTACAGGGGATGGGATCAGTTTTCGAGGCTTATCGCTCCGGGCAGTATCTGGGTCGGGTAAGCCTTTCCGTGCCCGGACGACATAATGCCTGGAATGCGCTGGCAGCGATAGCAGTTGCCATTGAGCTGGGTTATTCCTTTAACACCATCGCCGCCAGTCTGAAAAATTTCCATGGTGCCAAACGCCGCTTTCAGATCATGGGTCGGATAGGAAGCAGTGTAGTTGTTGATGATTATGCCCATCATCCCACCGAGATTCAAGCAACCATCAAAGCCGCAAAAGGTTTGGATTTTGAGCGGCTGCTGGTTGTATTTCAGCCGCATCGCTATACCCGCACCAAACTTCTGGCGCAACAATTTGCGGTATCTTTTGCCCAAGCTGATCTGGTCATCATTACTGATATTTATGCAGCCGGTGAAAAACCTATCCCCGGTGTTGACAGCCAAATGATTCAAAGGCTTGCGCTGCAGGCGGGAGCCAATACGATATATATGAAAACCCAGGAAGAAATCGAAAGCTTCATCCGCCAAGAAATCAAAAACAACGATCTCATCATAACGATGGGTGCAGGTGATATTTGGAAACTGGGAATGAAGCTGGTAGAAAACAATAATTTGCCCTTGCTTGGATCCGTAAACCAGCGGAGGTGTTGATTTGGGAGAGCACTTATTGGTAAGGGGAGGCAAAATCCTCAAAGGCCAGGTCAATATTAGCGGTTCAAAAAATGCCATTCTGCCGATTATGGCAGCCAGTCTTTTGTCGGAAAAAGAAATAATCCTGAATGAAGTACCTGATCTGGAAGACATTAATGTTATGGCCGAGGCACTCAAACTTCTGGGGGCTAAGGTAAAACGTGAAGGCAAAGTATTGATCATTGACGGAAGCGGAGTAAGTAACTACGAACTTCCCGAGAGTATTTCCAGACGAATGCGGGCTTCGAATCTGGTCATGGGTGCCCTGTTGGGGCGTCTGCATGAAGCCAGGGTAGCCTTTCCGGGAGGCTGTGCCATTGGCTCCCGGCCGATGGATCTGCATATTAAAGGATTTAAAAGCTTGGGTTATGAGATCAGCGAAGGCAGCGGTTATCTGCATGGTAAAGAGCAGCATGCCCAGGGAAAAGAAATCATGCTGGATGTACCCAGTGTGGGCGCAACCGAAAATATTATGATGGCCGCCGCCCTGACCCCGGGATATACAATCATCAGAAATGCTGCCCGGGAACCTGAGATCGTCGATCTGCAAAACTTCATCAATCGCATGGGAGCCAGAATCAAAGGAGCCGGGCTGGATACGATCAGGATTGACGGGGTGGAAAGACTTGGCGGGGTAGAACATACCGTGATTCCTGACCGGATTGAAGCCGGGACCTTTATGGTAGCTGCTGCTATCAGCTGTGGTGACGTATGGCTGGAAAACATAGTGGTGGAACATTTGCAGCCAGTCATATCAAAACTAACCGAAGTGGGCGTGGAAATACTGCCCTGGTCGGGGGGATTACGCGTGGTGGGCAAGAGAAACTATCGACCTACGGATATAAAAACCATGCCTTATCCAGGTTTTCCTACGGATATGCAAGCCCAGATGATGAGCCTTTTGGCTGCGATTCCCGGAACCAGCGTAATGGTTGAAACGATCTTTGAAAATAGATTTATGCATGTGCAGGAATTACGCCGTATGGGTGCAGATATAAAAATAGAAGGCCGGGTTGCCATTATAAAAGGCGGCCATTATGAAGGGGCCAATGTAGAAAGCACCGATTTGCGTGCCGGTGCCGCCCTTATTCTAGCCGGACTTGCCGCCCGCGGTGAAACCAGAATCTCCAAACTCGAGCACATTGATCGGGGTTATGAAAAAATCCACGAAAAATTTAAAGCCCTGGGTGCAGATGTTGAAAGAACCAGTCCGGACTAACGTTGCAGGAAAAATTAAAACGGCTGTATGGCCCGCCTCCAAGGCCTGCTCTAAGCGGATAGACTGAGCGGGCTTTTATTTTTGTAAGAATTTCTTAAATTTTGTGTACCTAATATCAGGGGAATAAAATTTAAAAACTGGAAAAAGATATTGAGTTGCATCAAGATTAAATCACAGTTATCCTTAATTTGTATGCTATATTGTATATGTAGAATTTGATATAATTGCTCTTGATGAATTGGGATATGGCGGGGTAATCTTTATGATGAACAAAGCTGGCAAAATATCATTGCTCATCCTGCTGGCGCTGGTATGTGTATATCTATTTTTGCATAGTACAATTTTCAATATCGATAAGGTAGATGTCAGCGGCAATAAAAAAATAACCAGTGAGGAGATAACCGCCCTGGCAGGGATAACCCCCGGTGAAAATCTGTTTAAGCTTGATCGCGAACTGATCGAGCGCTCGGTTGAAATACACCCGGTGGTAAAAAATGCGCAACTGATCAGACATTTGCCCCATACGGCGGAAATAAAAATTGAAGAGCGTACCAGTTGGGCAATCATTCCCTATGAAGATTTGTTTCTGCTGGTTGATGATGAAGGCCACTGCCTGGATAAGCTCAATAGGCTGCCGGATGGCAATTTGCCCATAATTACAATGGATCAAATGCCACAGCGCGTTAATCTTGGACAGGCAGTCAACCAGGATGCAATCAAAATGATTAAAACGGTCTGGAAATCTTTTGATAGGCAAGATCGCAGCAATATATCGCAATTTCATTATATAAACAAGCAGAAGTCACTGCTGCTGTATACGCTCGAAGGGACCGAAGTACGCTATGGTACGCTGGAGCGGGTAGATGAAAAAGCCGCCAATTTTACCGAAACCCTCAAAATTGAAGCCAGTTTGCACAATGAGGGCAAAGAACAACTTGATTATGTAGATCTTAGATTTTCAGGTCGACCGGTCGTTAAAACCAGAACTTAGAAAGGTGATAAAGATGCGCAGCAAAACAGGACAGGTATCGATCATGATCGTTTGCTTGGTATTGGGGATCATGCTGGCAGTTCAATTCAAAAATACTCAGAATTCAGAGGTTAATCTTCGCGGTGCCAGAACCGATGAAGTTTATGTACGCCTGATGGAAGTGACTGAGGAAAGAGATGCATTGGCCAAAGAGGTATTATCTTTGCGGGAGAAAGTTATCAACGTCAGCAATGATAACAACGCTAATCGTGAATTGCAGGAAGAAATGCAAAAAGCCAATATGGCAGCCGGTTTACTGCCGGTGTATGGACAGGGAATCGTTGTGACCTTAAATGACAGTGCCCGGACGGTGCAGATGGGAGAGGATCCTAATTCGCTGCTGGTGCACGATTCGGATATAATGAGTGTTGTCAGTGAACTCAAAGCATCCGGGGCGGAGGCAATATCCGTTAATGGCGAGCGCATTATCGCCATGTCTGAAATCCGTTGTGCCGGAACCACCATTTTGGTTAACACCAATAGAATAGCTCCTCCCTTTATCGTCAAAGCCATCGGCGATCCGCAGATGCTGGAAAGCGGCCTGACCATAAAGGGCGGCGTAGCGCAAAAACTTAAAGATTACGGATTGCAAATACAGATTCAGAAGAGCGAAAATGTAGAAATACCAGCTTATACCGGTGTCATAAAAATGAAATTCAGTCAGCCTAATAAATAAAACCCGGCCTGTAAACTGCCGGCGGCAAGGGCGCAGGCATATACTACCGGAATTAAAAATAAATGCAAAGGCGGCATGCAAAATGTGGCTGTTGACTCTGTTTTGTCTGTTTATCGGTCTTTTTATTGGTTTCCAGATTCCCATACTATTGCCGGCAGTTTACGTAAAATATATGTCAATTGGGGTTCTGGCAGCACTTGATTCTGTCTTCGGCGGAATCCGCGCTTACATGGAAGATTCTTTTGACAACACCATCTTCATCAGCGGTTTTATTACTAATACACTGTTGGCCGCCGGACTGGCCTATCTTGGTGATCGTCTGGGACTGGAATTGTATCTGGCTGCGGTGGTAGTTTTTGGCGTAAGATTATTCCAAAATTTGGGTATTATTCGTCGATATCTATTGAAAAAATACTGATAAAAATTATGCTTAAAAAAAGGGATTGACAATACGTTTGTGGTATTTATGACACAAGATAAACAAAGGGGTGTTCAAGTATTAACAAACGCAATGTGGTAGTTGGCTTGGATGTGGGTACCAGTTCAATTAAAGCTGCCCTGGCGGAGATCGTATCTCCCGGGACGGTTAACATACTGGGTTTATCCCGTCAACCTTCAGCAGGACTCCGCAAAGGAAATATCGTAGATATTGAAACTACGGCCAGGTCAATTGACAGTTGTCTTAATGAACTGGAGAGACTGACCGGGGTGGAGATTCAGAGTGCGGTTTGCGGTTTCTCAGGTATAAGCATAACCGCCGTCAGCAATCATGCCGTCATTGCAGTTGCCAATCCCAGTTATGAAATTACCGAAGAAGACAAGCGCCGGGTTTTGCAGTTGGCGCAAAACATTGCCCTTCCGCCCGATAAAATGATTGTGCAATTAATTGAACGCCAATATATAGTCGATGGCTATGATGGAGTCAAAGATCCCGTAGGTATGGTGGGCAGCCGGCTGGAAGCAGAAGTACTGATCATCATTGCAGCTGCAGCAGCCCTGCAAAATCTGCAAAGATCAGCCGACCGTATTAATCTCTATCTGGAAAGATTTATTTACAGCCCGATTTTGATGTCCGAGGCGGTTCTGATGCCGGCAGAAAAGGAAATGGGCGTAGCTCTGGTTGATTTGGGCGGAGGTACTACGGAAATAAGTGTTTTCCAGGAGGGCGCACTTTTATCAACCAGTGTTTTGCCAATCGGCGGAGATTACATAACCAGAGACCTGGCTATTGTCCTCCGGACTTCTATTGAAGAAGCGGCCCGCATCAAGGAAGAAAGCGCGGTAGCCGCCATTGCACTGGCCAATTCGGAAGTGATGGTAAATGTACGCAATATTCAGGGCAATGAAATAAAACAGGTTTCCCAGCATGTCATCGCTGATATCGTTGCGGCACGGGTTACAGAAATAACCGAGATGATCCATGCTGAACTGGTCCAAACCGCATATTTTGACAAGCTTCCCGGCGGACTGGTTTTATCTGGAGGCGGAGCCCAGCTAAAAGGGATTGCCGAGGTTATGGAAAATTATTTGAATATACCGGTGCGTGTGGGTAGGCCGGACAATATAAGGGGTTTACAGCACGAATACAATCAGCCCCAGAATGCAGTAGTGCTTGGCTGTATCGGCTACGCAGTCCTGAAGGCAATTCCCGGTCTGATCGAGGATAACCGCAGGTTTTCAACGGTTTTCAGCAAGATATCATATTGGTTTAGGGATTTATTTGCTTAATAATGGAGGAGGTTACGTGATGCCATTGGATTTTGATGTGGAAATGCAGCAGTTCGCAGATATCAAGGTGGTTGGAGTTGGCGGCGGTGGCAATAATGCCATTAACAGAATGATTGAAGCCGGCCTTAAAGGGGTTGAATTTATTTCGATCAACACGGATTCACAGGCGTTGTTTTTGTCCAAAGCAGAAAAGAAAATCCAGGTAGGAGAAAAACTTACCAAAGGTCTGGGAGCAGGTGCTGACCCTGAGATAGGTATGAAAGCAGCCCAGGAAAATGAAGATGATATCTTGCGGGCACTCCAGGGTGCAGATATGGTATTCGTAACCGCCGGCATGGGTGGAGGAACCGGCACGGGAGGAGCACCGATTATTGCCCGTCTGGCCAAACAGGTTGGCGCCTTGACCGTGGGGGTGGTGACAAAACCGTTTTCCTTTGAAGGCCGCAAGCGTAATCAACAGGCAGAAGCCGGTATTCAGGATCTGAAGAATGAAGTTGACAGCCTTATTACTATTCCCAATGACAGATTGTTGCAGGTGGTAGATAAAAATACCGCATTTAACGATGCTTTTCGTATTGCCGATGATATATTGCGACAGGGTGTTCAGGGTATATCTGACCTGATCGCTGTACCCGGAGTCATCAATTGCGATTTTGCCGATGTCAAGACCGTTATGAAGAATACCGGTTCGGCACTGATGGGAATAGGCCGGGCAACGGGTGACAATCGGGCAGCGGAAGCGGCCCGCATGGCAGTTTCCAGTCCCTTGTTGGAAACCTCGATCGAAGGTGCCCGTGGTGTTTTGTTTAATATCAGCGGCGGCAGCAATCTGACCTTGTTTGAAATCAATGAAGCGGCTGAGATCATCCATCAGTCTGCGGATGTGGAAGCCAATATTATCTTTGGTGCCAATATTAATGAAAAGCTGGAAGAAGAAGTAATGGTCACGGTTATCGCCACCGGTTTTGATGCCAAAAAGCCAGTGCTGAGTGAGCCGGTTCTTCGCTCCAGGCCGGTGGAGAGCAGCCAGAGCATCCTGGACAAGAATGACCTCGAGATTCCTCCATTTTTAAGACGCAGTCGTTAAGAACGGATATTAAGAACGGATATACAATATAGATTGGCCTTAGCCGTTAACACGGCTTTGTCGATGACCTTGAGCCGGGTAAGAAATTACCCGGTTTATTTGTTTATCTGCCGGAAGAATAGTTTGTACAGTACCTAAAAACAACATTTTATTAAAGCCGGATTTACTATAATTTGGAATACATACTGTGTCAGAAAAATCATATGCCTTATGAAGGGTTATTTTTTAACCTGATTTACAGACTGAGTAGGTGGTGCTTGATACCCACTGGCAAGGAGAACATATGCATGCAGCCAAAGTATATGCAGACCTGACATTTCTGATCAATCTGAGCATGGATTTTTTGCTCCTGTGGACAACCGCCAGACTTTGCCGGGTATCCATATCATACCGCCGCTTATTTCTGGCTGCTTTCCTCGGCGGCATATATGGGGTCGGCAACCTGCTGGCAGCATTAACCATATTTTATACACTACCTGCCAAAGTGCTTATGTCATGCCTGCTTTTGTTCATTGCCCTGCGGCCGGTTAATTGGCAGCAATTTCAGAAATCATTTTTGGTTTTCTTCAGTTTAAGTTTCGTCGCCGCCGGGGCCAGTATGGCAGCAACTTTCCTGCTGCCCGGGTCGGAGGAAGCATCCTGGTCATACTTTTACCTGTTGCTGGGCGCCGCAGCACTCATCTTGATTTCCTTTCACGCCGAACGCTATTTTAAACAAACCTTGCTGCCGGCCTTGCTCAAATACCAGGTCAGGCTGCGCTTTGAAGACAAGATCTGCAGGGGAGAAGGGTTTCTTGATACTGGCAACGGCTTGCGTGACCCTTTGACCCGTCGCCCTATTGTAGTAGCCGAATATGCCTTTTTGCAGTCCTGTTTGCCGGAAGAACTGAATCGTGCCATGACAGATGATATAAATGAGGATCAACGGCTGGAAGCATTCAGTCGCAGCAGTTGGGGAAACCGCTTGCGTTTGATCCCATTTTCATCCCTGGGCAAGAAAAATGGTATGTTAATCGGGCTGCGCTGCGATGAGGTCGGGATAAAGATAGGCCGTCGGGAAATGTTGCACAAAAATTTAGTTGTGGCCATCTACCCGTATAAGCTAAGTGCCGAGGACGATTATCAGCTGCTGATACCGTCCGAAGTCGTGCAATAAGCAAAGGGGGAACGATTATGAAACTGGGTGAAAAATTTAGATTCCTGAAATTACGTTTTTTAAAGTGGTACGTCAGGAAGAAACTCCCGGGCTACGTTCATTACATCGGATCAGCCGAAATTCTGCCGCCGCCCTTAAAGGAAGGCGAAGAAATCAATCTGATTTCCCGGCTGGGCAGCGGTGATACAGCCGTAAAAGCGACGTTGATCGAACATAATCTGCGTCTGGTGGTATACATCGCCAAGAAATTTGAAAATACCGGTATCAATATCGAAGATTTGATCTCCATCGGTACCATTGGCCTAATCAAGGCAGTCAATACCTTTGAACCCAGTAAGAATATTAAATTGGCTACATATGCATCCCGCTGCATCGAAAACGAAATCCTGATGTATCTGCGCCGTAATTTAAAAAACAAAGCCGAAGTATCCCTGGACGAACCGCTCAACGTGGATTGGGACGGCAATGAACTGCTGCTGTCTGATGTGCTCGGTACAGAAGCCGATATGATCTACAAGACCATCGAAGGAGAAGTAGAAAAATCATTGCTCCAACAGGCCATGCATAAGCTTAATCCCCGTGAAAAAATAATTATTCAGCTGCGATTTGGACTAAACAATGGTTATGAGAAAACCCAAAAAGAAGTAGCCGATATTCTGGGTATCTCTCAATCCTATATATCACGCCTGGAAAAAAGAATCTTAAAACGGCTGCAACGAGAAATACGTAAGATTGAATAATAAGTAACGATTTAATAAATAACCCCCCAACATACCCGCTTTCCTGTTACCAAAATGTGCCAGGAGGCGGTTTTTTTTGCCTTACCCATAAATCGGATGATATAAAGAATACGGTTCGGATCGCTTGGAATAATATATAACAAATAAGTAAATAATTATAAAACCCTTTAAGTATAAATGCCGTTAGTAAGGGCATGCTTAAAAAAAGTAACATGAGCAGGAAGGGGTAGCTCTTTGATTAATAAGGTAGAAATTTGTGGTGTCAACACTGCCAAGTTACCGGTACTAAAAAATGAAGAGATGCGTAAACTTTTTACTGCTATGCAATCCGGGGAAACAGGTGCCCGGGAAAAATTGATTCAAGGGAATTTAAGATTAGTTTTAAGTGTTATTCAGCGTTTCAGCAACCGCGGCGAGTATGTGGATGATCTGTTTCAGGTTGGCTGTATCGGTTTGATCAAAGCCATCGATAATTTTGATCTGGGACAGAATGTCAGATTCTCAACCTATGCCGTACCCATGATCATCGGCGAAATCCGCCGCTATCTACGTGACAATAATTCCATTCGCGTTTCCCGTTCCCTGCGCGATATCGCCTATAAAGCACTGCAGGCAAGAGAGAGGATGCTGGCTGAAAACGGTACCGAGCCGTCCATTTCACAGTTGGCCGAACAGTTGGAAGTACCCCGGGAAGAAGTCGTTTTTGCCCTGGACGCTATTCAGGAACCGGTTTCTCTGTTTGAACCGATATATAACGATGGCGGAGACCCGATCCTGGTCATGGACCAGATCAGCGATGACACTAACTCGGATGAACTTTGGCTCGAATCCATCACCATCAATGAAGCCCTTAAACGATTGAGTGAGCGGGAAAAACATATCATGGCGCTGCGTTTTTTTTACGGTCGTACCCAGATGGAAGTCGCCGACGAAATAGGCATCTCCCAGGCCCAGGTATCACGCTTGGAAAAGGCGGCACTCAAACAGCTGAAAAAGTACGTATAATGAGGATTTTGCATAATTCGAAATTTAACAGAAAAGTCCTTGGGATAACACAATATATAGAGCGATAACTTTTTCAGAGCAGCTATATACAGGATTGTTTTTTGGCAAAAGTTAATTATGCAAAACTCTAATAATCTAAACGGAGGGCAGGATATGAAAAAAAATCTGCTGGTTCTGGTATTGTTGGCCGTCATTCTGACCATGGCAGTACCTTTGACCAATTATTTGCAGCAAAGTGACAATGCCTTTACCTATAACAACATAATAAGCATCCAACCCGGACTCAATCATTAAAAATTTTGAGCAATGCTCGAATTCCTGGGAAGGTTTGGCCGAATATGATAAGATAAAGAAAAGCCAGGGGAAAGCAGGTAAATTTTATCAAAGACGATTCGATCAGACTGATATGGGCAGGAAAAAACAGGCCTTCGGATCAGGAAGGACCTGCTGCCTTGCTGCCTGTAGTGCAAAACGTTTATCCCCGCCCCCTGTTTAATGAAAGCAATATTTTGGATCCAGCCGGCCGGGAGCTTACCGACCGGTCGATTACCAACCAATACTTCCAGGCTGACAATCTCCAAGTCCTTAAGGCCTGGTCCCAAACAGAAAATAACCCGCCCATCAAGCTAATCTATATTGACCCCCCGTTTATGAGTCAGATACATTACCGTTCGCTGAAAGAGAACTCCGGGCAGCATGCCTTCGAGGACAGGTGGCAGCCCGAAAGTTATCTGGATATGCTTTATCCGCGGCTGCGTTTAATGCGGGAAGTGCTGGCCGAAGACGGCAGCATTTTTGTACATGTGGACTGGCACGTAAGCCACTACGTACATTTACTGCTGGATGAGATTTTTGGAGCGGCAAACTTCATCAATGAAATCGTGTGGTGTTACAGTGGCGGAGGCAATTCCCGCCGTCATCTGCAGCGCAAACACGATCTGATTTTCTGGTATGGAAAGAGTCCCTCATATACATACAATCCCCAGCATCGTCCCTATACCAAAGGAACCCTGGAAAGAGGACTAACCGCAGTGAAAGGCGATAAATACAAATTAGCCGCTGAAGGCGCATTGCTGCAGGATTGGTGGACAGATATCAATAAAATATTAAGTCCCACTGCTTACGAAAATTTCAAATACCCCACCCAAAAACCGCGGCAATTGCTGAACCGGATAATAAAAATGGCATCCCATCCCGGCGATCTTGTGGCCGACTTTTTTGCCGGTTCAGGCACCACCGCCGAAGTTTGCAATGAACTGGGGCGGCCCTGGATCATGTGTGATAACAGTCCCTTGGCTTTACAGACCACCATCAGCCGTTTGGCCCGGGCTGACTCCCCTCCCTTTGCCATCTACGCCGATTCCACCGCGAATAAAACAGCTCCCGAAAATGGAAACGCTGTAAGCACAGCGAAATTAAAAATGAAAGCCATCACCGTCCAGGAAAACGGCGATGATCACGTATGGGTAAGTTTGGGAATCGATGCTTATCAGCCCCAGGAACTGCCTGCCAACCGGACCCCGGAAGAATTTGCTTCCTTCATCGAATTCTGGGAGATCGATCCCGATTATAACGAAACCATATTCAATTCCCGCTATCAGCTCCTCCGTCCCCGGCAACAAAAACCTGGATTGCTGCCCTTAAATATCCTGCTGTCCCTGCCCCGCCGCCAGACCTATAAAATAGCGATAAAAGTGCATGATATCTTTGCCGGCCAGCAAATACAAGTCTTAACTTTTAGTCTTTCTGCTTCCGCCCAAAAATAAATACCGTATAATAATCTCTTGCATTGATTAAGTATTTGTGCTATCAATTGCTTTAGAACTTATTTCCAATTTCGTTCTGGAAATTCGAGGTGAGCTAGATGGAAACAAACGAGCTGGCCAGTCTCTTTTGTTTACATAGCCTGGAGCAGATAGGAAACCGTACCTTATGGAAAATAAAAAATTACTTCGGAAGCTTTCAGAACTGTCTTGATGCCCCAAGCCAGGATCTGCAGGCCTCTTTTTTAAGTGAAGATATCGCCAGCCGCATTCTAGCTGCCCGGCAGAATATCGATAGACAGCAGATGCTCAAGGACTATTTAGACAGCGGGGCACGCCTCAGTTGCATAGAAGATGAAGATTATCCGCTCTGGCTGGGAAAAATCCATGACCCGCCCTATTTATTGTATTACCGGGGAGAACTATCCAGCCTGAACGAGTTGTCTATAGCCATCGTCGGCTCACGCCGCGCCAGCAGTTACGGCAAAATCCAGTCCTTTCGCCTGAGCCGGGAACTGGCCGCAAAAGGAATCACCATAGTAAGCGGCATGGCCCGCGGCATTGATACCGAAGCCCATAAAGGAGCACTCGAAGCAGGCGGCCAAACCATAGCCGTGCTTGGCAGCGGACTGGATGTAATCTATCCGCCCGAAAACAAACAGCTGTATAATGAAATCAGCCAGCAGGGAGCAGTCATCACCGAGTTTCCTCCCCATACCCACCCCGAACCAGGTAATTTCCCCATGCGCAATCGGGTCATTGCCGGGTTGAGCAGAGGAGTGCTGGTGGTAGAGGCCCAACAGCGCAGCGGCGCCTTGATAACCGTAGATTTTGCCCTCGAACAGGGCCGCGACGTATTTGCCGTTCCCGGCCCCATAAACAGCAAAAACAGTGAAGGAACCAACAACCTAATCAAACAAGGAGCTTGCCTTGTAACAGAAATCAATGATATATTATCCGAATACGGGATTGATCAAGAAGAAAACGAAACCAACCTGCAACAGGGAAAGCTGTTTGATTTAAGTAGCGAGGAAAAATTGGTTTTGGAACTGCTCAGCAGTGAATCAAAACATTTTGATGATCTTGTCTACGAAAGCAAACTAACTATCGGCGAACTTAGCACCTACCTGCTGCAGATGGAATTAAAAGGCATAATAAAAGCCCTGCCCGGCAATTACTATGTAAAGATATAAATACTAACGGCGCAGCCGAGCCCTAATGGCAGAGCCCGAAGCCCGATAGAAAACGTTGGCAGAGGTTTATGCTTAAGATAAGCGTTAGGGGGTAAGGCGACAGCCGTGCGACGGA
>ERZ764778.1205-NODE-1205-length-27389-cov-8.035487_pt1 | contig 27389 bp, 16 predicted proteins | sample MGYA00374951_ERZ764778 | MGnify/ENA primary metagenome ERZ764778 (study PRJEB28918, sample SAMN05720193) | bioreactor metagenome | isolation source: Anaerobic biogas reactor | place: USA:Washington, USA | collected 2015-08-08 ...
CGGCCGGGAATCGTACTTACAGTGAAGATCTGGGCAATATCGAGATCGCAACGCCTTATGTGTCGGTAGAGGCACCTTCGCCGGTGATCAACAGAAATATAAAGATAACCGGTAAAGCGCTGGCCGATCAGCATGTGCGGGTGTACGACGGGGAATATTTCCTGGGTGAAGCGACAGCCAATCGTTATGGGTTATGGCAGATGCAAGTGCTTCTTCCTGATCGGGGCCAGCCGGCCATGCACTTTCTCAACGCCCAGACCGGGGAGGGAGAAAGTCTTATTGGTTCTCTGCCGGTACGGGTTGTTTTCGATCCTGATCATCCGACCATCACCCGCTTTACCATGCAGCAGACGGATGGACGATTGGTGGAAATCGATCCGCAGCTGGGGGTGGCTTCGTTCCCATACGTATTTGTGCCGGGCATGAATTTCACCTTCAACATCACCTTTAACAACCATCAGGCGGTGGAAGAAGTTGCCCTGATCGGCAGCAATGAACGTTCCGACCGAACCTATCCGGCAGTCTGGAACGAAGCCGAACAATGCTATTCGGTCACGGCCAAATTTGAATACTCCAGCGGCACACCAGGGGATCTATACGTCAGTTACAAAATCAAGGATACGCCTTATCAGCCAGTCATTTTCCCTTCCAGCGAGGAGGAATTAAGAGCACTGGACGAGGAACTGCGCCGGGCTATGTCGCAGCCGTGGCGGGATGCAACGGTAACGGTGGATGACCCTGGACAGGTGACTGAGCCGGGCAGCGGACCTAATCCGAGTCCGCAGATCAACATTGCTTTAAACGATAATCCACAGCAGTTATTGAACATCACTTTTGGCTATAACGAGATCAGTAATTTTGCTGCCAATCCAGCGATACCAATGATTGGTATCTCCAATGGTACCAATGTTTCCAATCTGAAGGACGAAATCGATTCTCCGTCCAATCCCTCCGAACCCGGGTTCCGTCTGCGCAGGAGCTGCGTGATCCCGGCCAGTGTACTTAATGATTATCTTGCCGCCGGCAGTCAGAGTTTTTCCGCCCAGGCCAGCAATTCAGTCGAATTGTGGGTCATGGCTGAATCGCCTTATGAAGGCGGGATGCAGTTGGCTGATTTGTATGATACGGTCAAATCAGGTTTTGATTTCAAAGACAAATTGGATGAATTGAGTGCTTTTCAGGATCAGGCGGCCAGAAGCTGCAACAGCGGCGCAGCCGGATATTACAATGATATGGCGGAACACCTGGCCGATACTGCCATGATTAATTTATCCATCAAATATACCCTGCAGGCGGGCGGGATAGCGTTGGGACTGACCGGGGTTGGCCTCATTGGTACCGCCGCGGTAGGAGTAATCAGCAATCTGCTGACGGAAGTCGGCGACGCCAAATGGGAAAAGAACTTTAATGATTTGAAACAGCAACTGAGCAATGATGATGAATGCAAGGACGACGAGGAAGACGACGACAATGATGATCGCGATGACAGTGACGACCGGGACGACTGGGATGACCGGGATTATCCCAAAAAGAAAAAGAAAATAGCCAAACCCAAATATATTTGGGATCCCAGCGGATATGTCTATGAAGCCGTTGTTGACAATCGCCTCGCGGGTGTTACCACTACCATTTTTGAAAAGGATGATGATAGCGGTCAGTTGGTTTTCTGGGATGCAACCGAGTATTTGCAGGAAAATCCGCTTGTTACTGACAGTCAGGGACGCTATGCCTGGGATGTACCGGCCGGATACTGGCAAGTGGTATATGAAAAAGAAGGATATCAGACTGCTTACAGTTCGCTATTGGAAGTGCCTCCGCCGCAATTGGATGTCAATGTGCCCATCGTATCTCTTGCTCCCCCCGTGGTAACAGGGGCTGCGGCCGCCGGCGGAGGTAGTTGCCTGGAAATCTCTTTTGACAAGTATATGCGTTTAAATAGTTTGACCGATACTACGGTTACCGTTCTGCTGCCGGGACAAGTGGACGAGTTTGGCAACCCTGAGCAGGTTGCAGGAACCATCAGCGGAATAAGCCCGAGTTATGCTCAGGATACCCCGGGTGTACAACTGGTAAAAGTGGTGCGATTTACCCCGACAGAACCGCTTGCGGTAGGTGAAAATGTAAACGTACAGGTAAGTCAGATGGTGCAGAGTTATGCCGGACGGACGATGGCGGCGGATTACAGCACGACGCTTATGGTACCGGCAGTGACGGTGCCGGAAGAACCGACGCCGCCCGGCAACGGATTATCTAGTGGGAGAAGAAGTAATCCGCCCGTGACTGACTTGCTGAACAGCATCAGCCAAATGGTCAGTGTTACCAATGGCGCCCGGCTGAACAGCAAAGATGATGCAGCTGTAGTTACCATTCCGGCAAACGCAGTCTCGGCCGACGGAACGCTGAAAATTTCTCTGGGCGGCAGCAACGTTCCTTCCCCGGGCAGCCTGGCAGCGGGCAGTCAGGTCTATGAAATTGAGCTTGAAAATACAACGCTTAACGGTCAGGCAACCATCAGCATTAAATATGATCCGGAACGCTTCAGAAACATAGCGCCTGAGCAGATTGGCATTTATTACTGGGAAGAAAGCCGGAGCAGATGGGTTTACATGGGCGGGGTAGTGGATAGCGAGAATCATCGGGTTACGGTTACCGTAAAACATTTCAGCCTGTATGCAGTTATGGCTGATTCATCCATTCCCGTTTTCAAGGATACTAATACTCACTGGGCTTATCCGGAGATCGTCCATCTGGCTGGTCTGAGAATCACGGGAGGATACCCGGACGGAACCTTTAGACCGGATGAGAAAATCACCCGGGCTGAGTTTGCCAAGCTGTTGGTCGAAGCCATGGGTTGGCATCCGGGTGAAGGAAAAGTTGGTTTTGCAGATGCGGCTGATCTTCCCGCCTGGGCATCAGGTTACATCGCCACCGCAGCTGACAAGGGTGTGATCAAAGGTTATGCCGATTCAACCTTCCGGGCGGAACAGCTTATCAATCGTGCGGAAATGGCTGCCATGGTGATCCGCGCCATGAACGTCGGCAAGAGTTATCAGGAGGAAACTATCGGCAGTAACTTTGCTGATAACAAATCGATCCCATCCTGGGCCCAAAATGCAATAAACCTGGCGGTAAATACAGGCATCCTCAAAGGACTGCCCGGCAATATCTTCGGCCCCCTGCAAAATGCCACCCGGGCGGAGACAGCCGTGATCCTGATTCGCATGCTGGATAACCCTGAACTTACCGCAGCACCTGAACAAACCCAGAATATCAGTGCCAGTGGTGTGGTGGCGGTCAGTGAGATATCAGGCCTACATTACGAATTGAGAAGCTGTGCCAGCAGTCAGACCGCTGAATATGTCCTGATTCCCAATAGCGAAGTCCTGGCTGAACGGCTGAAAACACTTCTTGGCCAGGCAGTTACCGTGACCGGCAGCCTTTATGAAGGAGCAGATATTTATATGCGCGGACCGTTGCTGAAGGTTACGGGGATAAAGATAGATGCAAGCCCTGCCGGGGGCTGAAGCAGATAAAATGAAGCCGGCGGTTTCAATGAATAATTAAAAATAAGGATAGCTGTCCCTTTTTCTTATCAGACAAGGGACAGCTTTTTTAGCGCTGCGGATGTCTATTTTTCTCCAGGCCTAGATTTTTGCAGGTATTTGCGGGTAAAATTACTAATATATAATGAATGAAGAATTATCGTGGGGGTATAAGCAATTGAACAATGACAGGTTAAAAGTTAAAGCCAAAGATTTGCGCAAAAGTTGCAACCCTTCCATTTTCAAGTTTGAAACCACCGCTGAAATCAAACCGCTGCAAGGCATCATCGGTCAGGAACGCGCGGTTCGATCCCTCGATTTTGGGTTGGATATCGAAAACGACGGCTATAATATCTACCTTTCCGGTGCTTTCGGCACCGGCAAAACGACCCTGGCCCGGGAGATGCTGGAGAAGAAAGCACGTCGTAAAAAAGCGCCGGGAGATTGGTGCTACGTTCATAATTTCAAGCATCCGGACTGTCCGCGCGCCCTGTCGCTGCCAGCGGGGATGGGCAGGAATTTTAAACAGGATGTGGCGGAGGCTATGGAAGGAATCATGCAACAAACCCTCAAGGCCTTCGAAAGTCAGGATTATAATACCAAAAAAAGCACCATTATGAATCAATTTATGGAAGAAACCAATCGCATGTACTTGCAGTTGGAAGAAGAATCACGCAGTTATGGATTCAGTATTTCCCGTACCAACAACGGGGTCAGCAGCGTCCCGCTGAAGAACGGGGAGATGCTCAGTCAGGAAGATTACATGTCCATGTCGGAAGAGGAAAGATTGGATTTACTGAAACGCAGTTCATTCATTCAGGAAAAAATCAACGAATCCATTCGTGTCTATAAAGAACTGGAAAAGGCAGTCAAACAAACCCTTAAGGAATTGGAAACGGAAACCACAATGAAAGCGATCGAGCCTTATTATGGCAAATTGCTGAAAAAATACGGAGCTTACAGTGAGGTGGCTGATTACCTGCGCGAAATGCAGCAGGATGCTTTGAAAAACATAGACCTGTTCACGGGGGAAGAAGATGCATCGGGAATGAATTTCTTTCGCCATTTGGATAAAAAAAGTGCGCTGCGACGCTATCAGGTAAATCATTTCGTCGATTGCGGGGAATTAAAACATGCGCCGGTGATTTTTGAATCGAATCCCACTTACAGCAATTTGTTCGGTCAGATTGAGTTTGAAAGCGAATTCGGGGTATTGTCCACAGATTTTACCAAAATCAAGTCCGGCGCGGTGCATCGCGCCAACGGCGGATATCTGGTATTGCATGTCTATGACATTATTAAGAATTTTTACGTCTGGGATAAATTAAAAAGAGTACTGCGCAACAAAGAGATCGTGGTAGAAAGCCTGAGCAAAAATTTGGGCCTGGGCAACAGCGAAACCTTGCAGCCGGAAAGGATTCCGGTCGATCTCAAGCTGGTGTTGATCGGCGAACCGATTTACTATTATCTGCTTTATACCCAGGATGAGGAATTCCAAAAATTATTCAAGATAAAAGCTGACTTTGATGTAGAAATGAATCGCAGCTTAGTACATATGAAAGATTACGCACGTTTGATCAGTTCGGTTTGCAGCAGCCAGGAATTGTGCCATTTTGATCCGGGTGCAGTCGCCAGGGTGGTTGACTATGGCAGCCGTATGGCGGAAGACCAGCGTAAATTGAGTACGCTGTTTAATAAACTGGTGGAAATTATTTACGAAGCCAATTGCTGGGCTCGCTACGAAAAGGCCGATGTCGTCAGCGCCGGGCATGTCCAAAAAGCAATTGCGGAAAAGAAATATCGTTCCGCCATGATCGAGGAAAAAATTCAGGAACAGATCGATCAGGACAGTCTGATCATCAATGTTTTTGACCGTAAAGTGGGGGAATTGAACGGTCTGGCAGTATATGCAATGGGCGATTATTCTTTTGGCAAACCGGTGCGTATCACCGCCAAAACCTTTATGGGTGAAAAAGGACTGGTCAATATCGAACGCGAAATCCAGCTCAGCGGCAAGATCCACAGCAAGGGAGTCTTGACCCTGAGTGGTTACATGGGTGCCCAATACGCGCAGGACAAAAATTTATCCTTGTCCGCCAGTCTGACGTTAGAGCAAAGCTATTCCGGAATTGAAGGTGACAGTGCCTCGAGTGCTGAATTATATGCCCTTTTATCGAGTCTGGCCGACTTGCCGCTGGAACAGGGCATAGCGGTAACCGGTTCTGTCAACCAGAATGGTGAGATTCAGCCGGTGGGTGGTGTCAATCAGAAAATCGAGGGTTTTTTCCAGGTCTGCCGGCAAAAAGGCCTGAATGGCAGGCAGGGCTGTGTTATCCCTGAAAAAAATCTGGCCCAGCTGATGCTGGACGAAGAAGTTGTTGCCGCGGTGCAAAGCGGCCAGTTTAATATCTGGGCAGTGGAAACGATCGATGAAGGGATCGAAATTTTAAGCGGCATACCCGCTGGAAAGCGTGATGAGAATGGCAAATTCCCCCCCGGTACGGTTCATTTTATGGTTGATGAACAGCTCTGTCTATGGAATCGTAAAGGCAGAAGAGGAGAAGCGGGAATAAACGATGGATCGGAAAATGTTTCCCGGGCGGTACGTTTGCGCCGAAGGAGGAGATAGTTACATGACACGGAATATTAAAATCAGCCTGCTGATGGTATTTCTGCTGGCCGTTCTTTCCATAGCCGGCTGCAAATTAAATGTCCAGCAGCTTTGGCAGAAGACGCAGCCGGCCGAGCCAAAACTTCTGAATGTAGAAATGCATTTTGCCAATGGTGACGTTGTATACGGTTATGTCAAAAACATGGGCGTTGATGAGGAAGGTAAAGTATATAACGGCGGTTCTTCTGTCAGTTTCATCTATGACCAGCAGGGAAAAATAATCGGATCCTTCAACTACGCCCGGCTGGAATATATGAAACTAATCCCTTGAGAAATGACGTGCCGGGCAGGTACATCCGGTTAACCAGCAGCAGTATTTACGCATATCCTTTAATAAGCCATAATCAAGAAGTGATAAAAGGGAGAGGGGAGAAACTTATGAAAACACTGGCGGCCAGATGTTTAATGTGCGGCAAGTCTTATCAGCTGGATGAGGACAACAAAGATTTCAAAAAACTAAGTGAGAAGAATCTTTCGGAAGCAGCTTTTATCTGCGATATGTGCAGCAATAAAGTCCGTTATGAATCAGACGAGCAAAGGAAACCCAAAAAACCGGTCAGCTAACGGTTTGACGTAAAGAGGAGGCTAACGCTTGCAGAATACAAGCATAACCAACCAACAGGGTGAAAAGCTGGCAGCAATTATCTTTACTCCCCAGGCAGAACCACGTTTGCTGGTGGTTGTATGTCACGGGTTCAGGGGGGGCAAGGAAAACGGAGGACGTATTTTTCAATTCGCCGAACGCCTTAATCAATTGGGAATAGCCGTTCTGGCATTTGATTTCAGCGGCAGCGGTGAGAGTGAAGGCGATTTTGCCAGGATAACGCTGAGCCGTCAGGCTGCTGATTTAAAAGCAGTTATCGATTACGCCTGTGAACGCTTTGAGGTGCCGGTTGTCCTGCTGGGACGCAGTTTTGGCGGCAGTACGGTTATTGCCGCAGGTGCCGGGGACAAGCGCATCGCTGCGTTTATTCTCTGGTCGACCCCGATTTTTATGGAAAAAACATTTGCCGCTATGCTGCCGGAGACGTATAAAATGATGCAATCCGGGCAAATTGTTGTTGTTAAGGACGGCTTTGGCAGCTTTACCATGGGGCCGCAACTCGCAGCAGATTTTGCTGATCATGATATGAACGGTTATTTGCAGGCTGTTGAACAGCAACCGGTACTCATTATCCATGCCCAAGATGATGAATTGGTAGCACCGGAAAATGCAGTTTATATGAAAGACCACCTGGAAAATGTGACCTTCCATCTGGTCGCGCAGGCAGGGCATAGATTCCTGGAGAAGATCGAAGTCAGAGAAGACCTGACTATTGCATGGTTAAAAAAAATATTTTTAATAAATGCGGAGGCATAAATGAACTTTGATTTTTCCAGTATTGATTCTACGGTGCTTTATATAAAAAGTTTTGGTATTTATGGATCATTGGTGGCGTTTATACTTTTCTTCCTGCAGGCCATTGCTCCGATTATTCCTTACATTATAATTGCCGGTGCTGCCGGAATGATTTTTGGTAAATGGATCGGTTTTTTACTGGCCTGGCTGGGGGCGATTGCCGGTGCCTGGTTTCTGTATTGGATTGCCAGCAAAATCGCCGGCAATCGTTTGGTGGTTAAGCTCCAGCAGCGCTATAATTTCGATATTGCCAGAATTGATAACCGTCATATTTTCTGGGTATTGCTGGCCTGCCGTGTGTTCCCGGTAGTACCAACTCCGCTAATAAATATCGGATCTGCATTAGCGGGAGTAAGTCCGAAAATATTTCTGTCATCATCTGCGTTAGGAAAGATGCCCTGGGCCTTTATATATGTTGCGCTAGGCAACTACCTGATGCAAAGTAAAAATATCAGCAATACTCTCACCTTGATCGGCCTGATCCTGCTCATATCCTTTCTGGGCATAACCTATTTCCGCAAATTACTGCCCAAATACTATCGTTAAATCATCGGAATTGTGGAAATATTACAAATACAAATTAAATATCGAAAAATATGTCTATTTGGCATGACGCGGAAATATCGGTCATGCTTATTTTTAATAGGTAAAATCGAGTTTTTGATCAATATAATCAAAATATTTACATATTTAAAGAAGGGAATTTAATTGTAATGTAGAATGTACAAATAGATAAAGTATATTACGATATAAAATTAAGGAGGAGTTTGGAATGGCTGCAAACAATTTTATTCTCGACACCAGAGACCATAAGTTCGTGCTTAAAGAATGGCTGGATTTGGACAAAGTATTAGGTTTTGATGCTTACAAGGACTATTACACCAAGGACGATGTGGATACTTTCATTGAACTGGTCTATAAAATGTGTAAGGATGTTATTGCCCCGGCTAACGGAGATTGCGATGAGATTGGCAACAAATTTGTTGATGGCAAGGTTATAACCCCCGAAGCCACCAAAAAAGCTTATCACACCATCGTTGATGCCGGCCTTGGACCGCAGTTCGGTGATCGTGAAGCGGAAGGCCGTATGCCCATGTGTTTTGGCTCATCACTCTGCGAAATGGTTATTAATGCTTCCCCGGCAATTTCGACTTTATATGGTTTATCCATGGGTAATGGAGCAGTTATCGCCAATTTTGCCACCCCTGAATTAAAAGAAAGATTCCTGCCCAAGATGTTCGCCGGTGAATGGGGCGGAACCATGTGCATCACTGAAGCCGGAGCAGGCTCTGACGTAGGCAACGCATCCACCAAAGCTTATCCGACTGATACCCCCGGGCTTTACAAGATTAAAGGCGGCAAGATGTTTATCACTGCCGGCGACCATGACATCTGCGAAAACTTTATCCATCTGGTATTGGCACGTATCGAAGGCGCCCGGGAGGGAACTGCTGGTCTGTCTCTGTTTATCGTTCCCAAGATCTGGGTCAATGAAGATGGCAGCCTGGGTGCCCCCAACGATGTAAATACCGTGGGTATTGAGCATAAAATGGGTATGAAAGGTTCACCTACTTGTACGCTGGCATTTGGCGAAGATAACAATTGTTACGGCTACCTGATCGGTAATCCGCCCGATGAAAAAGGCAAAGGCGAAGGCATGGCCCAAATGTTCCAGATGATGAATGAAGAAAGACTGGGAACCGCTGTTCTGGCTTTAGGAACCTCGTCGGCTGCTTTCCAGCAATCGCTGGCTTATTCCAAAGAAAGAGTCCAGTCGGTCAAGCTGACCGATATGAGAGGGCCGTCAGTCAGAATCATTGAACATGAAGACGTAAGACGCATGCTTATGTTCCAGAAATCCATCATAGAAGCCTGCCGGGCGATGATTATGAAAACCTATTATTATATCGATCTGATGCATGACAGCCCCGATCCGGCGGAAAGAGAATTTGCCGAAGCCATGTTCCATATGAGCAATCCGCTCTGTAAGGCCTATACCTCAGACATGGCCTGGCAGACGATCTGCGAGGCTATTCAGGTCTATGGTGGTTACGGCTTCATTGAAGAATATCCCTGTGCTCAGTATGCCCGTGACGTAAAGATCTTCTCCATCTGGGAAGGCACCAACTACATCCAGGCGCTGGATCTCTGCGCCCGCAAAATGACCATGAAAAAAGGCAAAGTCGTAATGACTTTCATGCAGGAAATTGGCAAGACCCTTGCAATTCACAAGAACGTTGCCGGTTTTGAAGATGAAATTAAAATTTTGGGTGAAGCGTTTACTGATTATCAAGGAATCTTAGGTCTCTTCAACGGCTTTATGACCAGCGGTAAAATCAATATGCTGGGTGTATTTGCTACCCGTATTCTGCATGCCACCGCCATGGTCTACGCTGGCAGTTTGATCCTGGATCAGGCCGTATTGGCTACCAAGAAATTGGCAGAAGTCGGCGAAGATCATTTTGATGCTTCCTATTATAAAGGCAAAATCGCCAGTGCCCGTTTCTTTATCAAGAACATCGTACCGCAGGTATTCAACATTAAGAGAGTCATGGAAATTGGCGACAGCACCTGTGCAGATATTCCGGAAGAATGCATCCGCTAATTGTATTTTAAGCAATAGCCACTAGTCAATAAAATAATTAGATTAAAAGGCCGCAGCTGATAGCTGCGGCCTTTTAGACTGTCGATAAAGTTTAAAATCATCAGAGCGAGCAAAAAAGGCGAAGAGCAAGGCTTGTAAAAAGCCCGCGATTGAGGCGTACATATGGTACGCTGATTGAACGGGATTTTCACATAACGCAGCTATTCGCCTTTTTTGAGCTCTGAAGGCCGCAGCCAATAGCTGTGGCCTTTGCTATCTTTAAAAATAATTTAAAATCAGAAATTTGTTTTAATAGTACTCCATTCAATAAAATTCATATCCTTTAAATTCCTTTTTATTAAGAAATATCTATGATAAAATAATATAAATATTTATACATTTCCCAAAATACAAGCTAGTCCAATTATTGAGACATCTGAGGAACCGATAAGTTTTTATGGTTAATCCTTAAATAAATTTGTAAGGGGGAATAAAAGTCTAAGAGGAAATAGCACCCATGATCACCCTCCGCCACTCGGATTCTGACAGGGGGAATAAATACTAAGAAAAATAACGCCTTAAATCAGCTTCTCAGAATGTTTAGCAAAATATAAAAAAGGGAGATGTTAAATAATCTGATTTCTTTAACGGTAAAGATGGATAATATTTTGCAAATTAAAGGAGGCGTATTTAAAAATGAGTGCTGGCAATTACATTTATGACGTCCGGGATCTTCAGTTTATTCTTAAAGAATGGCTGGATATGGACAAACTGCTCGGATTTGAGGCTTACCGGGATTATTACTCTATAGACGATTTGGATTCCATTCTTGATGTAAACTATAAAATCAGCCGTGATGTCATTGCTCCTGCTAACGTAGAGTGTGATGAGATAGGGGTTAAATTCATCGACGGCAAAGTCATCACGCCTGAAGCGGTAAAAAAAGCCTATGCCACAGTTATGGAAGCTGGTCTGGGACCGCAGAATGCCGACCGCGAAGCAGAAGGCCGTATGCCTTTGATAATGAATGCCGCTATCGGTGAAATGCAAATTAATGCTTCCCCGGCCGTAACCACCTATTGGGGCCTGACCATGGGTGCCGGTGGAGTTATCCAGTCTTTTGCCGCGCCTGAATTAAAGGAAAGATTTCTGCCTAAAATTTTCTCCGGTGAATGGGGAGGAACCATGTGTATTACCGAAGCCGGTGCCGGATCAGATGTCGGCAATGCTTCCACTAAAGCTTTCCCGACCGATACCCCCGGTCTATACAAGATCAAAGGCGGCAAGATGTTTATAACCGCCGGCGACAATGATATTGCCAAAAATTTTGTCCATCTGTGTCTGGCCCGTATCGAAGGTGCACGCAAAGGCACTGCCGGTCTATCCTTGTTTATCGTACCTAAAATCTGGGTCAACGAAGATGGTTCCCTGGGTGAAAGCAATGATGTTACTACGGTAGGCATTGAACATAAATTGGGCCTTAAAGGCTCTGCCACCTGCACCCTGGCCTTTGGCGAAAACGATAAATGCTATGGCTGGCTGATCGGCAATCCGCCGGGAGAAGACGGCAAAGGCGAAGGCATGGCCCAGATGTTCCAGATGATGAATGAAGAAAGACTGGCTACCGGTCTGCTGGGTTTGGGCGTTTCTTCTGCAGCTTACCAGCAGTCTTTGGCTTATGCCAAGGAAAGGGTTCAGTCAGCCAAATTGTTGGATATGAAAGGGCCAGCCGTTAGAATTATTGAGCATGAAGACGTAAGACGTATGCTGATGCTGCAGAAATCATGTATTGAAGCAACCAGGGCCATGATTATGAAGACCTATTATTATATTGACCTGTCCCATGACAGTCCGGATCCGGAAGAAAAAGAATATGCCAACCTGATGTTCCACATGACCAATCCGCTTTGTAAAGCTTATACTACCGATATCGCCTGGAACCTGATTGCCAATGCGATTCAGGTATATGGAGGCTATGGATTTATAGAAGAATATCCGGTCGCCCAGTATGCCCGCGATGTAAAGATCTTCTCCATCTGGGAAGGTACAAACTATATCCAGGCCCTTGACCTCTGCGCCCGCAAATTTACCATGAAAAAAGGCAAAGTTCTGATGACCTTCTTCGGTGAACTGGGTAAATTTATGGCTGCCAACAAGGAGGCCGCCGGTTTTGAAGAGGCCATGAAAGTATTTGCCGATGCATTTGCTGCTTATCAGGGAATCCTGGGCACTTTCAACAATTACATGACTTCCGGCAAGATTCAGATGTTGGGTCTTTATGCCACCCGTATTCTGCATGCATCCGCCATGATTAACTGTGCCATGCTGATTCTTGACCAGGCCATCCTGGCCTCCAAAAAATTAGCTGAAATTGGTCCGGATCACTATGATGCCAGCTATTATATTGGTAAGATTGCCAGTGCCAAATTCTATGTTATGAACGTCCTGCCGGAAATATTCTTCATTAAAAATGTATTCGAAATGGGTGATACCACCGCAGCGGACATCCCCGAAGAAGCACTGCGTTAAGCAATAATATATTCTTAAACTGAAGCTGCTAATGCAAAAACAATAATAAATAATATTATTCATAACAAGCCCATATCACTCGTAAAGTGGTATGGGCTTGTTAGAATTTTGTTATTTCGGGCTTTAGGGTTATTCATATCATTCAGACTTTAAGACAGCCTCTTTTCTGCGAATATTTATTCCCTTTCAGTCGATAGATGAAGAAAAAATAATTTGTTTACTTAACAGTTTTCAAATTCAAATTATATTTATGCTTAAAAATCCAAACAAAGATTCTACATCAATAGAAAGATGCAAGATGAGGTTACAAATAATGCCATAACAGAAACAAGATTTACAAGGTATTACGATGTTCAGATAACAAAAAAAATGAAAATATTTACGTAAATACTTTAAAGCAGGAATTAAATATCCATCTTTATTAATTCCAATAAAGTAATAAACATCTCCTTAAATTTTCTTTTTTGTTAATATGGCTCTGTGTTAAAATGATGCTTAATATTTAGAACATTTCCTAATATTTAAGCTATTCAAATTATTCTGCATTGTGGAACCGGTAACGGGTCATTGATGACCAAATACATCGTAAGGGGGAGTGGATATTTTAAAACACACTGCTGGAAATGTTTTTTGCAGCGAAAGCGTTGTATAGGTAAAAAACTATATTGCAAATAGTTTTTTAAGCCAGGACGGAAATTATTTTGGGATTAAATAAGGAGGGTATTGGATTGAGTGCAGGTAATTTCATTTATGACACCAGAGATCAGATGTTTATTCTGAAAGAATGGCTGGATATGGACAAACTTTTTGGTATGGAAGCTTATCGCGATTATTATACGAAAGATGATATTGATTCCTTTATTGATGTTTGCTACAAAATTTGCCGCGATGTCTTGGCTCCTGCCAATACTGAATGTGATGAAATCGGTTTGGAATTTGTTGACGGGGTTGTGGTTACTCCACCAGCTGTGAAAAAGGCCTATGCCACAATTATGGATGCCGGCCTGGGACCGCAGAGTGCCGATCGTGAAGTGGAAGGGCGTTTACCTCTGGTTGTAAGTGCAGCAACCGGTGAAATGCTGATCAATGCTTCTCCGGCGGTTGCAACATATTATGGACTGACTGCAGGTGCAGGAGGCGTTATTCAAACATATTCAAGCCCTGAATTGAAAGAAAGGTTCCTGCCCAAAATGTTCTCCGGCGAATGGGGCGGAACGATGTGTATAACCGAAGCCGGTGCCGGCTCTGATGTTGGCAATGCTGCCACTAAAGCTTTTTCCACTGATACTCCCGGTCTTTATAAGATTAAAGGCAGCAAAATGTTTATCACTGCCGGTGATCATGATATTGCCGACAATTTTGTCCATTTGGTTCTGGCCAGAGTAGATGGTGCCCGCAAAGGAACTGGCGGCCTGTCTCTGTTTATCGTTCCTAAAATCTGGGTCAATGAAGATGGCTCACTCGGTGACAGTAATGATGTTTTAACTGTTGCAATCGAGCATAAAATGGGACTTAAAGGCTCACCCACCTGCCAGCTTGCTTTCGGCGAAAACGATAAGTGCTTTGGCTGGCTGATCGGCAATCCTCCCGGCGAAGACGGCAAAGCTGAAGGAATGGCTCAGATGTTCCAGATGATGAACGAAGAAAGACTGGGAACCGGTATGTTGGCCCTGGGTACCGCCAACGCCGCTTATCAGCAGGCCATTGCATATACCAAGGAAAGAGTTCAGTCGGCTAAATTGCTGGATATGAAAGGACCTGCAGTCAGGATTATTGAGCACGAAGATATCAGACGCATGCTGATGAAACAGAAGGCTTGCATTGAAGCCATCCGCGCCATGATCATGAAAACCTTTTACTATATTGATATGTCCCATGACAGTGATGATCCGGAAGAAAAAGAATTCAGCAATCTGATGTTCCATATTGGCAACCCACTCTGTAAAGCTTATGCTTCAGATATGGCCTGGGATCTGATCTGCGATGCCATCCAGTGCTATGGCGGGTATGGCTTTATTGAAGAATATCCGGTAGCCCAGTATGCCCGTGACGTTAAAATATTCTCCATCTGGGAAGGAACCAACTATATCCAGGCGCTTGATCTTTGCGCCCGCAAGTTCACCATGAAAAAAGGCAAAGTACTGATGAGCTTCTTTGGTGAAGCAGGCAAATTCATTGCTGCCAACAAAGAAGCCGCCGGATTTGAAGATGTAATGAAAGTCTTCGAAGAAGCCTTCGCAGCATATGGGGGCATTATGGGTTCCTTTAATGGCTATATGACCTCGGGCAAAATCCAGATGCTGGGTCTATTTGCCACTCGTATCCTGCATGCCACCTCAATGATCTATTGTGCTATGTGCATTTTGGATCAGGCTGTTCTGGCCGCCAAAAAATTGGCCGAAATCGGTGAAAATCACTATGATGCCGGTTTCTACAAGGGCAAGATTGCCAGTGCCAGATTCTATACCCTGAACGTACTGCCCGATATCTTTACCATTCAGCGGGTTATTGCCATGGGCGATACCAGCGCGATTGACATAGCAGAAGAAAATATCCGTTAAGTCTGTCTGGCAAACACACTAAATATTTCACTGCAGGTTCCGGCCAAAGCATCGGAACCTGCAGTTTTTTGTGCTGCTTATTGGAAATGGCTCTAAGAATTAAATACGATGGCTGCTGCTTGCTATTTTTGCATATACCTGCTATGATGCTTTTGAAGTATGACTTATAAAAATACCGGAATAATGAAAGGAGCAGGTTTATGCCCGACAATAAACAAAAATTCCTGGTTGAAGTCCTGCAGGGAACCCGGATAATGAGCGGCGGCTGAAACTGCAGCAGTGACTGCTCGTCGGCAGCCAGTTGCGGAACAACTGTTAATTATGAAGATTTGGTTAATGAAATGACAACTGAACTTAACCGACAGTTTGGTGATCAGGTGGAAGTGAAATATGTTGATGTCGATAAAGTCGGTTTGGATAATTATCCGATTATGAATCGGGTATTGCAAATGGGATATCCGTATCCGATCACTTTGATAAATGGAGAGCCGAAGTTTGCCGGAGGGATAATGACCAGCGAAGTCAAACAAAGTATCGATGAATTATTGAAAAAAGCATAAAACTGGGGGACGGTTATTTTGTTTTCCGCAAAGCAGTAAAGCATCCAGGATCAAAAAAGCCTCCGATTATCTTTAACGGTATAAAAAAAGCTGATGCAACCCACTCATTAAGCGTACCTTAATACGCTGTAGGAGTGGGTTTTTTACTGCCTGCAGAGATTTACGGCGGTTATCACTGCAGATATCAGTTTGCAAATACAAGGATAATTTTTTCGTCAATGGAGATTTACAACGGTTACTACTCCAAAAATCAATACGGAGCCCAAGCGTTGAACCGCTTAGCCAACTCAATCCAGGTCAGTGATCACTGCGGTAATAATATTGATCTAAGTAATATCGTCCGTTTTAATTATCCTAACATCGTGGTATATTACAATATTAAAATATGCTTCTCCCTTAATTCATCATATATAGACTCTCATCTATGATAAAATAATATAGAATATTTTTATATTTCCAAATATTAATTCAAGTAAAACTATTATAATATTTTTGGGAACTGATTAATTACTATTTTAAAAAGAACGTAAGGGGGAGTAGGATGTATCAGGAAGAATACCGCCGCAAACTAGTCTCAGCGGAGGAAGCGGTCAAATGTGTGAAATCGGGTGATATCGTTGACTATGGCTTTTTTAATGGCAAACCGGTGCTTTGTGATCAGGCGCTGGCCAAAAGAACAGAGTTGCGGGACGTCAAGGTCTTTTGTGCAGTTACAATTCCGCCGGTGCCTGAAGTTGCCAAAGTCAGGGATAGTTTCACATATCATGACTGGCAATTTAGCAAAATAGCCAGGGTATTGCAGAGTTATGGATTGTGCTATTATTCGCCGATATTATATCATCAGGCTCCCAGTCTTTATCGGGATGGAATTGCCCAGCATAGAAATGTTGTAATAATCAGGGTTTGTCCGATGGATAAAAATGGCTGGTTTAATTTGGGGCCGCAAAATTCGGAAACAATGGCCAACCTTGAAGTAGCTGATTATGTCATCGTTGAGGCCAATAAAAATGTTCCAGTTTGTTTGGGGGGCGCAGAGGAATCTGTGCATATTTCCCAGGTGGATTATATCGTTGAAGCTCCGGAAGATGATCTGTTGCCTGATATTCCCGGAGCTATTCCCAGTGAAGCCGACAAGCAAATTGCCCGTCACATAATGGATTATGTCCACGACGGTTCCTGTATTCAGCTTGGTATTGGCGGTATGCCCAATGCTGTGGGCAGGATGATCGCTGATTCTGATTTAAAGGATTTGGGCGGCCATACCGAAATGGTGGTTGATGCCTATATGGATATGATGGAATCAGGACGATTAAACGGTCGTGCCAAAAGAATAGACAGGAACAGGGTTGCCTACACCTTCGCCATCGGCAGCCATAAGTTGTATGAGTACATGAACAATAATCCTGCCTTTGCTTCCTATCCGGTCAATTACACCAATGATCCGCGGGTTATTGCCCAGATCGACAACATGGTTTCCATCAACAATTGTGTTGAAGTCGATCTTTACACCCAGGTAAACGGGGAAAGCAAAGGCCCGGTGCAGATATCCGGTAATGGCGGTATGTGGGATTTCGTACTGGGGGCACAGTACTCCCGCGGCGGCAAAAGCTTCCTGTGCATGACCTCTTCCTACAAGGATAAGGATGGCAACCTGCACTCGCGTATCGTACCTACTTTTACTCCGGCCAGCATCGTTACCATCCCCCGTCAGCAGGTGGATTATATAGTAACCGAGTTCGGAGCAGTACAAATGCGATCCAAACCGACCTGGCAGCGGGCGGAATTACTGATCGGATTAGCCCATCCCCAATTCCGCGATGATTTAATTAAAGAAGCGGAAAAATTAAATATCTGGAGAAAGACCAATAAAATTGAGGCTTAACCCATATTATTCAATCCAATAAGAATATAACCATAAAAGATTTAAAGAGATGAATCATTCAATAAGATTCATCTCTTTATTTTTCTGAAACAGCCAAGGGAACAGCCAAGGGGACGGTTCTTGTGGCTGGTTCTTAGACAAATAAACCAGCCACAAGAACCGTCCCCTTAGCTGTTTGGCTGTTGAAGATCTGAGCTGTTTTGCATCTGCAAAATAGCTATTTTTTTATAAAACAGTATAATATATATGGCAAGGAGGTTATTAAGCTATGAAGGAGACAAAATCCCCGCAAGGGGGATATCATATATTAACCTACGGCTGTCAGATGAATTCCCGTGATACAGAGATAATCGGCGGTTTGCTGGAGCAAGAAGGATATAGCAAGGTTCCTCTGGAAGAGGCTGAACTGGTCGTCTTTAATACCTGCAGCGTACGCCATTCCGCCGAGAACAAGGTCTACGGCAAACTGGGCGAAGTTATGAAAATCAAACGCAGCCAACCCGGAATGATCGTCGCCTTCGGCGGCTGCATGGCGCAATTGCCGGAGGTAGTCCAGAAGCTGAAACGCAAAGGGGTGGATATTGTTTTCGGTACCCACAACCTGCACCAGTTGCCTGTTTTGCTGGACAGAATCAAATCCGGTGAAAACCAAGTAATTGAAGTTTGGAACCGACACGGGGAAATTATCGAGAATTTGCCTTCCACCAGACGGGAAGGGGTCAGTGCCTTTGTCAATATCATGTACGGCTGCAACAATTTCTGCAGTTACTGCATCGTTCCCTATACCCGGGGCCGGGAACGCAGCCGCAGTGCCCGTGATATTATAAGGGAAATGGAACAACTGGCTGGTGAAGGGTTTAAGGAAGTCACGCTGCTGGGACAGAATGTAAACTCCTATGGGCGGGGGGCCAGTGAGATTATGGATTTTGCCGGGTTATTGCAACTGGCAGACAAAGTTGATGGTCTGGAGCGGATCCGTTTTATGACATCCCATCCCAAGGATATGTCGGATGCGCTGATCGATACGATCGCGGCAGGAGAAAAACTCTGTGAGCATATCCATGTACCTTTGCAGGCGGGTAGCAACCGGGTGTTGAAACGCATGAACCGCGGTTATACGCGTGAACATTACCTGGAACTGGTGCATAAAATGCGCGAGCGTATCCCCGGGGTATCGGTTACCTCTGATTTGATTGTAGGATTTCCCGGGGAAAGCGAAGCTGATTTTGCGGATACCTTGGATATGGTGGAAAAGGTGCGCTTTGATGCTGCCTTTACCTTTATGTATTCCGTACGGACCGGCACCCGGGCGGCGAACTTTGAAGATCAGATCGAATTGCCGGTGAAACAAGAACGGCTGATGCAGCTAAATAAATTACAATATGATATTGCACTGCAGAAAAATCAGGCTTTGGAGGGCCGGACCCTGGAAATCCTGGTGGATGGGCCCAGCAAGACCAATCCCGAGCGCTTGACAGGCAGAACCCGTACTAATCATATCGTAATATTTTCTGGGCCAAAGGATTTAATTGGCCAGTTGATTAATGTTAAAATAACTGCAGGGAAGACATTTTCAATTTTTGGAGAAATACCGGCGGATTAAAATTTAGTTCCGCTATTTACCCGCCCGTATCTGGTGGGGCAGGGAAGAAGGAGATTTTCGGAATTTAAATTTGCTCTGCTATTTAACCACAAGAATTGAAGAATTAAGAATTATTGCCCATAAATATTAAGGAGGAGAAACCTATGACAACCGAAGAAATCATCAAAATGGCTTTTGAACTTGGCAATGCCATTGCCCAATCCAAGGAAGTTGATGCATTAAGAGAAATGCAGGTTAAACTCAGTGAAGATTCTGCCGCATACGGACTGATCATGCGTTATCAAGAAGCCCAGACGCAAATGGAAAACAAATTGCAGGACGGCATGAATGTTACCCAGCAAGAGGAAGAGAATATCGAGGTCATAGAACAGGAGATCAACAAAAATCCGCTGATTCAGGAACTGATCAGTGTACAGGAGAAGTTTGACAATCTCATGCAGGGAGTTTACTTTGCCTTAAATCAGGCCATATCCGGTGGCGATACTTGTTCTTCCGGATGCGATTCCTGCGGCGGTGGCTGCGGTGTAATGTAAGGCAATAAATCTTGCAAAATCTTGTATTTTAAAAGGCTTGATCTGTTGATCTAAGCCTTTTCTCATACGGAGAGGGAGGGTCGGTTTGTCCAAATTCACACCCATGATCGAACAATATCTGGATGTCAAATCCAAGCATCAGGATGCCATCTTGTTTTTCCGATTGGGCGATTTTTACGAAATGTTTTTTGAAGATGCAGTGCTGGCTGCTCGGGAACTGGAAATCGTACTGACCTCCCGTGACGGTGGACAGCAAAAGGTTCCCATGTGCGGAATCCCTTATCATGCCGTCAATAATTACCTGCCGCGCCTGATCAGCCGCGGGTATAAAGTGGCCATCTGCGAGCAGGTTGAAGATCCCAAACAGGCCAGCGGAATCGTCAAACGCGAAGTCACCCGTATCATAAGTCCCGGGACGATAATAGAAGATTTCATGCTTGATGAAGGTGCCAACAATTATCTGGCCGCAGTTGATATTAATGAAGAAACGATCGGTTTTGCTTATATTGATATCTCCACCGGTGAATTTCAGTTAACTGAAATTAACAGCAAAAATGCCCTACAGGATCTGCAGGCCGAATTGCAGCGGGTAGCACCGGCCGAGTGTTTGCTTTCTGCCCGCCTGACCCGTAATTCTTTATGGGAAGACAAGCCCCTGGGCAATGACTTTTTATTTACCGGTTTTCCCGATGATGATCTGGATCTGCAGCAAAGCCGTCAGGTGCTCTCTGCTCATTTCGGACAGGAATCACTTGATGAATGGGAGATTACAGGCTGTCATGCCGGGGCCCTGGCTGCGGCAATGATCGTTAGTTTTCTTTATACGACCCAGAAAAGCCGCTTGTTGCATATAGACAGGCTGCAGATCTATCGCAGCAGTGACTACATGGAACTGGACGGTTTTACCCGCCGTAACCTGGAACTAACCTCCACCATCCGCCAGAACCGCAAAGAAGGATCACTGCTCGATATTCTCGATCAATGCCGCACCCCTATGGGCAAGCGTGCCCTGCGCCGCTGGCTGGAACAGCCGCTGATGAACCTGGAAGCAATTAATAAACGCCTGGACGGGGTTGAAGAACTGTGGGCTGATATTAGCCTGCGCCAGTCCGGGCGGGATCTGGTCAATAAAATCTACGATCTGGAAAGATTAAGCGGCAAACTGGGTAGTCCCCTGCTAAATCCCCGGGATTTGCTGGCGCTGAAACAATCCCTGGCACTTTTACCGGCGGTCAAGGATATCCTTCGGGACAGCCGCAGTGAGATCCTCAGGGAAATTGCTGCTCTTGATCCGCTGGCCGAAGTATATGATATCATCGATTCCGCCATAGATGAAGAGGCTCCGTTGACGGTGCGGGAAGGCGGTATTATCAAAAGCGGATACCGGGAGGATATTGATGAACTGAAGGCCCTGGGCGCTCAGGGCAAGAACTTCCTGCTGGAGTACGAAAACCGGGAAAAAACCCGCACCGGCATGAAATATCTTAAGGTCGGCTACAACAAGGTTTTCGGTTATTACATTGAAGTCAGCAAATCGAATCTGAGCATGGTGCCGGCCGATTACATACGTAAACAAACCCTGGTCAATACGGAACGTTACATAACCGAAGAATTAAAAAATTATGAAGATAAAATTCTGGGAGCCCATGAAAAGCTTTACCTGCTGGAATACGATTGCTTTATGGAAATTAAACAAAAGCTGGAGCCTTTTATTCCCGCGATTCAAGCCAGCGCCAAGGCGGTGGCGGAGCTTGATTGTCTGCTCTCCCTGGCCCAGGTTGCTTTTCTGAATGATTATATCCGTCCCCATTTAACCCGGGATGGCAGACTTGAGATTAAAGCAGGTCGTCACCCGGTGGTGGAGCAATCACTTAATGATACCCGCTTTGTTCCCAATGATATAATGATGGACAACCGGGACAATCGCTTTGCCATTATCACCGGCCCCAATATGGGCGGCAAGAGCACCTATATGCGTCAGGCCGCATTAATAAATATTATGGCCCAGATTGGCAGTTTCGTTCCGGCCGATGAAGCCCGGATCAGTATCGTGGATCGGGTTTTTACCAGAGTAGGGGCGGCCGATGACCTGTCAGCCGGGCAGAGTACTTTTATGGTGGAAATGGTGGAATTGGCCCATATTTTAAACCATGCCACCGCCAACAGTCTGATAATTCTCGATGAGATCGGCCGCGGCACCAGCACCTATGACGGACTGAGCATCGCCCAGGCGGTCAGTGAATATATTCATGACAAAGTCAAAGCCCGCACTCTTTTTGCCACCCATTACCATGAGCTGACCCGGCTGGCAGAAGAGAAAAAGGGGATCGTAAACCTCTCGGTTTCGGTTATGGAATCAGTAGATACGGTGACGTTTTTAAAAAAAGTTTTGCCTGGCAAAGCGGACAAGAGCTACGGTATACACGTAGCCCAGATGGCCGGTTTGCCGCGCACGGTCATTGACCGGTCCTATGAAGTCCTGGCCGCATTGGAGAGTGCCGAAATACCGGCCCGACATCCTGAGGTACAGCAGATTAGCCTTTTCGAGGAAGGAACGAATGAAATTCTGGAAGAACTGGATCATCTCGATCTGGACAGCCTGAGTGCCCGCGAAGCCTTGATGATCCTTTACAGTTGGAAAGAAAAACGCAGGGGGTGAAAACATGTTGATCGGTATTGATGTAGGCGGTACTTTTACCGACGGGGTGCTGTTTGACCACCAGCAGTCCCAAATTATGAAAACGGTGAAAGTGCCAACTCGCAGCCAACAGCTGCAGTCCAGTCTGCTGGAAGTATTGGACAATTTGCTTTCGGGTCGGGATAGGGCAGGGATACAAAGAATTGTGCTGAGTACGACCCTGGTGACCAACCTGCTGGCTACCAAAGCAGGCGAACCGCCGGCCCTGATTTTGATCCCCGGCCCGGGCCTTCCCTTTTCATATCTACAAATATTTCCACGTACTTTTATTGTCAAAGGCGCCATCGATTTTCGCGGTCGGGAAACGGAAAAGCTTGAGCGCCAGGAAATCGAAGCTATAGTAGAAGAGATTCGCGCCAGCGGCTTAAGGAAAATCGCCGTGGTTGGGAAATTTTCCAACCGCAATCCCCACCACGAACAAACCATCCGTGACATCATCGGGGAAAAATATCCGCAGGCAGAGGTGGGAATAGGCTCCGAACTGGCCGGGCAATTAAATTATCTGCGCCGTATCGCCACTTCCTATTATTCGCTGCTGACCCGGGAACGCTGGGCAGGGTTTGCCCATGACATTGAAAAGGCTATACAGGAACGAGGTCTGGCCAAGGTTCCGCTGGATATCCTCAAAGCCGACGGCGGTACCATGCCCCTGCAGCATGCGCTGCAGTATCCCTGTGAAACGATTCTGTCCGGGCCGGCGGCCAGCACCATGGGTGCGGCGGCGGTGACCGGCCAGGCTGCTACCGCCGTGGTTCTGGACATCGGCGGCACCACCACCGACATCTCTCTGCTGCTGGATGGACAGCCCCTCTATGCTTCGCGGGGAGCACGCATCAACGAAAACTTTACCCATATCAAGGCCATTTCGACCCGCTCGCTGCCCCTGGGTGGTGACAGTCCGGTCTGCTATAAGCCGGACAGGGGAATTTATATAGATCCGGTCAGAAGAGGACCGGCAGCCTGTTTTGGCGGAGATAATGCAACCATAACGGATATTTTTAACTGTAAATACGAACTGAGTGTAGGCGAAGCTGAAAAATCCCGGCAAAGTCTGCAGCGTTTGCAGGCGCAAGCGAACCTCGACGCAGCAGCGCTGCTGGAAGCAGTGGAGAACATGGTTATGGTACAGTTGCTGTCTGCTATGGAGAATATTTTTAGCGAATGGGAAAATGAACCCGCCTATCGTGTCTGGGAAGTGGTGCATAACCGTAAATTTGAAGTCAAACGAATTATTGGTATCGGCGCCGCGGCAGGTGCCATTGTTCCGGTACTGGCCGCCAGGATGAAAGCGGATAGCTTTATCCATGCCCTGGCACCGATTGCCAATGCCCTGGGTGCCGCTGTAGCCCGGCCTACCCTGGCCTTTAATCTGCATATCGATACCGAGAAAGGATATTACTTTACCGACCATGACGGGATAGGCGGAACGATCCGTAAAGGCGCCGGCCTGCAGATGGAGGATGCTCAAAAGCTGGCCGGAGAAGTGATGCAGCAGTTGGCGCAGCAGAGGGGGTTGGCAGAGTATACCGGCGAGGCCGAATTTACCCGGGAAGAGCAATTTAATATGATCCGCGGCTGGGATCGAACCGGCAAGATATTTGAACTGGGGATGCAGATCAAGCCCGGGTTCATCAAAGAGTTTGAGGAGGGGTCGTTATGAATAACACCGGCGTAATTTTTTTCCCGGCCTTTGATTGGGCCATATCACCGACCCATCCGGAACGTGAAGAACGGTTGCTATATACCCGGGATCAGATCTTTGAAGAAGGCATCATGGATCTGCCCAATATACATGAATTCAAACCGCGCCTGGCGGAAAAGAAAGATATCGCCCGGGTGCACTTCTGTGTCCCCAATGTGGACGCCCAGATCACCGCTGCCCACCTGGTTTCGGCAGGATCTGCGCTGGTGATTGCGGATGCGGTCATAAAGGGGGAGGTGGACAACGGTTTTTCCATCGCCCGTCCGCCCGGTCACCATGCCATGACCGTAGCCCACGGCAACCGCGGCTTTTGCAATATCAATAATGAAGCCATCATGATCGAATACATCCGCAACAAATACGGGCTGCGCAAAATTGCGGTGGTGGATACCGATGTGCATCACGGTGACGGCAGCCAGGAAATATTCTATGACGACCCTGATATTCTGTTTATTTCCTTCCATCAGGATGGCCGGACCCTATATCCGGGCAGCGGCTTTGTCTACGAACTGGGCGGGCCCATGGCCTGGGGCAGCACCATCAATATCCCGCTGCCGCCCAATACGACCGATGCCGGTATCCTGCGCGTGCTGGACAATCTGGTTCTGCCCATTTTGGAGGAATTCGAGCCGGAGTTGATCGTCAACTCTGCCGGACAGGACAATCATTACACCGATCCGTTGGCCAATATGCGTTTTACCGCCCACGGCTACGCCGAGCTGAATCGCCGCCTGGCCCCGGACATTGCTGTTCTCGAAGGAGGCTACTCGGTGGAAACGGCCCTGCCTTATGTCAATATGGCTCTGCTGATGGCCATGGCCGGGATTGATTACTCCAATCTGCGCGAACCCGATTATAAATCGGAGTTGTTTAAAGAAGACCCCCGCCATATCGAATATATTGATCAGCTTATTTCCCATCAGCTGATTAATTTCCGCAGCCGGCAGCAGCATATTGAAGAAAATATTAAAAAATATGGCCGCGAATACAGTGAACACCAGCAGATCTATTATGATACCGACGGAATCAGTGAGGATCAGTCACGCCGTCTGAGAATCTGCCCGGCTTGCCCCGGATGGCGAATAATTGATTCTTCTGCCCGCCATCGCAACGGTAAAAAGTATCACGTCTTTTGCATCAGTGTACCGGCCTTTGCCTGTCCCGACTGCCGGAGGGAGGCCCTAAATGCCTACAAGGATGTGGCTGCATACAATAACAATTTTGATTTTGTCTATCTGCAGGATCGCGCCAATGATCGTTATATTGCGCTGGACAAGGCCAAAGGACGGGAAGAGGTTTACGAATAAATGGGTATAAAACTGCTGGAAGAAAACTTGATCAACCAGATCGCGGCCGGTGAGGTTATTGAAAGACCGGCATCAGTGGTGAAAGAACTGGTGGAAAATGCGATTGACGCCGGCAGCACCCGCATTAATGTTAAAATCGCCGGGGGCGGGCTGGAAATGATCGAAGTGGAAGACAACGGCTGTGGGATCCCGGTTGAGGATATTGAAATGGCGCTGCAGCGTCATGCCACCAGCAAAATTACCCTCCCGGAAGATCTGTTCAGGATCAGCACGATGGGTTTTCGCGGGGAAGCGCTGCCCAGTATTGCCTCCATCGCCCGGTTTGATATCTACAGCCGGCAAAGAGATGAAACCGGGGTGGAACTGCATGCGGAGGGCGGCAATGAAATCAGCAGGCGTCCCTATGCCGGCGCGGAAGGTACCCGAATCGTAGTTCGGGAGTTGTTTTATAACACCCCGGCGCGCAAGAAATTCATCAAGTCTCCGGTAGGCGAACAGACCCATATTTATGATACGGTCAGCCGTCTGGCTCTGTCACGGCCTGATATTTCCTTCATGTTTGCCAGTGAAAAGAAACTGTATTTCAAGACCCCGGGCAGCGGCATGCTGCGGGATGCTCTGATTGCCATCAATGGAAAAGATTTTGCAGATCGGTTTATTGATTTCCAAGTGGGCGGGGATAAATATAGCGTGGCCGGACTGCTTTCCAAACCAGAATTTCGCCGGCAAAACCGCAAAAATCAGATATTCTTTGTCAATCAGCGTCTGATTAAAAGTCCCATGCTTAACCGGGCGGTGGACGAAGGTTACCGGGGATTGCTGCTGGCGCGGGAATATCCCGGAGTAATTATATATTTGACGGTCAACTATAACGATGTGGATATCAATGTCCATCCCCAGAAGTCAGAAGTAAGATTCCGTGATGAGAGCGAGGTCTTCAGGGTGGTTAGCCACGCCATCCGTGATGCTGTCAACGGCCTGGCCTATACCATGGGAGAGGCGGCCTGGGGAGATAAAATAGCTGAAACGGAGGCTGTCTTTCAACCGGAAATTTATCCTGAAAAATCAAGGCCATATTTACTGCCTCCCCGAGCTTTTGAGCAGACGTTTACATTTGATTTTCCCCGCCGGGAGAGCCGGACGGAAACGATATCACCACAGCCGGGCGGGGAAGTAACACTATCGGGAGACCAGGGAGCATATCGGTTGATTGGGCAGTGTTTTAATGCTTATTTGCTGGTGGAAACCGAAGACAAACTGTGGCTCATCGATCAGCATGCTGCCCATGAACGCATTATGTACAACCGCTTGCGCTCGCAAATTGCCAGTGCGGCTGTCGCTGCACAGCTACTGGCTTTTCCGCTGGGACTTGATCTGTCTGTGGCCCAGATGGACAGGCTGGAAACCAATCACGATATTTTCGAAGCCATCGGCCTTCATTTTGATATCCTGGGGCCGGACAGCATCGCTATCCGTTCCGCTCCGCCCTCCATTCAGGGGCAGGAGAGTGAGCTGCTGCTGGAAATCCTGGAGATGATCGGGGACAACCAGCATCCGGATATTCATGACGAAGCCATTTGCATGATGGCCTGCAAGCAGGCGGTCAAAGCCAATCAGTTATTGAGCCGGGCGGAAATGGAGAAGCTAATCAGTGAGCTTTTGCAGACCGAGGATTATCTGCATTGTCCGCACGGGCGGCCGACTTTCATGGAGATCAGCCGCAGCGACATCGACCGTCGGTTCAAGCGTTAACTATCAACAGTAGGTTTTCCTGAGGTTTATGCATTAGTTCCGCTTGGGGACGGTCTTTTGACTGGC
>ERZ764778.1211-NODE-1211-length-27305-cov-227.145284_pt1 | contig 27305 bp, 21 predicted proteins | sample MGYA00374951_ERZ764778 | MGnify/ENA primary metagenome ERZ764778 (study PRJEB28918, sample SAMN05720193) | bioreactor metagenome | isolation source: Anaerobic biogas reactor | place: USA:Washington, USA | collected 2015-08-08 ...
ATAAATTGCCGGAATACTACGGTTCCGGTCTGGAAGGATGGTTTATCGATGAGCCTGTTTATATACGCTACAAGCAAAACGGCAGTAATACAAAATAGTAAGGCACTTGAAGAAAAGCCTAGCCAACAGTTGGGCGCATACGCCCTACTCTCTTACTCACGCCCCATTTGAGTACTGTAGAGCTTTCAGTATATTCTACTTCCATGGCCATCTTTGATTACCGCCCTCAGCCAAGAGCTTTCCCATCGCCATACACCCCTGGGCAAAAAAAGAGCCGCCTGGTAACTAAAATGCCAGGTGGCCAAAACTAAATTATTTGAGCATGAATCCTGCCGACGTGTACAGGACAGGAAACCTTATATGAATTTATATAGCTATCGGCTATTTCACGTAAGGAGTAACAACCCATTTAAGTACATTATCTTTCTTGTTACCGAAAACATCATAACCTTTGAGGATATCGTTTAGCGGAGCACGGTGAGTGATCAAGAAATTAGTATCTATTTTCCCAGCCTTAATCAGGCTGATCAATTCCGGAATACGGTTAGCATTAACCAGACCCATGCTGATTCTGATGTTTTTAATCCATAAGGTGTTCATCGGTAAGGTCTGAGGTTGCTCGAAAACGCCAATAATGGAAACATTCCCTCCCGGTCTCACTGCATCCAGAGCCAGCTCATAGGTAGGTTTTGCTCCCACTGCTTCGATACACCGGTCGGCACCACGTCCATCGGTCAGTTCTCTAATAGCCTCGGGAACATTGACTTTGGTTGGATTAAGCCCCATATCAGCTACACCATTTTTAATCGCCGCATCTAACCGCTCATCAATAGCGTCAACGGCAATTATCCGGGCCGGGCCCCATAATCTAGCCGCGGCCATGGCACACATGCCTACTGGTCCGCTGCCCATTACAGCAACTGTATCACCCGGCTCAATACAAGCCTGTTCAGCGCCGAAATAACCTGTGGACAGTATGTCACCTACGAAGAGTACGTCTTCTTCGGTCAGGCCTTCGGGAATATGATGACACCCCAAGTTGGCGTGCGGTACCCGTACATATTCAGCCTGGCACCCATCAATCATGTAACCGAAGATCCAACTTCCAGTGGTACAATGGGAATAAATACCCCGGACACAGTAAAAACACTCGCCACACTGGGTAACACATGACACAGCTACCTTATCGCCTACTTTAACATTTCTCACGGCTGGGCCTACTTCAACAACTTCACCACAGAATTCATGCCCAATGATTCGCGGTGCTTCCACTTCTGGCATGCCGCCATGCCAGATATGAATATCAGTTCCGCAAATAGTGGATGTGGTCACTTTAACAATCGCATCATCGGGTTCTAATATTTTGGGTACTGGCACGTCTTCCAGAGCAATTTTTTCTGGTCCCCTATAAACCAATGCTTTCATTGTATCTGCCATTTTCCTAACCTCCTATATTCCCCCAGATTTCTACACAGCAACAACCAAACGAATTAAGATACCACAACCTTTCTTTTAAAAATAAAAGACCGATGTTCTTTTCATTTGCATTCAAGAATACCGGTCTACCTTGAAGCAACCTTACGGTAACTTCGCGATCCACCAACATATAAAGTTTTCAGCCAAAGTCATTGGGTCAAGATACGATTGAATACCATTACATGCATCCAAAAATCATTTTCAGGTTCGATATCATACGTTTGATGAATGACTTTAGCTTGGAGCCTTTCTTCAAAATAAGGTACATTGTCAAGAGAGTGCTGCCGGGCTACCTGCAGTCGCGCCGCTCTAACTACCGGTTCACCCTCAGCCGTTGCCACGATGTATTTTTCCGGTTCGGTAAGAAATCCTTCCCCCCGGATAATAAGCATATCTTCCCAGATCACAATTTTGGTATGATCTACTCCTTTGCCTAGTTTTCTCTTAAAATATTGTTCCATATATAGCTTAAATTCATGCTGCAACTTCCTGCGCTGAATATCATCCAATTTGATCCCATCAGTAACGTCTATTATCGAACTACGTTTATCTTCTGATAACACGATGAATCCCCCTTGGCAATTTACCATATCAAAAAACCAATATTTTGGCGATTAGAATTGTTAACTACAAATACATCCCCATCGCTAAAATATTGGTTTTCTAATGAGGCCACCCAGACAGGTCTCCCTTAGCCCACCACACGTATTTCTTTTTCCCTTTCATAATAAGTTGTTTTTAGATAAATATCAAGATATTTCATCTTTATTAGATTTTGGTTTTATCTAGAGCAAAATAGTTACAATTTCACTGCCCTATTCACAGATTTTAGGGGTCTCCCAATATGTTATACCCCCCTCCAAAAGGAAGCTGGGCTCACCAGGCTACCTTACTATTCTTTGTTTAGCATCTTCAGAGGTACATAATACTTGGTATACCTTTGTCCCCGTCTATCAACATAAGCTCCTTGCTTATCAGGCACCATCACTACCCCTCTTTTGTGGATAGCATTTAGTATCCCTTTCATTATCCTGCCCTGGAATGAAAAGGATACTGAGTCACCAACCGCTAAGCCCAGTTTCTGCCGGGCTATTTGTTGGTTGGTGGGTAAGCGGTGATAACTTTCCGTGTGACCAAACAGATTATGGGCTATTGTCTCAAATCGTTTTCCCTTACAGCTGGAGTTGTGAAATTCAATAAATTCGATTACATGAACCAATTCATGCTCAAGAACTAGCTGTAAGGCTTCCAGTCTGTTTTGAGCATTTAGGCCTCCAACTTGGTTGGCTTCTTCCAACTTCCCATAAGCAAAAATCAAGTCAATACTGATCTTAACTTGCATCACTAGGCTTTCAGGATTGGCCGGGTCAGCATCCCTAGGATAATAAGTCTTGCCAGCACTTTTAGTCATACGCCGGGAAAAAGAAAACTGCAAAATCCCAGGGAAAAACTCCTTAAACCAGTTGGCAAAAAACACCTTGTCATAGCCTTCAAACAGCAACTGCAAATCACGATCACTTATAGCCGTTAAATTAGCGCCCTTCACATGGATCGATCTAGCCAGTAAATACTCCGCTACCTGATGTCGCTTATATTTAATCTCTTCTTCGGTGTACCTTATTTCACGTATACTGTGCATCTTGGCTCCTGTATTTAGCGGATAAAGTTCATTTTAGTCTTAATCTCCATGGCCGGTTCTTCTACCACCCCTCGGCCATTTTCCACCAGTTTCAGAAGCCAGGCCATATTTTTACCCAAAACCCGCATTATCTGTACTCCTTCTTCATCCTGAAGGGCTTCCCCAGGGGTGGAACCGTGGATCACGCTCCAATAATTCGCAGTCGGAATTAGCATTTCGGCATAGGTAAGGTAGTGGTTCAGCTGATCAAAGGTGGATACCCCGCCGGAACGCCTCAGGGCTACTACCGCAGCACCCACTTTATGCCGGAACAGCCCTCCATTAGCGGTAGATACATAAAAAGCTCTATCCAAAAAAGCCTTCATAGTAGCGTTCACTCCCGCATAGTACACCGGCGAGCCAAAAATAACACCATCCGCGCCCTTGATCTTTTGGATCCATTCATTAACATCATCACCGGTTTGAGAACACTTCTCGTCCTGGTTTTTTGTACATTTGCCACAGGCCAAACAGCCTCGCACAGGTTTGTGGCCTACCTGGATTATCTCCGTTTCGATGCCAGCCTTGGTCAGTTCATCGGTCACGATCTTGATAGCGTGATAAGTGTTACCTTCCTTTTTGGGACTGCCGTTAAAAGCTACAACTTTCATGATCGTTTCTCCTTTTGCATAAATGATGACGTTTTTCATGTTCTCTATTTTACATCATTACTCCTCGCCGCGGTAATCTCCCCAGCTACCTGGCCGCTGAACCCCGCGGTTCCATGCAATGGTAATGGAATTATGGGGAGGTCTACCAGGATTCATTAAATAACATGAGTCTGAATATTTTGAATATAATCACCGGTTTAATTCTTCAAGAGAAAAAGTCTGCAAAGGAGGGGTACCCGTGTGCAAGGAGGGTACGGGTATTGTTTATGATGATGTGAGCAAATGTGTTGATGAGGTAATTGAATATATTGGCAAGGATATTTGTTTTGCTATGCCCCTGGCCCTGGGTAAACCAGTTCGCTTTATCAACGAGCTTTACAGAAGGGCCAAGGAGGATCCGTCCATCAAACTGAGAATTGTCACTGCGTTACCACTGGAAAAACCACGCGGTAAATCGGAATTAGAAGTTAGGGTATTGAAAACCATTGTGCCTAAGCTTTTTGACGGGGTGCCTGATTTAGAATATATGCTGGATTACCGGGCCGGTAAACTACCGAAAAATGTGGAGAGTTATGAGTTTTTCAGCAAAGCCGGTGCTTACCTGCATGATGCTGAGGCTCAGCAAAACCACATTGCCTCCAATTATACCCACATTGTTCGTGATGCTTTGGATTTCGGAGTGAATGTCTTTGCTAACTTGGCCAGCTACAAGGAGATAGACGGGAAAATGTATTACTCCATGAGCTGCAACACCGACATTGTCGTCGAAGGAATCAAGCAGATCAAAGAACGACGGGCTACCGGCAAAAAGTTTTTGATCATTGGCGAAGCCAATAAAAATGCACCTTTTATGTATGGAGATGCGGTGTTCGAAGCGAATGAATATGATTACATCCTGCGGGGACCAAATTTTGACTATCAGCTTTTTGGTGCCCCCAAAGATCCAGTATCAGTGCCTGATTATATGATTGGTATCAACACCAGTGTCTTGATAAAGGACGGCGGAACCCTGCAGGTAGGTATTGGCGCCCTGGGGGACGCCATCGTGGCCGGGTTGGTGATGCGCAATGACCACAATGCTGTATACCAGGAATTGTTGGATAAATCTGGCATCAGAAAGAGATATGCTCAACTTATTAATGAATGGGGTGATACCGGCATCTTTGCACAAGGTCTCTACGGTTCTTCGGAAATGTTTGTAGATGCCTTTATGCAGCTTTACAAAAACAAAATACTCAAGCGCCAGGTTTTTGACAGCGTTCCCCTTATGAAACTGATCAATCAGGGTTATCTAGGCGCCGATAATATCCCTGCCGACATTATCGATAAGCTGCTCGATATGAAGGCCATCCGTTCTCCGCTAAGCGAAAAGGATTTCAATTTCTTGACTCACTACGGCATTCTGCGTAGCGGCTTGGTATACGAAAACGGTTATATCTCTGATGGAGAAACCCACTATGCAGTCGATTTAGATGACAATCATAACCGCATAGCTCTAAGAGAATTGTTGGGCAGCAAACTGCTCAATGGCCATATTATCCTGGGGGCCTTTTTCGTGGGGCCTAAATCATTTTATAAAGCTCTAAACGATATGAGTGAAGAAGAACGCCAGCTGTTCGCCATGTCGGGGGTGGAAAAGGTAAACCAGCTTTATGGAGACGAAGAACTGCGGACTCTGCAGAGAAAGGATGCTCGTTTTATCAATACCGGGATGGTAGCAACGGTGCTGGGATCTATTGCCTCTGATCAACTTGAAGATGGTCAAGTGATAAGCGGAGTCGGGGGCCAATACAACTTCGTGGCTATGGGTCATGCCCTGCCTGATGCCCGGGTAATTATGCTGATCAAAAGCGTAAAGGGGGCTGGCAAAAAGCTCAAATCAAACATTGTGTTTAATTACGGCAGTTGCACTATTCCCAAACATCTGCGAGATATAATCGTAACGGAATATGGGATTGCCGATGTACGGGGCAAACCAGAAAAAGAAGTGATAGCCGCCATCATTAACATCGCCGACTCCAGGTTTCAAAAGCAGTTGCTGGATCAGGCCAAAAAGGCTGGTAAAATACCCCTGGACTACGAGATACCACCAGAATATCGCCATAACACCCCGGAAAAACTCACAGAACTCTTGGCTCCCTACCAGGCGCAGGGTTATTTCCCGCCCTTCCCCTTCGGAACTGATTTCAGTCCCGAGGACTTGCAGCTGGCAGGGTCATTAAAAGCCCTGAATGCCTTGGTCTCCTCGTCTCCAGGGAAGGTAGTGAAAGGGATGCTGGCGGAACTGTTTCGCTCCATTCCGGCCTCGGCTCAACCCCATCTGGATAGGATGGAACTGGCTCGACCAACATCGGTTAAAGAGCGCATCTATAGAAAACTGGTAGTTTTGGCCTTACGAAACAACGGCTGTCTGAATTGATTTTCCCGAAGTCCTTTGGGGTTGCGGCAGCGCGGCAACCCCACAAATCTAAGAACCCAAAAGCTCTGACTTTCCTCAGACTACTTCATAGCCGGCATCTTCGATCTTGTCTTTTATATCTTCCAGTTTCACCTTATCATCATCAAATTCCACTACAACCTTCTTACTATCCAAATCCGGCTCCACTTTGGTCACTCCTGGCAGGGAATTTACCGCCTGCTTGACTGCACCCACGCAATGCATACAGGACATGCCTTCCACATTCAATACCTTGGTTTCATTAGCCATCGAAACTCCTCCTTTAATTCAAAAGGTTGTGAAAAGTTGACATTTAAGGAACGTCCCCATTTGTCCCACGGGTTTAGTTTATTGCGATTAGACTGCTGCTTTATTGGGATCAAAACCCCTCAGGCTCAAAGAATTACTAACGACGGAAACAGAACTAAAGGCCATCGCCCCTCCGGCAATGATTGGACTCAACATCCCCAGGGCGGCGATCGGGATCCCTATAATATTATAAATAAAGGCCCAAAACAGGTTCTGTTTTATTTTTCGCATGGTCTGCCGCGACAGGCGGATGGAAGCGGGTATGGTACTTAGATCTCCTCGCATCAGGGTTATGTCGGCTGCTTCCATAGCTACATCGGTACCGGTTCCCATGGCCATGCCAATATCGGCGGTTGCCAGAGCAGGCGCATCATTAATGCCATCTCCCACCATAGCTACCGTCTTCCCCTGTGCCTTCAGTTTCTCTACTTCTTCCGCCTTATTTTCCGGCAGGACTTCAGCCAGCACCTGGGTGATTCCCACCTGGCGAGCAATAGCATCCGCCGTACGTTGGTTATCCCCGGTTATCATATATACTTCAATGCCCATGTTCTGCAGGTCAGCGATAGCTTGCTTGGAACTCTCCTTGAGAGTATCCGCCACAGCCAGTATGGCTTCCAGCTTGTTATCTACTACCATAAGCATAGCGGTCTTGCCCTGATCTTCAAGCTCAGTTATCTGGGCTTCGATTGCTTTGGCATCAATGCCCTTTTCATTCATCAATTTGCGGGTTCCTACATAAACCTCCTGTCCCTGGATAACGGCACGAACCCCCCGGCCGGGAATAGCTGTAAAGCTATCCGGATCTTCAAGTGATCCATACAATTCTTGGCCTTTGGCAAGTATGGCTGTTCCCAGCGGGTGCTCGGAGCTCTTTTCGGCTATGCTGGCTATGCGCAGAATGTCTTCCTTATCCAGCTGGCCAATTTTTATGACATCTGTCAACTCCGGCATTCCTTTAGTAATGGTACCGGTCTTGTCCAGCACCACTGCATCTAACTTATAAGCGGTTTCCAGATGCTCCCCGCCCTTGATGAGAATGCCGTTTTCAGCACCTTTGCCGGTACCGACCATGATCGCGGTGGGGGTAGCCAGTCCCAGAGCACAGGGACAAGCAATGACCAAGACTGCTACCGCACTGATCAAAGCCTGGTTAATCTCCTGACCTAGCAGATACCAGGTCACAAAGGTGACCAAGGCTATGGCCAAAACCACCGGCACGAACACTCCTGCAACCTGATCGGCAATTTTTTGAATAGGGGCTTTAGACCCCTGGGCATCTTCCACCATTTTTATGATCTGGGCCAGGGCTGTTTCTCGCCCTACCCGGGTGGCTTCCAGCTTAAAGGTGCCATATTTATTTATGGTCGCACCAAAGACCATATCCCCGCTGGTCTTGTCCACTGGCAGGCTCTCACCAGTCAGCATGGATTCATCCAGGGAGGAGTGCCCTTCCACGATTTTTCCATCGACCGGCACTTTTTCCCCGGGGCGAACTACTACCAGATCCCCCAGCTCAACTTCTTCAATAGGTATGTCCTCTTCTATCCCGTTCCGAATAACTCGGGCAGTTTTGGCCTGCAATGCCGCCAATTTCTTGATCGCTTCCGAGGTCTTGCCTGTAGCAACTGCCTCCAGGTATTTGCCTAACAGAATAAGTGTGATGATAATAGCGGATGTTTCAAAATACAGGCTTTTCATCGCACCCGGGGCAACTTCTTCAAAAAAGGCATTGTATAAGCTGAAAAGGTAAGCCGCCGACGTTCCCAGGGCAACCAGCACATCCATGTTGGCGCTGCCGGAGCGCAGGGCATAATATGACTGCTTATAAAACCGGGCCCCAATAACGAACTGGATCGGGGTAGCTAAAGCCAACTGAAAATACTGGTTATGTAAAAATGATAAACCAGCTATCTCCAGACTAAGAACATGTACTAGCATCGACAGTAACAAGGGAAGGCTCAAAGCTATGGAAATCACCAGCAGATTACGGAGGGTTTTGATCTCCTGTTCCTTCTCCTGTGCTTCCCAGTCCCGGCTGACTTCCTCGATTTTTTCCGCTTCATAACCCAAAGACTGTATCGCTTTGATGAGGTCGGTAGTTTTGATCTCCTCAGGGTGATAATCAACCGTAGCCCTTTCCGTTGTCAGGTTAACATTGGCTGCCTGGACTCCTGCCAAAGAATTCAGCTTCTTCTCCACACGAGCAGAACAGGCTGCACAGGTCATACCCGACACCTTTAAGGTGATCTTATTTTCTTCCGACCCTCTTTCTCTAATTGGTCTAAAACCCAGTTTTTCTATTACTTCATCAAACTGCTCCGGTTGTAGCAGCTTGTCGTCGTATTCAATATCAACTCTTTCCAGAGCTAGATTTACATTAGCTGACTCGACCCCTTCCAGGCGGTTAAGTCCTTTTTCAATACGGGCAGCACAAGCTGCGCAAGACATACCCGCTACTTTGAGTGACTCTTTCTTGGCCACGCCACTCCCCTCCTAATTCCTGCTGCTAAGTTGTATCCGTAGTATAACCAATAGTTGCTTACAAATCATTCCCTATTGTCAAAAAGACATTTCATAAGTTCTTTCCAACCAAGGCAAAGGTTCCGAATGTATATAGTAACGAAATACGCATTATTTTAACTGTAATCATAGTTTTGGAGACGCTGTAATTTGCGTTGTGGTAAATTCATATAAACACCTGTTCGGAACGACACGGGGGTCGTTCCCTACATCTTTATGCTCAAATAAGGTGGGGAACGGCCCCCTGTGCCCTTCCGTCATGTTTATTGATCGGGATCCCGTTGGTACTGACGAACTGCTTCTTCCGGCAGATCCAGCCCCAAGGTTCCCCCGGGGTTCATGATGTTATTAGGGTCAAAATGTCTTTTTAGGGCGCGAAACACTTCCATCTGGTTTTTCCCGATCTGGCCTTCCAACCAGGGAGCGATCATCTTGCCAATGCCATGATGGTGACTCATGGCGGCTCCATATTTTTGAATACTGTCCAAGATCCCATATTGATAATCTAAATATTCATCAATCTGGTTAATGCGGGCAATAAATATGAAGTACAAGTTAGCACCCTGAGGATAGACATGGGAAATGTGAGTCATACATACTGTATTAGGCCGGCTCTTGCAAAAATCTCTTACTCCCTGGTAAACTGCCGGCATATCAGCCCAAGAAACTGCACATTCCAGGGTATCGGTCATAATACCAAAATCCTGCAGATCTTCTCGCATGTAAGGGTCTTTGAACCTGCCTTTTTCCCAGGCCTGGGTAACAAATTTAGTGGTATACATGGCCCCGTACTTTTTACAGATTCGGTGGATATTGCGTTTGACAACCCTGGTAAAGGTTTTATCTCCATCGGCTAGCCCCAGCATCAGGCATTTTTCGCCCTTTTTAAAACCTCGTCTTTCCAGCACCTTCTCAATTATTGTCCCTTCTACTCCGTAGAGCTTCATAGCTATATCGGTTTCCTCTGGATCAGATACTCGAAATACTGAAGGATAGCCAAACTCGCCCTGCATGATTTCCCGGGTAGCTTCTATGGCATCCTGCCAATTCTTGAACATATAAGAAAACTTAGCCCGGTTTTCCGGCATATATCTGAATACCTTCAGGGTCACCGCCACCAGTATGCCAAAAGTCCCTTCACTGCCGATCATGATCTGGTCAATAGACGGCCCAGTAGCACTAGCAGGATATTCAGCCGTTTTTATGGTTCCCACCGGAGTGACATATTCCTGACAAATAACTATATCCTCTATCTTGCCATAATAGGTGGAATTCTGACCTGCCCCTCGGGTCACCACCCATCCTCCCACACAAGAATACTCGAAGGACTGGGGAAAATGTCCGCAAGTATAAGCTCTTCGGGCCTGCAAAAGCTGGGGAGCATCATTGAGCGTCTTTTCCAATTGTGGGCCGGACATGCCGGGTTCTACGGTTATGGTCTGATTGATCTCATTAAACTTCAACACCTTGTTCATATGTACGCGCATGTCTAGAGTAATGCCCCTTTTAACACACTCTACCCCCCTGGTTACTGAAGACCCTCCGGCATAAACATAGATATTGATTTTTTCCTGGTGGCAATAGTCAACTATTTTCTGTATATCTTCCTTGTCCCGAGGATGGATGACCAAATCGGGTACGTTTTCAACTATGCCTTCCCTAAGCCGCATCAGATCGATCATGGTCTTGCCATAGGCCACTTGCAGACGTGAGTACTCATCTTCCCTAATGTTTGCCTGGCCAACTATTTTCTTAAAATGTTCAATTTGCTCCGGGGTAAGGGAAGTAGGCAAATCAAAGGAGACTTCTTCCAGACCCATTTTCTGTTTTTGTCGGAAATCCTCATCACTCATCTGAAAGGTGCTTTTCATAAGTTCATAAAGGCGGGGGTTAGGATGCTTGAATTCCTGGGGATCCCCCCATTTGAAAATAGAACGGTAGGATTTTTCGGGTGGTGCTTGTTCATGCCAGGCCGGTACAAAGCCGCCGTGTTTATTGCTCATCATATCCGCTCCTTCACGATTTCCTATATGTCAGGATAGTGGGTGATCGCTTTGATCTCCTTATATAATTTCTCCAGCCGGGAATAGATTTTACAATAGACCCGGTGGTAAAGCTCATGGTACAGTTGGGCATTGGCTGGGTCTGGTTCAAAAAAGCTGGTATAGTGAACCATGTTATTTATAGCTTCTTCATAGCTACTGAACACTTTTAAGCCTACGAATCCATTGATAGCAGCTCCCAGCCCGGAGGTTTCATAGGTTTGGCCTCGGACAACTGTCCGGTTGAACATGTCAGCGGTGATCTGGCAGATGGCATTGCTCTGGGAGCCTCCGCCGGAAACCGCTATACGCTTAACTTTTACCTTGGATTTCTTTTCAATGTTTTCCAGACCTTCGATCAGCGCATAGTTGATGCCTTCAATTATAGCTCGGTAGATATGTACCCTGGTATGCACATCCCCAAAGCCAATGACCGCTCCCTTGGCTTCTGGCATCTTCAATCCGGGAGACCAAAAGGGCTGCAGGACAAGCCCCTGGGAGCCCGGGGGGACATCGGCCAGTTTTTCATCCAGTACGGTCTCCGGCGAGACTCTCCTGGCTTCGGCTTCTATCATTTCTCGGACACCAAATTCTTTTTTGAACCAGCTGATCATCCAATATCCCCGGAAAATCTCGATCTCCGGATTATAGTACCCTGGAATGGAAGCTGGGTAGGCCGGCATGAACTGCAGGGGTTCCAAATAACGTTGGGAAGTGATTTGCACAGTGGCAGTAGTGCCAAAACTCATACTGGCGCAGGAAAGATCCCGACATCCCACCCCCAGGGTCTCACAGCCTTTGTCTGATCCGGCGGCAATCACCGGGGTACCTTCCTTAATACCGGTAGCTAAAGCAGCTTGGGCTGTAACGCCAGCAATGATTTCTCCCGGCTGAACCAGGTCATAGAGCTTAGCTTTATCGATGCCAAACATTTTCCACTTGAAATCAGCTTTGGACTTAGCCCAGCATTGCCTTTTATAATCGAAGGGGATATGCCCGATTTGGCTGGCTACCGAGTCTACATACTGTCCGGTCAGCTTATAATTAAAAAAACCTGATAACAATAGGAACTTATAAGTTCTCTCCCATAATTCAGGCTCATTTTCGATTATCCAATTGGTTTTCGCTTGTCTTCTGAGAATCTCCACGGCTTTAGCCATGCCCACCGCCTTAAGCATGACATTGTTGTAAAATGGGAGGGGTTCTCTACATTGGGCCATTCTTTGATCCAACCAAATAATAGCCGGCCGCAGGGGTTCCCCTTCCTTATCGACAATGATGGTAGCATCTCTTTGCGTAGTCACCGCTACACCGATAATCTTATCCCAGTCCTCAGGCTGCCTAGCTTTCAAGGTTTGACAGGCCAGGCAGCAATTATCCCAGAAGACAGCGGTATCCTGCTCCGCCCAACCTGGTTCCTTGGAAAAATAGGGCTCAAATTCCACCTTCTCTTTGCCAACTATGTTCCCGCTGCTGTCAAACAATATGGCCCTAACACTCTGGGTACCGCAATCAAGGGTTAAGATGTAGCCCTCCCCACTGTTCATCTTTGATCCTCCTCCAGCAAATAGTACAGATCCGACGTGGCAATCACATTAATACCGGTATTGCTGACGTTTTCGATAATTACCTCTCCTATATGGACTGGATGATCCAATTTTACTGAGTTTATCTGCTCCATCACCTCAAAAATCGTATTTAAGGGTACTTCTCCCTGGGTTCGCACCGATAAACGGGGAACTGTTTTGAAGGTGGTGCGGACAGTGGAACAAATGCTGCGGCGTGGGTCGGTTATTTCATTAATAGCAAAGTCCACTCCTTTGGTACAGCGATTTCCTTTTACCTCCCACTGTTCCCCACTTTTTTCAGCCGTCAGACTACAGCCGATGGGACATTCTATGCAAACCAGGTTTCTCATGGCGCCATCTCCTTACCTTTGACCGGTTCCATGATCAAATCTATCACACCGCTGGATAAATCGCCTTTCAGGTTGAGGCGCACCCGTTCCATTTCCGGTGGTTTAAGCTTTATATACCTTTTGGAAAAGAGGACGTTTTCACCGGACTTAATAGTGACTCGCATATTCTCCCGCACCTCTCGGGAGCGGAAATATAGGATCACTGTCTTGTTGTCCGCTTTTATATCAATATGCTGAGGCACCACATACAAAAAATCTTGGCCAACCATGCTTATGTCCACAAATTCCCGCTCGCTGGTTTCGCGGACATATTGGGCGGCTTTCTCCCCAGCTATTTCACCACTTTCTGATACATAATCCACCAAATCGTTGACATGCAGAGCATTACCGCAGGAAAAGACTCCCGCCACCGAGGTCATGAAGTTCTGATCTACCACCGGGCCTTTGGTGACATGATCCATTTCAATGTCCAGCATTTCCGCGATTTCATTTTCCGGAATCAAGCCCACCGAAAGGATGACGCTGTCACAGGTTATGATCTCTTCCGTGCCTTCGATGGGTATCATATGCTCATCCACTCGGGCTGTTTCAACAGCTTCAACTCGATCATCGCCGAATACCCGAGTAATGGTAGTAGCCAGGTGCAAAGGTATGTCGAAATCATTTAAGCACTGAGCGATATTGCGGCTTAATCCCGAAGGCGTCTTTTTGGCTTCATATACTCCCAATACCTGGGCTCCTTCCAGGGTGAGCCGGCGAGCCATTATGAGACCAATGTCCCCACTGCCCAAAATCACACATTTTTTGCCGGGCAGATAGCCTTCCAGGTTGACAAAATGCTGGGCCGTGCCTGCGGTATATATACCCGCGGGTCTGGTACCGTTGATAAAAACTTGTTTAGCTGTTCTTTCCCGACAGCCGGTGGCCAATATCAAGGCTTTCGCTCTGATCTGGGCCACCCCCTGGGAAGAATTGACTACCGTAATTACAAAATCATCCTGTTCTCTTTCCACCTTTATCACAAAGGTATTCATTAAAACCGGAATATTATTCTGCTTCACCAGGTCGATATATCTCTGGGCGTATTCTGGCCCCGTAAGCTTTTCCTTAAATTTCACCAAACCAAAGCCATCGTGAATACACTGTTTTAATATCCCGCCCAATCGATTTTCTCTTTCGATAATTAGGGTGTTCATACCGTTAAGGGACGCGGCCCAAGCAGCCGAAAGCCCCGCGGGGCCTCCACCCAAAACCACCACATCATATCTGTTCATTCATTTCACCCCCGCTCTTTGGGCTCTGTTTGGTCTCGGCCACTACTATATTGGAGTTGTTGCCTTTCTTGGTTATGGCGGTCATGGGTATACCGGTCTCTTCATGTATAATGGTCATGACGGTAGGCAGACAGAAGCCGCCCTGACAACGTCCCATACCTGCTCTGACTCGCCTTTTGATAGCGTCTGCCGAGTAGACCGGCAGGGGCGAATTAAGGGCATCGATGATCTCACCCTTGCTGATTCCTTCACAGCGGCACACTATTTCGCCGTAATGGGGATTTTCTTTAATGATCTGGCTGCGGGCAGCAAAGTCCATATGGCTTATATCCGGAATCCCTTTTCTGATGGGATTCCAGTGGATATTAGGCTTAACTTCCATGACCTCCCCCAAAGCTTTACAGGTTATTTGTTCGATCTCCTCGGCAATGGCCGGAGCGGAAGCAAAACCAGGAGATTGGATACCAGCGGCATAGACCAGGTTTGGTACATAATCCGATCTTTCCACTATAAAATCTTCTTCATAGGTGGAGGCTCGGATCCCGGCACAGTAAGCTATTACATCAGACGGGCTGAATCCTTTTACCAGGGGCAAATGCTTTTCCATGATAGCCGCAATATTTTCCATATCAGTGGAGAAATCTTCCCGAAAAGGTTGCTCATAAGCATCCGGGCCAACCAGCACATTGCCATCCACGGTTTTAACGACCCCTCCGCCCTTGGTATTGCCTTTTGCCAGGCTAAGGCTCGGTTTGCCTATGACCCCGTTGATCAGCTCGCCCTTCTTTTTATCCAGGAATAGAATATGGCCTTTGCGGGGATGGATGGTGAAAAACTGATCACCGGCCATATCAGCAATAATGTCTGCAAAGACCCCCGCGGCATTGATAACCAGCTTAGGATAGACTGTCCCCCGGTTGGTGACCACGCTGGTAATGCGGTCATGTTCCTTTTGCATGGCTAACACTATGGTATTGAGAGAAACTTCCGCACCATTCTGCACGGCATTTTCCGCATAGGCTACGGTCATTTTGTAGGGTGAGGTTATCCCCACCGAGGCAAGGTGCAGGGCTCCGGCTACCGGTACGCCAATATGGGGCTCTTTTCTTAATACCTCTTCTTTGGAGAGTACAGTAACACCTTTAACGCCCATTTTCTGAGCACGTATATCCAACACTGGCTTGGCCAGACTCAACAGTTTTCGGTCGAAAAGAACGCTCGAACCACACCTGATTATTTTTACATCCAATTCCTGTCCGATGCGGGTATACATCTCATTGCCCTTAACATTGTACAGAGCCTTTTTGGAGCCGATCTTAGGTTCAATACCGGAGTGGATCATGCCGTCATTCCTGGAGGAGGCGTGCATGGCTACGTCATCTTCCTTATCCACCAACAGGATCGACAACTGCCATTTGCAGAGTTCTCTGGCGATGGCACAGCCAATTATGCCGGCACCAATGATGAGCACATCCACCTTTTTATCCTGCAAAAAATTATCCGTTAGGAGAGGTTTTTTGGCAGGTGGAATGTCTAAATCATAGACCTTAAGCTTGTTAACTACGCCTTTATAGCCCTGGTTGGCACAAATCTTCCCGGCGTTGTATAACTGTTCCCAGGTACCAACCATTCCTTCCAACACTATGGAATCACGCCATTCTCGGAGTGACACATCAGGAGATATCTTTTTGCGTACCTTTTTTTCTAATGCTTTAAGACTCTTACCCATCTTTTCGCTCCTAAACTGCGGATGTTCCAATATCGATTTTCCGCTACCCGTTGTTTGTATCTCTGTTATTAATATCTATTCGCTAATATGTCGAATTCTTCCTTTGAATTTTGCGAGGCAATGGTGTCTTTATTTATATTTAATTCCCGACCTATCCCAGTACAGTTTTCGGGACCTTTTTAGTGATCTCAGCTGGTCTTTAGTTGGATAGGAACTCCCTACCTGTTTCCCAAAGGTTGTTGCAAAAACTATAAAAATAAGAAGGATTAACAGGATATATTAAAGAATTATAATATTTATAGTTAAAACAAATTTTTATGACAGAACCTGTTGACCGGGCATGGCATAATTTCCTCCTGTTTTTTTACTCTTTTCCAAAACCGATCTTGCTCTTGTATGAGTAAGTTAACATAGAGTGCACAGTGCTGGAGATTTATTAAGGGGGTATATCATAGTATGCAAACTGACAGTTTAGCAGCATCGATTCATGCGCAGGTTAAGAAGTACGCCGACCGAAAAGAAAACGCCTTGTATTATAAAGAAGGTGACGAATGGAAAGGTATCTCCTGGAAGGAATTTGGCGAACGGATCGACAATGCGGCGAAGGGACTTCTTGAAATCGGAGCGCAGGAAAACGACATGATCGCCATCTATTCGCAAAATCGACCAGAATGGGTCATATGCGATTACGCCATTATGAGCATCAGATGTGCCACAGTAGCGATCTATGCCACCAATACTGCCGAACAGGCTGAATATATCGTAGATGATGCCAAGTGCAAAATTATTTTCGTAGATGATCAATTTCAATACGACAATGTTATGAAATTCTATAAAGGTAATAGTAAAATCGGGCATGTGATCGTATTTTCAAAATCGGTGGAAATCGATCCCAATGATAAGAATGTCATGTATATCGATGATCTCTACGAACTGGGCAGAAAATCTAATCAAGGGGAAGAATTACAAAGGCGGCTTGACGCGATCACAACCGATGATATCATGTCAGTCATTTACACTTCCGGTACCACCGGCGAGCCCAAGGGAGCTATGCATTCACATAGAAGCTTCTTCATTGAGATCGAGGCTTTGAATTCAAGATTCCCCATGTCAGAAGACGATATCGAAGTTGTATTCCTGCCTTTGAGCCATGTTTATGAAAAGGCCTCCAGCTATTGGATCCATTCCCGAGGTGCCACTCAGTATTTCTGCAGCGATACCAATAAAATTGTTGAGTATTTTGGGGAAATCAGACCCACCTATATGTGCGGAGTACCCCGCCTCTTTGAAAAAATGTACGCTGCCATTTATGCCAAAATGGAGCAAGCCGGAGGTGTCAAAAAGAAGATCTTTGATTGGGGTATATCGGTAGGTAAGGAATATGAGTTTGCCAAAATTCGGGGCGAAAAGATTTCCTCCGCTCTGGAGTTTAAGCATAAATTAGCCCACAAAATGGTGCTTTCCACGGTTAGAGAACTACTGGGCGGGCGTTTGAACTTCTTCTCTGCCGGAGGAGCTCCCCTGGCCAAAGAAATAGAAGAATTCTTCTTCGCGGCCAACATCTTTATTGCTCAGGGTTACGGGCTTACTGAAACCGCCCCGATGGGTTCCTGCAATTGCCCATCTGACTTTAAGTTTGGTACCGCCGGTAAACCCATTGATCAAAACCATATCAAGATAGCAGAAGACGGAGAAGTGCTTATCAAGGGTGATAATGTTTTCAAGGGTTATTTTGGCAAGCCGGAGGCAACCCGGGAAGCTATGACGGAAGACGGCTATTTCAAGACCGGTGATATAGGCGAGATCGATGAGGATGGATTCCTGAAAATCACTGACCGCAAGAAGGATATAATCATCACTGCCAACGGAAAAAACATTGCGCCTCAGTTGATCGAATCACGAGTGGGACAGGATTATTATGTGGAGCAAATGGTGGTCTTCGGTGACAAGCAGAAGTATCTTACCGCTCTGATTGTGCCCTCCTTCACCGCTCTGGAGGAATACGCCAAATCCAAAGGTATTGCTTACCAGGATATGAGCGATCTGGTGAAAAAACCTGAGATTATTAAACTATTTGCGGACAGAATCGAAGGACAATCCAAGGATCTGGCTCACCATGAAAAAATCGTCAAATTCACACTGCTGGATCGCCTGTTTACCATAGAAGATGACGAAATGACGCCCAGTAATAAACTGAAGAGAAGAGTCATTGCTCAAAAATATGACGATGTAATTAAAAAAATGTACGAGGATTAGACTTGATTTAATATCATACACCCAGTAATTTAGACACATGGGGACGACCTCGCCAAGGGCGCAGGACGATTCTCATGTGTCTATTGTTTGTGGTCGGAAGATTTGATATCATACAAGACTGTAATTCCCAAAAGCTATATGGTAATAATGTATAGGGAATAATGATAGGCTCTACCAGGCTTATTTTCTCAGGAAGGCGATCCGAGAGTATCTCCTTCACTACAAAAATGAAAAGGCAGGAATGACCATGACCAAGACTAGGAAGACTAATGAAGAAATTTCTACCAAGCCACCTTATATCGATTTGGTTTATTCTCAGCGCTGGGATGATAATACCAAGATTTCCATCAAGATAAACCGCCATATTTATACGGAGCAGACACCCTATCAGCGTATCGACTTCTATGAATCGGATACCTATGGTACCTTTTTCACTTTGGATGGTCTGGTGATGGTGACCCAAAAGGATGAGTTTATTTATCATGAGATGATTACTCATGTGGCCATGGCGACCAATCCGGCTATCAAGAAGGTGCTGATCATCGGCGGCGGAGACGGGGGTACTTCTCGAGAAATAGCCCGCTATCCTCACGTTGAACGCATTGATATGGTAGACATTGATGAGCGGGTCACCCGGCTCTGCCAGCAATACCTGCCCCAGACCGCCGGTCATCTGGATAAAGATCCCCGCATACATCTCAATTTCCAAGATGGTTCCTCTTTCGTAGGCCAGGTGGAAGATGGGTTTTACGACCTGATCATCGTAGACTCCACTGACCCCATCGGGGTAGGTGAGGGACTGTTTACGACTCAATTCTATCAATCCTGTTTGCGGGTCATGGCGGAAGATGGGATATTGATCAACCAGCACGAGTCACCCTACTATCAGTTCCATATTGAGGAAATGAAAAAAGCCCATAAAAAAATCAGGGATCTCTTCCCGATCGTCCAGGTCTACCAGTACCACATCCCGACCTATCCCTCTGGTCACTGGTTATTTGGTTTTGCTTCCAAAAAGTATGATGCCCTCCAGGATCATAAGCCTGAAATTTGGGAAGCGATGGGGTTGGAGACTAAATACTATAATTCCAATATTCACAAAGGGGCCTTTGCTCTGCCCACCTACGTACTAGATCTGCTGAAATCAAGCTACTAATAGTGCGCAAGTTTGGGAACCGTCCCCGAACTTGCGCGCTTGAGGTATTATCTGATCCCATCATTACTGACAATGGCTTGGTAGCATTCGGGGCGGCGATCACGGAATACTGTCCAGGATATGCGCTGCTCTTCGATAGCTTCTAGGTCAAACTCAGCGGTGATGATCATTTCCGAAGTCCGATCCGCTTCAGCTATGATTTTCCCGACGGAATCAGTAATAAATGATGACCCATAGAAGTCTATAGTCGATGAGCAGATAGTTTCGGAACCAATCCGGTTAGCGGCTATGACAGGCATAATATTGGCGGCGGCATGGCCCTGCATACACCTTTGCCAGTGATCCTTGGAATCCACCTCGGGTTCATCTGGCTCGGAGCCGATCGCAGTAGGGTAGAATAGCATTTCCGCTCCCATCAAAGCCATACAGCGAGCCGATTCGGGAAACCACTGATCCCAACATATGCCCACTCCGATGCTTCCATATTGGGTTTTCCAGACCTTAAAACCGGTATCACCCGGGTTAAAGTAGAATTTCTCCTGATATCCGGGGCCCGTGGGAATGTGCGTTTTCCGATAGACACCCAGGACTGTGCCATCCGCATCGATAACAGCTACCGAATTATAGTAGGCCAGGTTTTTGCGCTCATAAAAACTGATCGGCAACACTACCTTTAATTCCCGGGCTAAAGCCCCAAAATGCTGCACCCCTTTGTTATCCTGCACCTCATTTGCCAATTTATAGTATTCAAATTTTTCAGCCTGACAAAAGTAGGGAGTCTCAAATAATTCCTGTAACAGAATGATTTGAGCGCCCCGGTCAGCGGCTTGCCGAATCAGATTTTCAGCTTTGCTGATGTTTTCATCTATGCTCGCTGAACAGGCCATTTGGGCTGCTGCTACGGTAACTTTTCTCACCTATGAACCTCCTGAACCTGAATTTTACCCCGCTAGTGATCAACTGATCTGGCAGTCTTTGAACGCAAACAAGTAGACTACCACTATTTTGTTTAGTTTACCATATCATTGGCTCCTTAGTAGTTGGCAGTGTGATTCGAGCGAAACCAGATCAAAATCAGGTTTCTCATTTAGCTTTTTGGAAAATTTCGTTTGCCGGGGATGGGCACAGGTATTATACTTAATTATTGTGAATTGTTTTTTACTACCAGGGTAATGCCTCATTTTTTTACAGCCTTGGTATCATTACGGTAATGATAGGCAGGATTATGATAGAATCATAAAAGCTGCTAAATAGGGGGCAAAGACATTGACTATTCAGTCAAAATCTTCTTGAGCATGAATACCTCGGAAAAAATTGATTTCAGCACCTAGCAGAGGTATTAATGTGAGAGAGGTGAATTACTGTTGACGAAAAAAAAGAAAACCTTCAGATTATATGAGGTCGTTTTATCGGTTATCACGATCATATTTGTTGTGGAGGCAGCATCGCCAGCGGCGGCTATCGGAAATTCTCAGTATTTCTGGTGGGCATTCCTCATCCTGACTTTTCTGCTTCCCTATGGACTGGTCGCTGCTGAATTAGGTAGCACCTATCAGGATGAGGGTGGTCTCTATGATTGGATCAGGAGGGCTTATGGCCCTAGATGGGGCGCCCGAGCTGCTTGGTTTTATTGGATCAATTTCCCCTTATGGATGGCATCTCTGGCCATAATATTTCCAGAAGTTCTCAGCTCAATATCTGGAACTGAGATCAGCACCTTCTGGGCTACTATCATCCAGCTGGCTTTTATCTGGATCGTGGTTTTTATCAGCCTCTTCCGGGTCAGTGACAGCAAATGGGTTTTAAACCTTTCGGCAGTTATCAAAGTCTTTCTGGCACTGGTAGTAGGGAGCATAGGAGTCTACGTAGCCTGTACCCGTGGTATGGCCACCGAGTTCACCTGGGGCTCGATGCTACCCTCCCTCGAGCTTACCAGTTTAGCCTATGTTTCGGTGATCCTATTTAATTTTATGGGTTTTGAAGTTCTGAGCTCCTTTACCTCGGATATGGAAAATCCTCGCAAACAGGTTCCTCAGGCTATCGCTGCCGGAGGTATCGCCATCGCCGCACTGTACATTTTCTCCTCCTTTGGTATTGGGGTAGCCATTCCCGCTGAAGAAATCAACACCGCTAATGGCTTGATCGAGAGTTTGCAGCTTTTGACCGGTACTGCTACCAGTATCTTTATCACTATTATGGGCGTGCTCTTCTTGGTTTCTCTGTTTGGGAACATGACCTCCTGGTCTTACGGGGTCAATTATGTGGCCAGCTATGCAGCCAGAAACAACAGTATGCCACGCATTTTCAGCCGTATAAATAAAGAAACCGGGATGCCTACCGGTGCTCCCCTGGTCAATGGACTGGTGGCCTCGACTCTGGTCATAATCGCCCCTTTCCTCCCCAGTCAGGATCTGTTCTGGAATTTCTTTGCCCTGAATATAGTCTGTCTCTTACTGGCCTATATACCGATATTCCCAGCCTTCTTGCAGTTGCGCAGAATAGACCCCGATCGGGAGCGACCCTTTAAAGTAGCAGGAAGCGAGTTCCGTTTGAGATTGATATCTTATCTGCCGATGTGCCTGCTCATTATTGCTATCCTTTTCTCGGTAGTCCCCCTGGATCTATCGATAGAAGAACTGAGTTTTAAGATCCCGCTGACTATCGGCACCGTATTAGCGATCATTGCAGGAGAAATCGTGGCAGCCCGGGCAGTCAAGATGGCTGGCAAGTAGATAGTTGGAGATCTCGACCAATTCGCTAATATCTGATTGAGGAGGTCTAACCTATGGGTGTTCGCAACTTTATTGACACTTCGGATTTTAGCAAACAAGAACTTCTGGACATCATTCGTCTGGGAATCACCTTGAAAAAATGTATTGATGTGGGCTATTACCCGCCCTTGCTAAAGAATAGGAGCCTGGGTATGATCTTCGAACAATCCTCTACCCGCACCCGGGTTTCTTTCGAGACAGCCATGGAACAGCTAGGGGGGCACGCCCAATATCTGGCACCCGGGCAGATCCAATTGGGGGGACATGAGTCGGTGGAAGATACCGCCCGAGTCTTGTCCCGACTGGTTGATATCTTAGTCGCCAGAGTAGACCGCCATCAGACCGTGGTGGATCTGGCCAAATATGCCTCCATTCCGGTTATCAATGGCATGTCCGATTACAATCATCCCACTCAGGAAGTAGGCGATGCCATCACTATGGTGGAGCACCTGCCCACTGGCAAGAGGCTGGAAGACTGTAAAGTGGTGTTTGTCGGTGATGCAACTCAGGTATGTGCTTCTCTCTGCTTTTTGACCACCAAGCTAGGTATGCATTTTGTACAGTTTGGTCCTCAAGGTTATCAATTAAAAGAACACCACCGGGCTATCGCCGAGGCTAACTGCCAGGTGTCAGGTGGTAGTTATCTGATCACCGAGGATGTGGATGAGGCCATGCAAGATGCCGATTTTGTCTATACCGATGTCTGGTATGGTCTCTATGATGCTGAGCTATCGGAAAAAGAGAGGCTGGCCATCTTCTATCCCAAGTATCAGGTCAATCAAGAGATGATAGCCAAGGCCAGCCCCCAGGTCAAGTTCATGCATTGCCTACCAGCGGCCCGTGGCGAAGAGGTTACCGACGAGGTTCTGGATGCTCCCTATTCCATCGCTTGGGATGAAGCCGGCAACCGATTGACGGCGATGCGGGCGTTACTGGTCTATCTCCTGCGCCCTGAGGAAGGTCAGCAGTTTAAGAAGGATGCTGCCAAAGCGGAACTGGATCAAGTCTTAGCAGAGATAATGTAATTAAGTTTGCTAATTGAATGAGGAGGAGATCTGATGGCAAGGATCGTAGTGGCCCTGGGAGGTAACGCCCTAGGTAATGATGCTGAAGAACAGCAAAAGATGATCGACAATGCTGCCCCCTCTTTGATCGCTCTAATCAAGCAGAAGCATGAAATTATTTTTAGCCACGGCAATGGGCCTCAGGTTGGCATGATCAATCTGGCCTTCGATAAAGCTTCGCAAATAAATGATAAAGTAGCCCCTATGGCTTTGGCCGAATGTACAGCCATGAGCCAGGGCTATATAGGCTATCATCTGCAAAAAGGTATCGGCAAGCAGTTGCGCCGGGAAGGACTGCCTGGACTGGTGGCCACAGTGATAACTCAGGTGGAAGTGGATATGAATGATCCTGCTTTTAAGACACCCACCAAGCCGATTGGCAGCTTTTATGATGAAGCTACCGCCCAAAAATTGATGGCCGACAATCCGGGCATGATCTTCGCCGAAGACGCAGGGCGAGGCTGGAGAAGGATGGTAGCCTCGCCGCAACCCGTCGACATTGTTGAAAAGGAAACGATCATAAGCCTGCTCGATAACGGCTTTATCGTTATCGCCTGCGGAGGAGGGGGCGTACCGGTCATCAGGGATGAGAACGGTGATTACCAAGGAGTATCGGCCGTAATCGACAAGGATCTGTCTTCCGCGAAACTCGCCGAAGCTGTAGATGCCGATTATCTCTATATCCTCACCGCAGTTGATCGGGTTGCTATCAACTTTGGCAAGCCCACTCAGGAGGAATTGGTGGAAATGACCGTCGCTCAGGCAGAGCAGTATTGCCAAGAAGGCCATTTTGCACCAGGCAGTATGCTTCCCAAAGTCAAGGCAGCTATCCAGTTTGCCAGCAGCAAAAAGGGACGGCAAGCACTAATTGCTTCACTGGAAAAAGCCCCTTTGGCTATGCAGGGGGCAAGCGGTACCGTAATTCATATGTGAGGATTTTGCATAATTCAACAAGTACTACAATAGTGTCACTCTGAGCAATAGCGAAGAGTCTTATAAATGCCTAGATCCTTCGCTACCGCTCAGGATGACATTCTATTGTAGCTGAAGAAAGTTCATTAGGATAGTATAAACCACCTTGAACGCATCAGGTGAGAAAGGGAGATGAATATGGCCAAAACCTTAACCACCACCCCTAAAGCAGATGGGTTTCGGATGCCGGGTGAATTTGAACCCCATAAACAAACCTGGATGCTCTGGCCGGAAAGAACCGACAATTGGCGCTTAGGTGCCCACCATGCTCAGAAGGCCTATGTAGAGGTGGCCCGGGCTATTTCACAGTTTGAACCGGTAACCATGTGTGTGTCCAAAGGCCAGTACCAGCATGCCCGCGGTGTTCTGCCAGAATCAGTGCGGGTAGTGGAGATGTCTAATGATGATGCTTGGATGCGCGACTGTGGGCCTACTTTTGTGGTCAATGATAAAGGCGAAGTGCGTGGGGTGGATTGGACCTTCAACGCCTGGGGCGGACTGGTCGACGGCCTCTATTTTCCCTGGGATCAGGATGACCAGGTAGCCAAGAAGACCTGCGAAATTGAAAACATGGATACCTATCGCACCGATGGTTTTGTCTTGGAAGGTGGTGCCATCCATGTGGATGGGGAAGGAACCCTTTTGGTGACCGAAGAATGCCTGTTAAGCGAAGGGCGCAATCCCCACCTGAGCAAAGCGGAAATTGAGCAGATGCTGATGGAGTACTTAAATGTAGAGAAGGTCATCTGGCTCAAATGGGGTATCTTTAATGACGAAACCAATGGTCATGTGGATAATATCTGCTGTTTTGTGAAGCCCGGTGAAGTTCTCCTGGCTTGGACTGATGACGAAAATGACCCCCAATATGAACGATCCCAAGCAGCTTATGACCTCTTGATAAATACTACTGATGCCCAAGGCCGGAAATTAAAGGTTCATAAGCTGCATATACCCAGTCCGGTGCTGATAACCAAAGAAGAGAGCGAAGGAGTAGATGTCATCAGCGGTACCCTGCCCCGCAATGAGAATGACCGCCAGGCTGCTTCTTATGTCAACTTCTATATCTGCAACGGCGGTATCGTTCTTCCGCTATTTGGTGATCCAGTCTATGACCGTTTGGCCGAAGAAAAACTTAAGGAACTATTCCCAGATCGCCGGGTAGTAGGAGTTTACGCCCGAGAGATCATCCTGGGCGGCGGCAATATCCATTGTATTACCCAACAGCAACCCCTGGGGATCAGCAGATAATTAATATATTTACACTAACGGAGGCTTACATGAAACTGATTTCCTGGAATGTCAACGGCCTGCGGGCTTGTTTGAATAAAGGCTTTATGGACTTCTTCACAGCCGAACAGCCGGATATATGTTGTATTCAGGAGACCAAAATGCAACCCGAGCAGGTGAATTTTGAGTTAGACGGCTATGAGATGTACTGGAACAGTGCTGAGAAAAAGGGCTACTCAGGCACGGCAATCTTTTCTAAAATGAAACCCAAGTCGGTTAGGTTAGACCTTGATCAGCCGGAGCATGGCAACGAAGGCCGGGTAATAACTCTTGAATATGAAGACTTTTATCTGGTCAACACCTATGCACCCAATTCCCAGCGGGGTCTGGTTCGTCTGGATTACCGCCTGCAATGGCAGGATGATTTTCGGGCGCACCTGCTAAGTCTTGATACCCAAAAACCAGTAATAGTCTGCGGCGACTTAAATGTGGCCCACCAGGAAATCGATTTGAAAAACCCTAAATCAAACCATAAAAATGCCGGTTTTTCACCGCAGGAGCGGGAAAAGATGACTGAGCTTTTGGAATCAGGATTCACAGATTCCTTCCGCTATCTCCACCCAGATCAGACCGGGGCCTACACCTGGTGGTCCTATATGTTCGATGCCCGCGCAAAGAACGTCGGTTGGCGTATTGACTATTTTTTAGTATCGGACAGAATAAGAGACCAGATACAAAAAGCCACTATTTATTCTCAAGTTATGGGCAGCGATCACTGTCCCATTGGTCTGGAAATATAGGGCCTACATATTTATTGATCTCCCCCCTTTTGCCGGTACCATCCCGTCGACAGATCACCTATTCCCCGCTGAGATTGATCACATAGCATAGGAATTGCCTGTCGCTGTGTAGAATGCTTTCCTAAAGGAAGCTTTATCTTAAGGGGGATGTAAAATGGATGACAAGCCCGTAGTATGGAAAAAGGAAAATGGTATTTGTTTCATTACCATGAATGAACCAAACACCCTGAATGCCATCAGCAAGGGTATCGTAGCAGGCCTGGAGGAAGCATTCGAAGACTGCTTTGAGGAAGAGATTAGAGCCGTAGTTCTAACCGGTGCAGGGAGAGCCTTCTGTGCAGGAGGAGACCTGGCCGAGATGATCAAAGATGGCCCTAAGGACTGGCTCCTGCAGACACCCAAGAAACTGGGCGTGGTGGTCAGTACCATGCGCAAACTTCCCAAACCTATTATTGCCTCCATAAACGGGCCCGCCTTTGGGGTAGGTATGAGCGTTGCCATGGCCTGCGACCTGCGTATAATGTCCGACCGTGCTACTTTTGCCCAGGCTTACACTTCCGTAGGATTAAGCCCGGATGGGGGCTGGACCATGACCGTTCCACAGACCGTGGGAATCGGCAAAGCTATGGAGATGGTGCTGCTGGATAAGCCCATCAAAGCGGAAGAAGCACAGCGCCTGGGACTGGCAAGTATAGTTGTACCAGCCGATCAACTGGAAGCCGAGACCCTGAAATTGGCCACTAAACTGGCCAACGGCCCCACTAAAGCTTATGCCCATGCCAAAGCATTGATCAATCATTCCCAACTGCAAGGGATAGAGTCCCAGATGGATATGGAGCGCTATAATATCGCTGACTGCGGTGACTCTGAGGACTTTCTTGAAGGTAGTGATGCTCTTTTCAACAAACGCAAAGCGGTATTCAAAGGGCGGTAATAATCGCATTCATAAAAGGCATAAATCAGGATCTCTTAACATAGAGAAGGAACTATCGACATAACGTAGCCCCGCTCTCACCTTAGATGATGCCAAGTACTTGTTCGGGTACGTTGTTATAATTATAA
>ERZ764778.1247-NODE-1247-length-26797-cov-25.485379_pt1 | contig 26797 bp, 23 predicted proteins | sample MGYA00374951_ERZ764778 | MGnify/ENA primary metagenome ERZ764778 (study PRJEB28918, sample SAMN05720193) | bioreactor metagenome | isolation source: Anaerobic biogas reactor | place: USA:Washington, USA | collected 2015-08-08 ...
TAATTAAAAATTAAAAGGCCTTGAACATATAGAAAAAAAGCTGAAGGAGAACTATCAAAGCCCAAATATCATTCTGACTGTTGACTTATGAGATAGTTGTAGTATCATCTATTTAGTTGAAGCTACAACTAAATAGATACGGGTGACATTATGGATATAACAAAACGTCAGATAACTAAAATTGCAAGAGAATTAAACAAGCTGACCATAAAGACCCTGAAATCAGACGGGGTCGGAAGCGGCGAGTTCGATCTCATACATGCCGTAAGACACCATCCTGGGCTTTCACAGAAAGAAATATGTGAAATACTGAATATGGATAAAGGAGCCGCGGCGCACAGGGTAGCAAGTCTTGAGAACAAAGGTTACTTGATCCGGAAATCAAATCCGGCAGATAAACGCAGTCAGTTGCTGTTTGCCACGGAAGAGGCCGAGCATTTGAAAAATTCAAAAGCGTCCGTGGAGACAGCTTTCTATGAGTGGCTGCTTGAAGAACTTCCGGAGGCCGACCGGGCGGAGTTTACCAAAATCCTGAACGTGCTGTACCAGCGCTCAAAAAAAGAAAGCCGCGCCGGTTTTCCCAATGTGACGGCAAGGCTAAATGCGGAAAAGAGTGAGTGACGTGCCGGCAGAAATCCGTGAATTAAAAAAACCTAACCGTGTATGGTCTTATTTCAGGCTTGAGAAATGGCCGCTCATAGCCGTAACTGTTTCCGGCATCCTATATAATGCCGGTATGACGGCGGGACCTTGGTTTGAAGGAAAACTGGCGCAGCGCCTCTACGACGTCATTGGCGGCAGCAAGACATTTCGCGATATGCTCACCCTAGCTGTATATTACGTTGCCGTTATTCTGTTCGTACAGAGCATGCGTTATATAAAACGCTTCTATGTCCGCCGCTTTGCCAACAATGTGAACCGCAATATGAAGCACGTCCTGTATAATAATCTGGTACATAAAAGCAAGCCGGACTTTGAAAAAGAGAGCGTCGGCAATATGATGATCAGGGCGATCTCCGATGTGGATACCTGTGTTGAGGGGATGCGAAAATTCACCACGGAGGTGTTCGACACAGGCGTTGTGATGTTGGCCTATACGGTTATGCTGTTCTCTTACGACTGGCGACTGGCGCTTCTGTCCTGCATTTTTCCGCCTTTTGCCTATCTGATCGCCGAAAAGCTGAAGAAGGTCGTAACACACAGCGCTGCGGCTTACAAGGAAAGTGCCGGAAAACTAAGCTCCGCAACACTCGAGCGCGTATCCGGCACGCTTACCTACCGCGTATTCAGTCAGGAGCCGGAGCGCAACACGGCATACGAAAAGCTGCTGGCCGACTATGAAAAGAGAGCGGTAAAAGCAAACATCTGGGAGACGACAATGCAGCCTCTGTATCAGATAATCTCCATGACGAGCGTTCTGTTCGTTATCTGGTTCGGCGCGAAAAACGTACAGGGGACGGGCTGGACGGCATGGGACATTGCCGCGTTCACTACATTTCTCTCCTGCTTTGCGAAGCTGGCGGTCAAATCGTCCAAAGCTGCAAAACTGTTCAACGCAGTGCAGAAGGCTCAGGTATCGTGGACACGCATCAAACCGCTTTTGGAGGAAACAGGCGAGGAAGCTGAAGCTGTGGCCGCAGAGCCGGCGCAGCTCTCCGTCTCAGACCTGTCTTTTGCATACCCGGACGGCAAGGAGATTTACAGCGGCTTGTCTTTTGACGCTGAGCCGGGCGAGGTGATCGGCGTGACCGGCCCCGTTGCGGGTGGTAAATCCACGCTAGGAAGAACATTTCTTTGCGAATATCCGTATGGCGGCAGCATCCGCTATGGCGGGCGCGAGCTCTCGAAGCTGACAGACGCGGAACGCAGCGGAATCATCGGATATATGGGGCATCAGCCGGAGCTGATTAGCGGCAGCATCGAGGAAAACATACTGCTGGGCTGCTCTGAGGACGCAAAAATATACCTAGATGCGGTATGTATGGGCCAGGAGCTTGCGGAAATGCCCGAAGGTATACATACACGCATCGGAAGCGGCGGCGCACGGCTCTCCGGCGGCCAGCAGGCTCGTGTCGCCATTGCCAGAACACTCTGCAGCAGACGCCCGGTTATGATACTCGACGACCCGTTCTCCGCTGTAGACCGCGCAACAGAGCGGAAAATCATGGAGAATCTGAGCCGGTTGACAAAAAACAGCATTGTAATAATAATTTCACACAGATTGTATATGTTTCCTGAATTCGATCAGGTTTTTTGGGTTGAAAACGGCACGGTTAAGGTAAGCAGACATGATAAGCTAATGAGAGATCAGTCGGAATATGCGCAGCTTTACCGTACTCAGACGGAGGGAGGCGGGCATTACGAAGCGTAAAAACGGCCTTCTCTCGGTAATAGAGGGCATAATACGGCATTCAAAGCTGCTGACATTCGGTCTTGTCCTGACAATTGCCGGAGCTATTATATCCGGTCTTCTGCCGCCGCTGGTGCTGGAACGGATCGTCAATGACCTCGCCGACGGCACTCCAGTAGTATTCCAGCTGGCACTGCTCTACTTCGCAGCGCTTGCACTTGCCGGACTGTTCGACGCTGTAAAGGAAGTGCTCATAACCATATTCGGTCAAAAAACTACGCGCGGACTGCGGCACGAGATGTGTGCAAAGCTCTCCCGCCTGCCAGCCTCGTATTTTATAACGAACGAGCCGGGCGTGACGGTTTCACGCTTTGTCGGAGATGTGGATACGGTTGAAGCGCTGTTTGCCTCCGGTATTATCGGCATGATCGTCGACACCTGTAAGGTTATCAGCATTCTTATCGTGATCTTTGTAAAAAGCAAAGGCCTCGGCATACTGATGCTGTTGGTAACGCCGCTGATTTTCCTTATGACGCGTTTATTTCAGAGGCGAATGCTGGATGCGCAGCTCGCAAACCGGATCGCGGTCGGAAAGGTGAATAATCACGTGCCGGAGACCATCGGCTGCATTCGGATGGTACGCACCTTTCACAAACAAAAGTACATGGCAGACCGCTATGACGGCTACATCCAGGAGAGCTACAGGGCGGTGGAAAAATCCAATTTTTATGATTCAGTCTACTCGCCTATCATACTCGTTATCAACGCGGTGATTATAGCCGCAATGATGGTCATGTCCTCAGCGGGCGGTGAGATGCGCGCCTTCTTCGGAATGTCGGTGGGGACCGCCGTGGCGATTATTGCCTACGTCGGCAGAGTGTTTGAACCGATCGAAAGCATAGGCATGGAGATACAGAATATCCAGTCCGCAGTGGCAGGCGTACACCGAATCAACGAGTTTCTCGACGAACCGGAGCGCGGTAATACGGACGCTTCTATCACCTGCGAAAATCTTAAAAAAAGCGGTACACCCGCGATTGAGCTGATAGACGTGGATTTCGGCTATGACAGCGGACGGAAGGTGCTGCAGAACCTCAGTTTCGTGCTGCAGCCCGGCGAAAACGTGACCTTGACCGGCCGAACCGGTATCGGTAAGAGTACGATTTTCAAGCTCCTGCTCGGTCTTTACAGTCCCGACGGCGGCAATGTACTTATTTATGGTGCGGATGCGGAAAAAATTCCCGACAAGGAAAAGCGAAAGCTGTTCGGCTATGTCGAGCAGTCTTTCAGATTAGTTCCGGGTACGGTGGAAGAGCAGATCACTCTGTACGACCCGGCCGTCACCCATGCAGACGCAGAAAAGGCGGCAAAAATGGTCGGCCTTCATGACAGCATCGCGGCTCTTCCGGACGGCTATTCCACACCCTGTACGGAGGCCCTGTTCTCCCAGGGACAAATGCAGCTGCTCGCAATTGCGCGGGCAGTCACGCTGGATCCCGCTATTCTCTTGCTTGACGAGATTACAGCCAATCTGGACTCCGATACCGAGGAAAGAGTACTTAAAGCACTGCAAAAGGCGTCAGAGAACCGCACGGTCATTTCAATCTCACACAGATTATACGAACATACCGGCGGCCGACGGATCAGCCTGGACACCAACACCTCTGAATAAAAAACGTGTCATTAGGAAACAACACCCCCGCAAAACGCACCTATCCCGCAAGGCTGGAGCTGCATATAGCTTCAAAATGATCTGTTTTGCAGTAAAAAAATCCCCGTAACCATTACGGTTACGGGGTCTCTCTTATTTTTTCTCCGTGTTGAGCAAGTTCATACAGGATACGGGATGTACTAAGCTTCTCTGCAAATCCAGGGACAATGTTTACATTGCTGAGTGCTGTTTACTATTTAACTGTGAAATACAGAGTATCCTTCAGCTTATCATCAATATATATTTCGACTTTGTAATCACCCAAAGTAAAGCCGTCAGGCATATATAAGCTGAAGTTTACCCACATATCCTGGTCTGTATGGATGTCATTTTCAGACGCTATACTTGAACCGGTGGGTATGTGATACCAAATTGCCGAAACCTTTGTATCGCCGGGCACATTTCTGATAAGTGCCGCGGCATACACCTCCATTGTTTCGTTTTGATAGAATACATCTGTAGTTTTAAGAGGTTCCGAAGTGTTGGGGTCGACCGACGAGGCCATATAAGCCTCGGAGACATTGGCTGTTGAAAAGCTGATTTCTCCGCCGTTTAGGACTGCTGCAACGATCAGAACAGCGAGCAAAGCCAAGACAATAATGACGGCTATCAAGCAGCCTTTTTTCTTTTTTACCGGCTGCTCAGCCTGGGGCGCGGCTTGTTGGTCATACTGCGGTTGTGTATACGCCTGCTGAGGTGCGAATTCTTCCTGCTGGGGGGGCTGTGATTGCGCCTGCGTTCCAAGGGCCGCTCCGCAATTGCTGCAGAACGATGTCCCTTCTTCGGCTTGAGCGCCGCAATTTTGACAGAACATTTTTGCTCCTCCATTTCGCTGATTTGATTAAGTATAGACGGCTTGCTGTTCTATGCCCTAACGTGCTAAAGAATGCTTATACCTGAACTTATTTCAACACTCAAGAGGATCTGGTGTAATTTTATTATATAAAACCATAATTTGTCAATATCTGCAAAAACTTTATATTTGAGAATGAGGAAAATTTCATATAAAAAACCCGCTAATCATCCCATTGCAGGGATTAGCGGGTTTTTTAGCCTTATGTTTTAATCGTATAGCTTTTTATCCATGCTTATCTTCTGCTCCTCAGGCAGATCCAGTCCCAAAGTGCCGCCCGGATTCATGAGAAATTCCGGGTCGAAGTGATTTTTAAGAGTACGGAAGACGTCGTACTCGTTCCTGCCGATGCTGCCCTCAAGCCAGGGGGCAAACATCTTTCCTATGCCGTGGTGATGGCTCATTGAGGCGCCGGACTTCTGTATGGCGTCCAGTATCCCCGCGTGATATGCCCTGTACTCCTCGGGATCGGACATAGGCGTGATGAATATCCAATACAAGTTGGCCCCCTGCGGGTAGACATGGCTCATATGCGTCATACAGATGGTGTTGGGGCGGGACTTGCAGAATTTTCTGACCTCCGCATGTACACGGCTCATGTTGCTCCAGTTGACGGAGCACTCCATGGTGTCTGTGACTATTCCGAAATCCTGCATCGTGTCGCGGAGATATGGGTCGTTAAAGCGTCCTTCCTCCCACTTTTTGGTGACATATCCTGTAAGGTTCATACCGCCATACTCGCGGCATACTCTTTTGGCATGCTTTGCGCAGTTTTTGGAAAAGCCCTTTTCCCCGTTGGTAAAGCCGAGAAACAGGCACATTTTCCCGACCTCAAGTTTTCTCATGCTGAAGAGGTGCTTTAGCGGTGTATCCAGAACACCGTAGAGGTGCAGCATAATAGAGGTCTCCTCCGGGTCGGAGAGACGGAACACGCTGGGGTACCCCGCCTCGCTCTGCATTATCTCACGGGCGGCAGCCTGCGCGGTTTCCCAGTCCGGGAACATGAATGAGAAGCGCTTTATGGTTTCGGGCATATATCTGAAAAACTTGAGCGTAACATGGGTGAGCACGCCAAAGGTGCCCTCGCTGCCCATCATAATCTGCCCCAGGTCCGGGCCTGTGGATTTGCGGGGGTATGTGTCGGTCTTTATATTGCCTGTCGGTGTGGCGTATTCCTGACCGATCACTATATCGGAGATGCAGCCGTAGTAGGTGGAGTTCTGCCCCGCACCGCGGGTCACGACCCAGCCTCCCACAGAGGAGTATTCAAAGCTCTGGGGGAAATGGCCGCAGGTATAGGCTCTCTTTGCGCCAAAACGGTGGACAGCGTCGTTCAGATTCTTTTCGAGATCTGGCCCGCTCATTCCGGCCTCGACCGTAATTGTCTGGTCTGTCTCGTTAAAGGACACGACCTTGTTGAAGCGCAGCCGCATATCGAGGGATATCCCGCCCTTCACACACTCAACGCCTCTTGTAACGGAGCTGCCGCCGCCATATACATAGAGAGGCACCTTTTCTTCACAGCAGAACTTCACGATCTCTTCAATCTGTTCCTTGCTCTCTGGATATACGACCGCATCGGGTATGTTCTCCGCGATCTTGCGGCGCAGACGCATGAGGTCGTACATGGTTTTGCCGTAGGCAACCGAAAGACGGGCATAGTCGTCTGTACGGACAAATTCTTTTCCGACAATGCCGCGGAGCCTGTTTAGCTGAGCCTCGGTGAGAGTGATGGGTACTTCGAAGCTGACCTCGTCAAGACCCAAATCCTCGGAGTAGCTCTGAAACACCTCGTCGTTCAGTCCGAAAAGCTCCTTCATCATGGAGTAGAGAGCTTCCTTGGGAGCCTTGATCTGGTGCTTTTCTCCCCATTTGAAGATTGAGCGGTAGGATTTGTCGGAATAGTCGCCGTTGAACCATTTGGGCTCAAAGCCCTTGTAGGGATGTGTTGACATGGTTTTTCCTCCTGTCGAAGATGGCGGATATAAACCCCGCCGTTATTCATAGTTCTTTTCGTAAAGAGGCTTAAGTCTTTTGTAGGTCTGTGTGAAAACGTTGGAATAGAGCCACTGATATTGCCTGTGCGCCTCCATATCAGGCTGAAAGCTGTCTCTAATGTGTACCATACTGTTTATAGCCTCCTCCAGACTGGAAAAGCGCCCCAAAGCTCTGAAGGCCAGCAGAGAGCTGCCGATGACCGCAGCCTCATGGGTCTGGGTGCGATAGGCAGGAACTCCGAACATGTCCGCAGTTATCTGGCAAATCTCCGCGCTCTGGGAACCTCCTCCGGCAAGGTAGACGGCTGTAGTAGGCGTTTTTATGCGCTTCTCTATGGATTTCATGCCGTTGATCAGGGCGAAGTTTATCCCCTCAATTATTGCACGGTAAATATGTATGCGCGTATGTACGTCTGAAAAGCCGATCACAGAACCTCTTGCGCGCGGCATCTTCACACCGGGAGTAAAGTATGGCTGCATCATCAGGCCCTGGCAGCCGGGCGGTATCTCGCGCAGGCGCCTGTTGAGCAGTTCCTCCGGCGCGATCCCTTTTTCCGCGGCCTCACGCATTTCCTTTTCCGCAAACTCACGTGTAAACCAGGAGATGAGCCAATACCCCCGGTATATCTCTATTTCGGGATTCCACATCCCGGCCGCCGGCGCCACATAGGCGGGCATGTACTGCTGAGGCTCGACATATCTGTCGGTTGTATACTGTATTGTGGCGGTGGTTCCGAAGCTGAGAGCCGCCTGCCCCGGATTTATACAGGACAGACCTATGGTCTCACAGCCCTTATCAGAGCCTGTTGCCACAAGCGGTGTTCCTGCAGGTATTCCCGTAAGTTCGGAGGCCTTTTCGGTGATCCCACCGATTATGGTCCCCGGCTCGCAGAGCTCGCAGAGTTTTTGCTGCGGTATGGGAAACAGGCAGTAGCTCAGGTCGGTCTTTTTCATCCAGCGCCGCTTTTTATTGTCAAAGGGTACATGGCCTATGATATTGGCGGCGCTGTCTATCATCTTTCCGCAGAGGCAGAAGTGCATATAACCGGAGAGCATCATGTACTTGTCGGTCTTTTCCCAGTTTTGCGGCTCGTTCTGCATAAGCCAGTTGCACACCGATATGCGGCGTATGTGCTTTGCGGATTCGCCCATCCCGGCAACGCTGAATGCAGCCGTCTGAGGAAAAGGCAGGGGCTTTCTCGTGCTCGCCTCCCTCTTGTCCAGCCAAAGTATTACCGGGCGTATCGGCTCTCCGTTTTTGTCCAGACAGATGTTGGTATCTCTTATGGTGGTTATGCTGACGGCGGCGATGCGCCCCCAGTCCTCCCCGGATATGCCTTGGAGCTCCCTTGAGAGCTGGCAGACCGTGTCCCAGTAATACTCCGCTTTCTGCTCCGCCCATCCGGGTTCAAGGGAAAAATAGGGAGGGTCAAAGCGCTTTTGTGTCTTGTGTAAAAGAATTCCACTGTCATCTACCAAAACCGCTCTGGCGCTCTGTGTCCCGATATCAAAGGTCAGTACCAGAGGTTCCATGCTCTGCCTCCTTTTTTATATATACTTCATAAATCTAGAGTGGCAATAACATCACAGCCTGTGTCCAGAATACTTCTCACCACAACATCCCCGCATTTTACCCTCTCACGGATAACAAGTCCGGAGAGCACAGCCATGGCATCCATTATCATTTCCTTGGGAATCTCTCCGGCGGTCCGCACCGGCAAAACCGGCATATCCCCAAAGACCGTCCTGACCGTTGTGGTCAGAGACCTCTTCGGACAGGTCAGCTCGTTACTCGCAAATATCTCACCGCGCGGACAGAGGTTGCCGGATACGGAGACGGTGCCGTTCTCCCCCAGCTCCGCCGATATCCGGCAGGAGTTAGGACAGGTGATGCAGATAAGCTCCTTCGTCATGACCGCACCTCCTCCATAAGCAGTTCAAGCTTTGAGTCCTTTGTCAGCCCCGCCCCGGAGAGGTCAAAGGGTATTCGCTCCATCTCGGGGGGGCGCAGCCCGGTGTATTGTTTTTGCTTTATTTCCACGCCCTCCAGCAAAATGCGCAGCTTGGTCTTCTTGCGCTCCGCCGCTGTTCGGAAGAAAAACACCGTCTCTGAGAGGTCGGCCTCAAGATCTATATATTGAGGTACTACATAGGAAAAATCCCGGCTTATGTTAACCGGCAGAAGACTGCGTTCACGCCTTGCATACGACGCCGCACGTCTGCCCGCCGCATCTCCGCTCTCGCTGACATAGTCGGCAAGATCCGAAACATGCAGGGTATTTCCGCAGGAGAACACGCCGTCAACAAGCGTCATATAGCTCTGGTCGCAGAACGGTCCCTTCGTTTTCTTATCCAGCGGTACGCCCAGGCTCTCCGCAAGCTCGTTTTCGGGGATAAGTCCTACTGAAAGAATAAGGGTGTCGCAGGGGATATATTCCTCTGTACCCGCAATGGGCCGCATTTTTTCATCCACCTCGGCCACTGTGACGGCCTCCACCCTCTCATCCCCGTGGACGGTGGTGACGGTCTTCGAGAGATGCAGGGGAATGTCAAAGTCCCAGAGACACTGGGATATGTTTCTCATAAGCCCGCTGGGGTCCGGCTTTGCCTCATACACCCCCAAAACCCGCGCTCCCTCGAGCGTGAGCCTTCTGGCCATGATCAGCCCGATATCGCCGCTGCCCAGTATGACACAGCGTTTTCCGGGCATCTGCCCGCGTACGTTCAGGAATGCCTGTGCCGTACCGGCGGTGAAGACGCCTGCCGGGCGTGTACCGTGGATGGCCACCTGCTTTGCCGTACGCTCCCTGCAGCCGGTGGCGAGGACAAGGGCCTTTGTAAAAACGCGCTCCATCCCTCCCCTGCTGGTGAGCGTCAGGAGATAGCCGTCCCGCTGCTTTTCGGCCTTTGATACGAAGGTGGAGAGCATAAGCTCTGCACCCGTGGTCTCAAGCTCCCGTATTAGCCTTGTGGCGTATTCACAGCCCGAGAGCTTCTCTCCGAAGCGTATGACCCCGAATCCGTCGTGTATGCATTGCTTCAGAACGCCGCCCAGCCGGGCTTCGCGCTCTATGAGCAGGGTGCTTGCCCCGGCATTGTCAGCCGAAATGGCGGCCGCCAGCCCTCCCGGACCTCCGCCTATTACCGTAACATCATAGTTTTTCATTTATGCGCCCCCTTCTCGCCCATGAGAAGTCTGCTGCCCTCGGATCCCTTGCGGACTTCACTTTCGGGGATGCCCAGAGTTTCGGAAATTATCTTCACAACCAGAGGCGAGCAGAACCCGCCCTGGCAGCGCCCCATTCCGGGTCTGCAGCGGCGCTTGACGCCGTCCACCGTGCTGCAGGGTACGGGTCTCCTGAGGGCATCTATGATCTCGCCGCGGCTGATCTCCTCGCAACGGCAGACTATCTCTCCATAGTCGGGGTTTTGTTCTATGTATTTTGCACGCTCTTCAAAGGACAGCTCCGCCATTCGGACTATAGGCTTCCTGTTCGGGTCAAAGGACGGATTTTTCTCCGCTTTGGGGAAATAATCCCGAACCATTCCCGCCACCATCTCCCCGACGGCGGGCGCCGCCGTCAGCCCCGGGGACTGTATGCCCGCGGCGTGTATGATGTTCCTGACAGCCCGCCCCTTTTCAACGATGAAGTCCTCCTCGTATGTAGCGGCGCGGATGCCCGTGAAGTATGTGATTATATCACCCTGCGTAAGCCATGGCGCTGCATGCCGTTGTTTTTCAAAGGTCTTTAGTATGCTCTCCGCATCCGTGGCAAAGTTCTCCTTTTCCGGAGTCTCGACGGCGTCCGGCCCGACAAGGACATTGCCGTCCACAGTTCCGACAACACCGCCGCCCTTGGTGTGTGCGCTCTTAGACTGGGTGCCCATAAGGGAGTAGATCGATACTATATGCCTGCGGGCCTTTTTGTCCAGAATGGCATTTGTACCCCTGCGCGGATGTATGGAGAAAAAGCGGTCCTGTGCCATTTTCGCCACATCCTCAGCAAAGACGCCCGCGGCGTTTATTACTAGTCCCGGATATACCGTGCCCCGGTTTGTATTTACACTTCTAATCTCTCCCTTTTCCACCGCCATGTTCAGCACCGCAGTGTCGAGGGAGAGGCGCACTCCGTTTTCAACCGCGTTTTCAGCCAGCGCAACAGTAAGTCCATAGGGACAGACAGATCCCGCGCTTTTAAAATACAGTGCGCAGGCCGCTTCATCAGATACGTCCGTCTCACGTTTTTTAAGGGCCTTTTTTGTGAGCACCTCTGTGCTCCCCGCCCCGGAAAGCAGCCAATACGGCTTGGTAAGATATAATAGCGGCAGCACCGCTTTCTGCCTGAAACAGAGGTACTGGCCGCATCTGTCGAAGGGCACGTTAAGCTCCCGGCACAGGCGCGTATACATGCGGTTTCCTCTTGTGTTGAGCTTTTTTTTGAGAAGTCCCGGCAAAATATCTATTCCAGGATGCACCATACCGTCATTCCTCGAGCTGGCATGTGTGGCCACATCGTATTCCTTGTCGGTCAGAAGTACATTGAGCTTTAGTCTGGACAGCTCGCGGGCAATGGCACAGCCTGTTACTCCCGCGCCTATTATCATGACGTCCGGGCGCAGCCCCTCAAGCGCATTATCCCGCAGCTCCGGAACTCTCATAGGAGGAATCTCAAGTCCCTTAACGGTCACATCACTGACCACATGTATATCAGAGCCCTTTTTAGCACATATAAGCCCGGCCTGCACTGCGTCGTCCCAGGATTTTGCCTCACCGACGAGATGCATGCGGCCCTTTTCAGGGCGAAGCTCCATAGCCCCGCCAAAAATCTTCCTAAGTTTTCGTTGTTTTTTCGCTACACTCATATTACTTCCACCTGCCAGGGAAATATTAGTTGACCGTTTGACTGACTATTGTTACAATAGCACCGCAGGGTATATCTGTCAATTCGGTAGGTTGACGAAAACACCGTCGTATTTTATACTGTTTCAACATAGGGTAGGCGCCGGATAACGAGCGCCGGACTCGCGCGGGAGGATTAATATGGCCGCTCCGAAAAACGAGAATATAAAAGAAAAAATTTTAAATAGCGCCTCCGAGCTCTTGCAGCTGCGCTCTTTCAGTGAAATATCAATCGCGGACATAGCCCGAAAAGCAGGGATAACTAAGGGCAGCATCTACTACTACTACAACAGCAAGGAGGACCTGCTGTACGACATTGCAGACGGCTATCTGGAGCTGCTTTTTCACGATCTGACGGTCTGGGTGGAGGACGAGAACAAGGACACCTCCCTCCCCAGATTTCTGCGCTATGTATTTCAGCGCGGCGTCGCCGACCCCGGGAAGAGCCTTCGCCTGCACCTGACTCTTGAGGCAATTGCCGGCAATGAAAAGCTGCGGGAAAAGCTCCTTGGCAGATACCGCATGTTCAAAAACATATTGAGCGAAAAGCTGCAGGAGAGGAAGCCCGGAGCCGACGGCGAATATGAGGCTTGGACTATACTTGTCATGGTCGACGGACTGCTCATCCAGAGCCTTCTCAAAAATCCCGATATAGACGTTGACAAGTTCATTGAGGATACTGTTGAAAAACTAAAACAGTAATAACTCGGGCAGGACATGGATACTATTATTTCTCCACTCCTTTTGCTCTGGGAATGAAATAGCAAAGCAGAGTGCAGCGACGGCTTCCGTCATCGCAGCACTCTGCTTTGCTTTGCCTAGCCCAATCTCCGCTTGTGAGTCGCCCGATTTGCTTTTTATAAAGAAATGTGTTATAGTACTATATAATATCATAGTAAAAAGAACCGTCTAAAGATTTCAGAAGGGCTTTTTGTATTTCTGCCGTTTGGCATTGATATGGAAAGTCCGTTTTTCTTTATGCAATTAAGGAGGCATCTATCGTGGATTTATCTGACATACCTGTTTTGCACAAAGTTTTCGGAAAAGGGTCGATTTGTGAATGCGATGAAGACACTGTTTCTGTGAGCTTTGGTTCAGGTATAAAAAAATTCATTTTTCCGGATGCATTCAGAAATCATCTTATACTGACCGATATAAAAGGTAAGCAATATGTGGATGGCATCCTGAAGAATATTGACAGGGAAAACAAGTTAAGAGCGGAAAAGGATCTGCGCGACGTGGAAAGAAGGAAGCTGTTCAGCAAATTGCCTCTTCACAAGAGTTCTCAGGCGGCATTTGGGTTTATTGACAACAACATGCAGGACGTTCTGGACAATTGGTCTGTTTTTATCGGCAACTACCGTTCAGGCTATAATCGGGGCAACCCAAGAACTCCTTCCCGCATATACCCCAATTCGGCCTGTCTGCTTACTTATCTCGGGGAAAAAGAACCGGAAGAAAACAGACTCATCTGGGGTGTTTTCATGGCAGATGAGGATTTTTCCGGGCCTGACTGCAATGACGGGATAATTCCCGCACATAAAAAATTTCGGATCATTCTTGACGAGAACGAGAGGAAAGGCTTCCCATTCTGGAGCTATTTTGATAGTGAATTAAAAACCGGCAAATTGAAGTGGGGTTCTGTGGAGGCCAAGTACTTTTCAAATAATACAATGGCCCAAATTCTATATGATATCCTGTCGGTAAAGCAGGGTACAGAACAGCAAAAATTATGTGAGGGATTTATCGAATATTTCTGCGAGATGAACAAAATCAACATAAAGCAGCTCAAGAACAGAACAGAGAGAGAAAAGGAATAACCCTGAGCATTAAATTCTGTTTAAGCCGATTAAGCAGTTTATAAACATTAAAGAGCCATAAAATAATTGGAGGTATAAAATGAACATTTTAAAAGTTGAAAACCGAAATGCGGACATGAAGGCCAAACAGCTGCGAAAATCCGGAATTATCCCCGTTAGCCTGTACGGCAGCGACATCGAGAACTCACTTCTCCTTCAGACTACAGAGGCTGAGGCAAAGAAACTGTTAAAATCCAGCGCAAAGGACAGCGGCGTGGTTTTGCATATTGACGGTAAAAAAGCGGTCGCACTGCTCAGAGAGATAAAATACAATCCTCTGGGCAGCCAAATCGAAAATCTGAGCTTCCAAAAGCTGATCGAAGATGAAAAAGTCTCCAGTACCGCCCAGATAGTTCTTGTGAACAAGGAAAAAGTTCCGGAATTCATACAGCAGTCGCTCTTTGACGTCTCATACAGAGCATACCCTTCAAGCCTTATTGATAAAATTGAAATTGACCTCGAAGGTATGAAAGCTGGCGACGTTGTCAGAGTCGAGGATCTCGACATAGCAAAAAATGAGGACATTGAGCTTTTAACAGCCCCAGAAGAGATGATAATATCAATAATAGAAAACAGGAATGGCGTATCTGACCAGGAGGAGACGGAAGAGCCGCAGGAGGCCTAGCAGAAACCGTATAACGCACACACCTCAGCCTGCCCTTGAACCATATATCGACTTTTCGGATATGGTTACTTAACCGAACAAAAGCCGCAGCGGAGTCAGAACTCTTGTCTGCTGAATATTGTCTATATAAGCCTTCTGTGATATTATTTCAGAAGGTTTATATTTTTTTAGGCCGACAGCCTGAATACTTGCAGATGCAGCATTGTCAAATATAAATACGTCCCGCAAAACGCAGATGAGGCTGTATGACTATTTATAGAAGAGAATTGATGTGATATATATTGAATGTAGTTTCCGAAAAGCTCAAAGAGGCAGTTCTCTCGGTAGTACCGATTATTATTATCGTTCTGATATTGAATTTTACGATCTCTCCTCTTGACACCGCCTCTCTGCTAAAATTTCTTATCGGCGCACTCTTAATAATACTGGGGCTTCTCCTCTTTCTCATCGGAGTGGAAATCTGTATAACCCCTATAGGGCAGCTGATGGGTTCCTTTATCGCAAAGTCCAATAGAATATGGATAGTCGCAGTTTTCGGAATGCTTTTTGGTTTTTTGATTTCAATCGCAGAGCCGGATCTGCATATACTGGCCGGTCAGGTCGATACGGTGACATTGGGGGTAATTTCAAAACTGAGCGTCGTCATAATAGTCTCGCTCGGTGTAGCTGTTTTGCTCTCCTTAGGCTTGGTCAGGATCCTGTATAACATTCCCCTTAACACCACCTTATTCGTCATCTATGCAATCATTCTGTTCTTCTCTGTCTTTTCCTCCTCAGAATTTCTTGCGATCTCTTTCGATGCCTCAGGCGCCACTACCGGTGCTCTGACCGTGCCCTTTATCCTTGCGCTTGCAAACGGCGTTTCCGCATTAAAAAAAGACAGTGCCGCATCAGAGAAGGACAGCTTCGGACTTGTCGGAATAACGTCCTCCGGTGCAATTCTTTCGGTACTGATAATGGGCGTCATATCCAATATAAAGGGCGTCTCAGGAAGCCTGGAGACCGCTGCCTCTGATTTGCCCGGCCTTATCGCCCCTTTTCTGTCGGCATTGCCGACAGCGGCACTTGAAATCTTTTGTGCATTGTTCCCTATTCTGCTTATATTCCTAATCCTGCAAAAGTTCTCTTTCAAGTTATCAAAAGAGAGATTAGATCATATTTTGATCGGTTTTATATATTCTTTCGCGGGATTAGTTCTGTTTATTACCGGAGCAAATGCCGGATTTATGCGGGTAGGCAGCATTATGGGAAACGATATCGCTCTTTCGGGAAGCAGCACAGTTCTTGTCGGAACAGGATTTGCCCTCGGTTTGGTGACCGTATTGGCAGAGCCTGCGGTCCATGCCTTAACAAATCAGATCGAGGATGTTACAAGCGGATATGTGAAAAAAAGAACTGTTCTAGCAGCTCTCTCCATAGGGATCGGGTTTTCTGTGGCGCTGTCAATGCTCAGAATAATAGTCCCGGGGCTTGAATTGTGGCACATTCTGCTGCCCGGATATGCAATTTCAATCATTCTGTCATATATTGTCCCAAGTCTGTTTGTGGGTATCGCTTTTGACTCCGGAGGCGTAGCGTCAGGGCCTATGACCGCGACATTTATACTGGCCTTCGCACATGGCGCAGCGAATGCGATCGAGGGGGCCGACGTTCTCATAGACGGCTTCGGCATAATCGCTTTGGTTGCCCTAACGCCTCTTATCACACTCCAGCTATTAGGTTTAATCTATAAGATTCAGACAAAAAAGAAAGGTATTGAAGACAATGGAGCAATATTCTGAAACTGCTGGATTCGATTTGATATATGTAATTACAAATTGCGGGACAGGAAGCAGAGTCCTGCAGCTTGCAAAGAGGAGCGGGATATCCGGGGGTGCAATCTTTTTTGGAAAAGGCACCGTAAGCAATCGGGTGTTGAAAATGCTTGCCCTATCTGAGGTTCGCAAAGAAATTGTGCTTATGATGGCAAAAAAGTCGGAAGGCTCAAATTTCCTCAAGAAGCTGAACAAAGAGTATAAGCTGTACAGACCGGATCACGGTATTGCTTACAGCGTACCCATAGCCGGAATCTGCGGCTCAAGAACGTGTAATTTTAATATCACCGATGAGTTTGGAGGGATGGAAAACACAATGTATCAATCTCTAATTATTATTGTGGATAAGGGCAAGGGCGAAGCTGTTGTCGAAGCTGCTGCAAAGGCGGGGGCAAAAGGCGCAACGATCATAAATGCAAGAGGCTCCGGCATCCACGAGACCGGAAAGCTGTTTGCCATGGAGATCGAGCCGGAAAAGGAAATAGTGCTCATGATCACAAAAAGCGAACAGACCGGTAAAATCGTTGCGTCAATTAAAAATAATTTTCAAATTGACAAACCGGGAAATGGTATCATTTTTGTCCAGAATGTCGATGAAACATATGGGTTGGTTGAATAAAAGCTTTTTAAAATCACACCGACAGCCCCCCTGCTGTGTATTTGGACTTAAACAAAAAACAATGACAAGCTGAATATGAGGTTACGCTTTCTTAAATTGGTGCCTATAAAAGTTTCAATATTTCACCGTTTTTGAAATTATTTGTTTCCAATGCAATATTTTCCAAGCCATAGGCGTTAATGTAATGATGGGAACAAATCCCAAATCAATTTTAAGGAGAATGAATCTATGAAAAACTTCTTCAAGAAAGCCGGCGTTTTCACCCTTGCCCTAGTAGTCGTACTTTCCTGCACATGCGGTGCGTTTGCCGCATCCTTCTGGAGCAACCCGGATCCCGAGGACAAGATCGAAGCTGCCGCGGAGAACTTTGCCGATCAGCTTGAAGACCTGGTTGAGGATACGGGAGATGATTACGATCAGAATGCAGACAACTATCCCGATAATCCTGATCCCGTAAACTATATGGAGAACGTCTTCACTTACGGGGGCAACTTTATGAGCGGATTTAAGGCTCTCTTCACCAAATAAAATTATTTTACTGTGTCTTCTCTATAAAATCGATCACTCCAGAGTGCCCGTCAATTGGCGGGCATTCGCCCATAAATATGTAAAAGGCGCTCACTTTACAGAGCGCCTTTTACATATTTATCATTTATTTACATATTGTAATGTTTTTGCCGTCAGCCTTACCCTGATAGAGTCTCGCGTCAGCCTCTCTGACAATGTCGGTAATAGACATTCCCTCCTCATACATGGCAATTCCGGCAGTAATTGTGAGGCTGATCTCATTTCCCTCGTATACAATCGGGTATGTCTCAATCTTACGGCGTATTTTATCAATATTTGCACAGCATTTTTCGTACCCACAGTCGTCGCCATGGAAAACTACAATGAATTCTTCTCCGCCCCAACGCCCTATGCAGGCGTTATCAGGAGTCATTTGCTTAAAGCAATTGCCGATGATCTGAAGTACATAATCGCCCGCATCATGGCCGAATGTGTCGTTTACAATTTTAAAGTCGTCAATATCTGTGATTGAAACAGCAAAGAGCTTTCCGTTTTTGACAAAGTCTATGTACACCTCATCCAGAACCCTGCGGATAAAGCGGCGGTTGTAAAGTCCTGTCAGTTCGTCATACTCGGCAAGGTCATGAAGCTCTCTCTCCGAACTTACGGCATGTCCCGCAAAAAAAGCCATATTCAAAATAAGTCCGCTGAACACAATGAAAAGATTGAACAAGTAAAAAAACAGCAACTGGCCTTCAGTGAACATATTCATGTATATGGGGTCGTGCCTAAGAGTGTAGAACCTTGCAAACAGAAAAGTCAAGATATCTATAAGGCTCGCAACAATTGGCGTCAGCAGGGAACGATCACCGACGACTCCAATGTAGAACGCAAAAAAAATAAGCGGTACAAGCAGAAAGCAATACATCTGGAAGCCCATATCCCAACCCAGAAATATGACCGCGAAGATAAGGTGTGTCCAGACCTCAAGGTATGCTATAATTATATATGTGCGATACTTCTCCTCATGTATGAGTATAAATGAAAGTGCATAGAGTATGACGCTGAAAATGTTAACATACGACATTGAATATGCTCTGCAGTAGTAGAGACTCACCAAAAGAACGCTGTGTATGATAAGAAGCATCCAGTTGATAAGCAGTAGATACCTTTTTGTGTTAAGAATTCCCAGATCAATCTGTGGAAGTTTCATTTCTTGCGCTCCAAACCTTCTTGAGTTACTGTTTATGTTTCTTCTGAGTAACTTTTTCGTATTTTTCATATTATTTGATTTTACTATACTGCTAAAAAAATAACAAGATTAAATTGCCTAAAAAAACAGCAAGGGCCTGCCGCCTGCAAGCCCTGTAATTTGTCATTGGACAAGCGACTGAACATATGCTTCCATTTCCTGTTTTGAACGTATCTCTTGTGTGTGTTTGATAATAGCCTCCTGCTCCGCCTTAGACAGGCCGGCGTAATGGTTCATCGCTTCCCTGTTTTGAGCAAGTGCCATTCCCAAGCCCATTGGAATTTCGGGACCGTTGGCGTAGTTCTGCATATAAATCACCTCATGAACAAGTATTTGTAGCCGGGAAATAAATATGCAAACATAAGCCCCGGCGTTTTTACCGCCGGGGCTTTTGGAGCTACTGGTCAGAATCGAACTGACAACCTTCTCATTACGAGTGAGATGCTCTGCCATTGAGCCACAGTAGCGAGGTATGCGCAATAGGGATTATACATTGAGCAAAATAATTTGTCAACTGAAACTCCGCCACATCTATTCAGTAAAATGTGGCGGAGCTTTCAGCTTAGCTTATCTGTTCCAGTCGCGAACCTGAGAGGCAAGCCAGTCGGTCCACTCCTTAACGCCTTCTCCGGTCTTAGCGGAGATTTCAAAGACCACGCAGTCCGGATTCAGCTTGTGTACGCGCTCTCTGACGGCGTCGCTGTCGAAGTCGAAGTAGGGCTTGACGTCGATCTTGTTGATTATCAGAGCCTTTACCTTTGAGAACATAAGCGGGTACTTAAGGGGCTTATCATCACCCTCGGGAACGGACAGAAGCATTACGTCTACACTGGCGCCGGTGTCAAACTCCGCGGGGCAAACAAGGTTTCCGACATTTTCCAGTATGGCCAAATCGACATCGGCAATACCCATTGCGTCTATACCGCTCTCCGTCATGCCGGCATCCAGGTGGCACATACCGCCGGTATGGAGCTGAATTGCCTTAACTCCGGTCTTGGCTATGGTCTCCGCGTCGACGGCAGAATCAATATCGGCTTCCATAACTCCAATGCGGAATTCGTCCTTCAGATTTTCAATGGTGCGGAGCAGAGTCGTGGTCTTGCCGCTGCCGGGAGAGGACATGAGGTTCATTAGAAATGTCTTTTCCTGTTTGAGTCTGCCGCGAAGCTTCTCCGCTTCCTTGTCGTTGTTCTCATATACGCTTTTTTTGATCTCGAAAACTCTTACCTGATCCATATCAATTGTCCTTTCAATTTATGATTGTATTGTCACAAACCGTCAGTTCATGCCATATTCCTGTAGACGGCGATAGAACGTGCTTCGGGAGATCCCCAAAAACTCGGCCGCCTTTGTTTTATTGTTCCGACATTTCTGTAAGGCTATCTCAAACTTATCCTTTTCGTCCAGCCCGAAGATGTCCAGATTCAGGTTGCCGGCGTTCTGTTCCTCGGCTCCCGGCTCCATAAAGTATTCTCCCAGATAGTTGCTGATCTCCTTTTCGCCTATGAACGTCTCATCATGCGTACTAATAATGCCCTCGATGAGGTTCTGCAGCTCGCGTATATTGCCCGGCCATGAGTAACGGCCGAAAAAGTCCTTTGCGCCCTTGGTCAGCCGGACTTCGGGCTTGCCCATTTTAGCGCACAGGCTCCGAATAAAATGATTGGCAAAAAGATAGACGTCGTCTCCCCTCTTTCTGAGGGGCGGAATGTTTATCCTGATGACGCTCAGGCGGTAGAAAAGGTCCTCACGGAAGAGCCGCTGCTCTATAAGCTCCTTAAGGTTTTTGTTGGTTGCTGCAATGATTCGCACATCGACCTCAATAAGCCTGTTGCCTCCGACACGGCGGAAGGTCTTTTCCTCCAGGACGCGCAGCAGCACAGACTGGACCTCCATAGGCATATCGCCAATCTCGTCAAGGAAAAGCGTACCGTGGTTGGCTACCTCGAACTTGCCGACGGAGCCCTCGCGCTTAGCGCCTGTGAACGCGCCGCTTTCATAACCGAAAAGCTCGCTGGCAATAAGCTCCTTTGAGAATGCCGCGCAGTTTATGGCTACAAAAGGCTTCTGGCTGCGGTTGCTGCAGTTGTGTATAGCCTGGGCAAAAACGTCCTTGCCCACGCCGCTCTCCCCCTGGATAAGAATGTTGCTGTCCGTAAGTGCTGCAATCTTGCCGCGCTTTATCGTCTCGGTCATGATTTCATTCTCGCCGATTATGTCGTTAAAGGTGAATTTCGCGTTGTTGTCGGTGTATTTGGGTGCCTGCCTGATCTGGTTGCTGCCGCAGCTGAAAAAAACGGTTATGCCGTCGGGATGGAACTGGTTTCCCTTATAGTAGGCCGTGGATATCTCCACATTGGTCTTGCCGCCCAAAACCGAGAGCTGGACCGGTCTGTCGTTGACTATCTTCTTTTTTGATATAATGTTCCAGAAATCGCGGTTCTCCGGCAGAGGCAGAATAAGCTCGTCCAGAGAGAGGTGGTATGTGTCGATTTTTTTGACTCCGAGTATTCTGAAAACCTGATCTGTTATGAGAGCGACCTTATATTTGCCCTCATCCATGCGAAGGAAAACACTGCCGTAGTCCTCGTCGCTGCTGGTGAACATCTCCACGCTCTGAAACATGAACATATCCAGCTCAATGGAGCGGGCGACTGCTATAGCTATGGTCTCCAGATAAGAGTCGCTTCTGTCTGCCGGGACAGCTATTACCACTGACGCGAATACTATGCCCTCGGTCAGGCAGATCGGAGCGTAACAAAAGGAGCCGTCCAGCAAAAAGCGCGAGTAGTTGAAAGCTCCTGTCATTATATACGGCCGCTTTGCGCGAAAGCCCGAGGAAAACACGTTGGTGCCGATGCTGTCCTCCGACCAGCGGGTCCCGACCTTGACGCCGTTATCACGGAGCCAGTCCTTGTCTCCGCCACCGCCGTATATGCGCAGAAGAACGCCCTCGTTGCTGAAGAGCATAAAGCGCATATCGTCGTGTTCGCCGTTTTCGGTGAGGTGGTTTATGACCCAGTCCGAACATATCATCAGGCGCTTATAGCTCTTCTTGCTGCGCTCGAATTCGGCAGCGGTAAGTTCCTTGGGAAGAGCTCGCTCATAGTCTATATTGCGCTCTTCGCTGCGCTTCCACGAGGAAAGAATCTCCTCGTCGGGCATATCGTTGATTTTTTTGCCGTTGTGCAGGTCTATCCAGTTTTCAAAATTCTTTTGTTTGCAAACTATGATAAACACTCCCTTTTGGCGGCGGCCCGCTGTCTTTGCAAAATATATTATCACAAAAAACCAGGCCTAGCAAGCGTTTGCTCTATATAATAGACAAAAAAATAAGTAGTCGGTTGACGGAAAGTAAAGCTTGTAATATGCTATATGCAGCATTATAGTTTTAAGCTGAGGATATAATATGAAAATCGTAGTTTTGGACGGATACGCGGCCAATCCCGGCGATATCGGCTGGGACGAGCTGTTTACTCTGGGAGACGTCACTGTCTACGACAGAACGCCGCCGGAGCTTGTTGTTGAGCGCATAGGCGATGCCGAAATTGCGCTTGTCAACAAAATTTTTCTATCTGATGAGATTATGCGGCAATGTAAAAACCTAAAATATTTAGGTATAATGGCAACAGGCTATAACATAATTGACACAAGGGCCGCAAGCGCCTACGGCATCACTGTCTGCAATGTCCCTGCATACAGCACTCCCTCCGTAGTACAGCACACCTTTGCCCTGCTGCTGGAGCTCTGCATACGGACAGGAGAGCACGCCGAAAGTGTGAAAAACGGCAAGTGGTCGGCCTGCCCCGATTTCTGTTACTGGGAGCGGCCGCTGGTTGAGCTCTCCGGTAAGACCATGGGACTTATCGGTTTCGGTCAGATCGGAAAGGGTGTCGCCAAGGTCGCCACGAGTTTTGGAATGGATGTTCTGGCCTGTGCCGCCCGCAAGAGGGACAGCTCCGGTATGGACGGCGTAAGGCTCACTGATATTGAAGAGCTGCTCTCCTCTTCGGATGTTATCAGCCTGCATTGTCCCCTGACGGGCGACAATAAAAATCTGATCTGCAAAAAAACCATAGACAGGATGAGGGACGGCAGCCTCGTCATTAATACTGCGCGCGGCGGGCTCGTAAACGAGACAGATGTTGCAGATGCGCTTTTGTCCGGCAAACTCGGAGGCTATGCGGCCGACGTTCTAACCGACGAGCCTCCCGCGAACGGCAGCCCCCTCATAGGCATGCCCAACTGCTATATTACACCCCACATCGCCTGGGCCCCTCTGGAATGCCGGAGAAGGCTTATCACCGAGGTGGTTAAAAACGTCCGCTGCTTTATTGATGGACACCCGCAAAATGTAGTCAACAAAACAAAATAAACGGAGGAAAGAAAAATAATGTCACTCTCACAGGAGCGCATCGCGGAACTGACCGAACAGTGCCGGGTTTTCCGCATCGATGTGCTTAAAGCAATTCAATCAATCCAGTCCGGTCACCCGGGCGGCTCGCTGTCCGTATGCGAAATCCTGACCTTGCTATATCAGGAGATTATGAACGTGGACGCCACAAATCCCGACGCCCCCGACCGCGACCGTCTGGTACTCAGCAAGGGTCACGCGGCCCCCATGCTATACCGCAACCTTATTGAAAAGGGTTTTCTGCCGAAGGACAGCATGGCCACTCTGCGCCGCATAGACAGCCGGCTCCAGGGTCACCCCTCCATCCACACACCCGGCGTCGATATGCCGTCCGGTCCTCTGGGCATCGGTCTGTCCGCAGCACAGGGCATGGCGATCGGGCTGAAGCTGAACAAGAGTCCCGCCAGAGTATATGCCATCCTCGGGGACGGAGAGCTTGATGAAGGCGCCGTTTGGGAGGCCGCCGCATCCGCTCCGAAATTCAAACTGAACAACCTCACCGCCGTAGTTGACTACAACAAGGTTCAGCTTGACGGAACCACCGACGAAATTATGCCTCTGCGCGACATGGAGGGCAAATGGCGGGCGTTCGGCTGGAACGTCATGCGCTGTGACGGCCACAGTATCGGAGCTCTATATGACGCGTTTGAAGCTGCTAAAGCCTTCACCGCAGGCCCCACAGTCATAATTGCCGACACAGTCAAGGGCAAGGGCGTCTCCTTTATGGAGGGTAAGGCCGCATGGCACGGAAAGCCCATCCCCGAGGCAGACCTTGAGACAGCCCTTAAAGAACTGGGAGGTGCAAGATAATGGCTAAATCGATCAGAGAAGTGTACGGCACCGCCCTTGCGGAGCTTGCTGATAAAAATGAAAATATAGTCGTTTTGGATGCGGATCTCTCCGGTTCCACAAAGAGCGGTATTTTCGGCAAGGCTCACCCTGAGCGCTTTTTCAACATGGGTATAGCCGAGAGCAACATGGTCGCCACAGCGGCTGGACTTGCCTCCGTCGGGAAAATCCCCTTCGTCAACACATTTACAGTATTTCTCACAACCCTAGGTCTTATCTCCACACGCGCTCAGGTGTGCTATGGCAACCTGAACGTAAAGCTGGGCGGGGCATACTGCGGCATGTCGGACGCCTTTGACGGCTCCAGCCATCACGCTACAGAGGATATCGCCGTTATGCGCTCCCTGCCCAACATGACAGTCATTGTCCCCTCCGACGCTGCCTGCACCCGCTGGGCAACGGAGTTTGCCATCGAGCACAACGGCCCTGTATATCTGCGGCTTTCAAGAGACGTGTATCCCGACCTCTACGGCGACAGCTCAAAGTTTGAATGCGGCAAGGGCGCCATCGTCCGCGACGGCAGCGACGTGACCGTCATAGCCTGCGGTCTGCTGGTGCACAAGGCGATCGAGGCCGCCGAAATGATGGAGAAAAAGGGTGTTTCCGTCCGTGTTGTCGATATGTACAGCATCAAGCCCATAGACAAGGAGCTCATCTTAAAATGCGCCCGGGAGACAGGCGCAATCGTCACCGCCGAGGAGCACAATATCTTCGGAGGACTCGGCGGAGCCGTCTCCGAAGTCCTCGCATGGGGTGGAGCTGGAGTCCCCACCGAGTTCGTGGGCATACAGGACACCTTCACCGAGAGCGGCCCCTACCCAATGCTGCTTGCAAAATACGGTCTCGACGCCAACGGTGTTGTCGCCGGAATCGAGAAGGTCCTCAAACGCAAATAATGCATAGATTGGGGGGCGGGAACTCCCTTTGCCCCCCTATAAAAAACCTTTGTCGTAAGTTGAAGAAATCGGGAAATTTGCTATTGACACGGTAAAACATCTTTAGTATAATACTCCTTGCCTGTTCGGTGAAATTTACCGAGACTGCATGATATGGCGGCATAGCTCAGTTGGCTAGAGCATTCGGTTCATACCCGGAGTGTCCCCGGTTCAAATCCAGGTGCCGCTACCAAAAGAAGGGAGCTCGTTTATCCTGCTCCCTTTTTATGGCCCGTTGGTCAAGTGGTTAAGACACCGCCCTTTCACGGCGGTAACATGGGTTCGAATCCCGTACGGGTCACCACAACAGTTTAGGGGAGTTTCATACTCCCCTGTTCTGCTATTAGGAGGCTTAGCTCAGCTGGCTAGAGCGCATGCTTCACACGCATGAGGTCGATGGTTCGAGCCCATTAGTCTCCACCAAAACAAAAAGCCCGCAAATCATTGATATAACAGTGGTTTGCGGGTACTTTTTTACTTTTCCATATCCTTAACCAGAGCACAATCTAGCGTCTTTTAGCACTCCATGACAACATCTTGTTGTCAGCTCATAAGACCTGAGAGCATTGATATATCAATGCTCTCAGGTCTTTTTTATAAAAAAATTGCTCGTTGCTGAATTCACCGGGGCGCCCACTCCGTTAGAAATTTGATTCACCGGTCCGTCTCCACGCGTATTCTGCCCCGGATTGAGTTCTATAGATATATGCAATTTTGACAATTAAAAGTGCATATGTTGTAATATCTTCCAAAAATTAAAAAATTATAAAAATTCGTCCAATTTTTGCCTTGTGCGGACATATAGAAGTATAGAGATAAACGCAAAATATGACATTTTCCTCAGCTTGCTGTCCAGGTCTGGGTTAGACGTCTTAAAATAATTCCGCTCTTTCTGCACTTAGCAGTATCCTTGGTGCTGAAATCAAAAGAGGAAAGTGAGGTGAAAGAAATGACAGTGCGCACATCTTTCAATAGTTTTCACAAAAAGCGTTACCTGCTGTATTGTCATGAGGTCCTATAGAACTGATTCAATCAAAAACAAACCGCGAAAAACTATTAAAAAATTGGAGGAATAATAATGAAATTCAAAAGAATAATGGCTACTTTGTTGGCTTCAGTTATGTTTATGTCGGTAGCTGCCATCCCAGCTTTCGCCGCGAATACAGGAGATACACAATTTTCCTTTTATTGGCAGGGTAGCGATAGAACAAAATATACTGAAACTCGTACAAAAGAGAACAACACACCGGTATATATAAAAGCAACACCAAATACTTTGCCCTATAATGGATTTTATGTTGGAACAGAGTATTACAGTAGCGGGTGGCATAAAGCAAGCGCTGACAGCTACTTGCTCAATGACTATGCCGGACATACCATTCGTTCAAATGCTACGAGCAGGAGCATGGTTAATACAGATGTTCGCATAAAAGGAACATACAGAGATAGAACATATAATTGGGGTAGCGTGCGCGGTGTCTGGAGTCCAGATACTGCCAGTGCCCAAAATTATGTTAGTCTGAACTAACTTTTTTGCTTTTAAATAAGTAAATTCGGTGACATAGTCTAAGCTCATGGGTTGAGTATATCGCTATATTCAACCCATGAGAAACACAAAAGAAAGGCAGAGACCATTATATGAAGAAAAAAGTAATTATTACTGTAAGTGCAATCTTACTATTGAGCGTCGCTTCAGTTTTTCTCTATCGCCACTTTAATCAAGAAGATAAAGAAAATATATCTGTTCCGGCTGATAGCGATACTGTAGCGACAGATAGCGTAAATGTTTCTAATAATAAAGAAGATGACTACGGCTTTCCTATAATCAAAAAGATGAATGAACCCCTTGTAATAAAAAGCAGAATATATGAGCAAGGGGATCAGAGAGTTGAAGATTATGGAATGAATATGGGATGGAACGGTGATCTGGAGATTACTGTGACATCCGCGAAGGTTTATGACAGCCTGGAGGATGCCGGTGTATCGGCATCTGAGCTTCCAAGTGAGGAAGAATCTTATTTATCTACTGTGGACAACCCCAAATTTATTCTAATAGATACAACTATAAACAATATAAGCGCAGAGAATATTTCCGGAATTAAATATGAATTT
>ERZ764778.1261-NODE-1261-length-26641-cov-19.754194_pt1 | contig 26641 bp, 25 predicted proteins | sample MGYA00374951_ERZ764778 | MGnify/ENA primary metagenome ERZ764778 (study PRJEB28918, sample SAMN05720193) | bioreactor metagenome | isolation source: Anaerobic biogas reactor | place: USA:Washington, USA | collected 2015-08-08 ...
TCTGCCGCCGGTTTGACTGCCGGTTCCATTCCAACAAAGGGAAAATCAGGGTAAAGCGCACGTAAATACTTCAGCCCGGCAGCCGAAGCAGTGTTGCAGGCGATCACGATCAGTTTGGCTCCCTGACCCATGAAATAGCTTGAAACGCCTTCCGCCAATGACCGTACTTCTTCCAATGGACGAACGCCATAAGGTACCTTGGCTTGATCAGCAAAGTACAACAGGTCTTCCTGGGGAAGCAGCGCGCGTACTGCTCTCCAGACGGTCAAGCCGCCAACACCGGAATCGTACACGCCAATCGGGGAGTCTGGATTAATCATTGTTCAATTATAGTCTTGCTTGGAGTGCGATGGTTCGAACATTCAAAACCCACCTTCAACCCCCCCTCTCCGGAGGCGACTGTAAGTAGAAAAATCCTTTTTAGTTTTTACAAGCATCGATGAAGGCTTTATATAGTTTTTGCATCGGCTGCTGGTCTTGCAGCCATTCCGGGTGCCACTGTACTCCGACCACAAAGCGCTTGTTCGGGTGTTCAATCCCCTCAACCACGCCGTCCGAGACGAATGCAACGCTCCTCAATTCATCCGCCACCTGCCTGACCGATTGGTGATGCAAGCTGTTTGTGTGCAGTTCCACTTCACCCAGGATGTCTGCCAAAAAAGAATCTGGAGTAACCGAAACATCATGGACTAGTTTATTGCGCTTGAAGGTTGGCCACCAATCGTGTTTCTGAGCGCCAGGCATCTGGCTGAGGATGTCAACATACAGTGTTCCGCCGCAAGCCACATTCAGGGTTTGCATCCCCCGGCATACTGCCAGCAAAGGCTTATCGCGGGCAACCACCTCCCGGAGTAACGCCAGCTCAAAAGCATCCCGCTCAGGGTTGATGCCATAAACGCGTTCGTGATTCTGCTCCCCATAGAGGGTGGGGTCAAGGTCTCCGCCGCCAGTTAAATAAAAACCGTCAAATTGCGCCACAAGCGCAGGAACATCTTCCAATGGGATTGCGGCCGGCAGCAACACCGGCATCCCGCCCGCTGCAAGGATAGCCTGAACATCCACTTGCCGGCTCTGGTAAGTTGGAGAACCGTTCTTGTTTTCGAATCGTCCTGCGGGTATGCCGATGATCATTTCGCTCATTAAATTCCCTCCGGGTTAAAATAAAAAGCCTTGCGCGTTGATACGGTAAGGCTTTTTGATTTCAGAGAACAATATGTTCCCTCGCTGCAGACTAAAAACGCTGCTTGAGGCGTGCGCTCTTGCCAGTGCGTTCGCGCAAAAAGTACAGACGTGCGCGGCGAACTCTGTTATGGCGTTCCACCACGACTTTGGCAATGCGGGGGGAATTGAACAGGAAGGTACGTTCCACGCCGATACCATTGCTGGCAACACGGCGGACGGTGAAGCTGGCATCGTTGCCGTTTCCACGCACATACAAAACCACGCCCTTAAATTCCTGGATACGTTCGCGATCGCCTTCCTTGATTTTCATATGAACACTGACGTTATCGCCAGGGAAAAGATCAGGAATGTTTGCATTCTTTTCAGCTTGTACAGATTTCAATAATTCTGCATGATTCATGGCACTACCCTTCCAACTCACGTAATTAAACGCCTTCAACTTCTTAAGGCGCGGAGAATGAGTATATCAACGATTTGGCGGTTTTGTCAAGAACAAAATACTCGCATTCCGGTCAGGTGGCAGGGGTGGGTCTCGGACCCACCCGTACGACGTTCACTGGTTTGTATGGGCAGGTCTGGGACCTGCCCTTATTACGATTGGATCCTGCGCGGGAAGGCCCAAAACCTACCGTACGCACATTAAATCTTTACCTTCGGCAGCCGATCAGTAATCCCTTCCAATTGTTCATCCGGTAGTTTACCGTTGATCATACCGTTATGCAGGTACTGGTCGTAAGCCGAAAGGTCCAAAAAGCCGTGCCCGGACAAATTGAAGAGGATCACGCGTTTTTCACCTTTCTCGCGTGCATCCAGCGCCTCATCAATGGCTGTCCGGATGGCGTGGGCAGATTCAGGTGCCGGTAAAATGCCTTCCGTCTGCGTAAATTGGATGGCAGCTTCAAAGACTGCCCGCTGTCCCACTGCCACAGCCTCAATCAGTCCAGCGCTGTACAGTCCGCTCAAGATCGGTGCCATACCGTGATACCTGAGCCCACCGGCATGGATGGGATCGGGGATAAAATCACTTCCCAGGGTGTACATCTTGAGGATCGGCACAATTCCAGCGCTGTCGCCGTAATCGAAACCATAGGTACCCTTGGTCAGGCTGGGTGTGGCGGTGGGTTCCACTGCTACAAAACGTGTCCGTTTGTCACCCTTCAGTTTTTCCCGCACGAACGGGAACACCAAACCCGAAAAGTTTGATCCGCCGCCAACGCAGCCGATGACAACGTCTGGATATTCGCCTGCCATATCCATCTGCTTGAGGGCTTCCTCGCCAATCACGGTTTGGTGAAGCATCACATGGTTGAGTACCGACCCCAACCCATACTTCTTTTTGCCTTCCGATTCCGCTGCCACTTCAACCGCTTCAGAGATGGCAATACCAAGTGAACCGGGATGATCGGGGCGTTTCTCCAGGTAACTCCGTCCGGTTTTCGTTCGCGGAGAGGGGCTGGCAAAAATTTGAGCGCCATAAGTCTCCATGATGACGCGGCGATAAGGTTTACCTAGGTAAGAGGCGTTGACCATGAACACTTCCAGGTCCATATCGAACATCTTGCATGCCATCGCCAAGGCACTGCCCCACTGCCCCGCACCGGTTTCGGTGGTCATGGCATGCGTGCCGCTGATTTTATTGAAAAACGCCTGTGGAACAGCAGAATTCAGCTTGTGTGAACCTGCCGGAGATTCCCCTTCATATTTGAAGTAAATATGAGCAGGCGTATCCAGGGCTTTCTCAAGCCGGCGAGCCCGGATCAGAGAAGTTGGTCGGTAGAGTTTGTAGATTTCACGCACTTCCTCCGGGATGGGCACAAAACGCTCCATGGTTATTTCCTGCTCGATCAGGGGCAGCGGAAAGAGGGTCTCCAGGGCATCCTTGCTGATCAATTCTTTGGTTACGGGATCAAACACGGGGGTAGGGGCGACCGGGCTATCGGCGTTCATGTTGTACCAGAAACGCGGAATGTCGCTTTCGTGAAGATGAAATCGGGTTTGGTTTTGGTCTTTCATGGCAATTCTCCTCGGTTGTTTTTTAAATCAAACACATCCATCCACTGGGGACGAATGTGTCAGCAATCCGTGGTGCCACCCCGGTTAAACCAGCCCTTTAATCAAAAATTCCCTGGTGATGCACACAGGGAAAAAAGCCAGCTTCACTCTCTTTGAGTACGGCGATAAATCGCGATACCCTTTACCCAGATAACGGTGGCAACTCCGGCACAGGTTACTTGCCTGATGGCGTTCGCCCTGCAACTCAAAGGTCCATTCACCGCGCTCGTATGGGCAGGTTCTCAGCCTCTCCTGCTCTCTGTACCACCGGCTTTGCGCCTACTAGTCCTCGTCAAAGTCTTTCAAAGATCGATTAGTGCAATTATAGGCAAAATTCGGTGGGGGTCAAGAGTCATACTTGAGAATTTAGCGGCTGGTTAATGTTCAGGTTCTACCGCGATAATATACCTGGTCTGCGTCCAGTAGCCTGCATCAGGGTCGGTACGCTCATCCAGTGCCGCCCTGCCGCAAAAGTAGATCAGGAGTGCGTCCTCGTTCAACTCAGCGAAGCCGCTCTGGGGGTATGCCTGAGCCAGGTATGGCACCAGGTCCATGGTATGCTTCGAAAGTTCCTCCACCCCAACTGCGGGCACCCTTGCAGCCGCCGCCACTTTGCCTTCAAAAGATCGTCCTTGTTGCTCAAGGCTCACCTGGTTACCGCGCAGACACCCATCCAACCGGCTTTCGATCGTCTCAAGGGGTTGTACTTCGTTTACTGGATCGGTCTCAATAAAATATTGAAGATCGGTGGCTGGGGAGCGCTCTGACCAAAAATCCCAGCCTGAATGGATCCATAAGCCCTCATAACCCAAATGTTCCCAGGCTACAGCCACGTTTTTACCGATGCCAAACTCGCCATCTTCAAAGACCTCTGAGTGCCAGTTTACGATTTTTACGGGTGGAATGACCACACCTTCTCCATCGTCGCACCCTGTTTCAAAATGAAAACTGACTTCACCTGCTAACAATTCCAAACCGCCAAATTTCATCCATTGGGATGTAACATCAAGTTCCGGCACATCTGGGGCAACCACTACAGGAGTTTCTCCTAACAATGGGATGGGGCTTGCTTCAGCAGCATCACCCTCGCTCACGGCCTGCGTTTTTTGTTCAGGGAAACTGAGTACACTTGCCTCAACACTGGGATGCCTGTAACGCAGGGCTCTGCCAATCACAATGCCAGCCAACAGGCTGAATATCATTCCCAGGATCAATAAAAGCGGTTTTGCTCTTTTGGTCATAGCAGCTTCGGTCAGGATCCTATCTTTCTCGTCTGACTTGTACCAGGTTCCAGAAATAGAGACCGAAACAGACCAGCCCGATCATTCCAAAAACCATCCCGGCACCAATATAGTTCTGCGGGCTTCCACCCGGTCCAACCGTAGGCGGCGTTGCAGGTGTGCGGGTGACTGTGGCAGTTGCAGTTGCAGTCGTTGTGGCTGTTGCAGTTGCAGTCGCTGTGTCAGTTGGACTTGACGTTGGAGTTTGGGTCGGTGTTGATGTGTGTGTCGGCGTCTGCGTTGGGGTGCTTGTCTCCGTTTGTTTGGGCGGCTGGGTTGGAGTCGCGGTTCTGGTTGGTGGTTGGGTAGGTGTGGGGGACCAATAGGGGTATCCACCTTCCAATTCCAGGGGTTCGAGTGGATTTTTATCTTCCGCATCTTTGCCGAAAGACACACTTGTTTCTAAGCTTGCCTCGTGGTCGATTGACGCTCTGACAATTTGAACAAGGCGTTTTCCCACAAACCCGCCCAGCAAAATCACTATCAAAAAGAACAAAACCAACCAGATTGCCAGCTTTCTTCCATCTTTTTCTTCTTCCATCAGCGTCACATCTTTCCTCTTAATCGATTCAAACGCGATTATGCGAGAATCACATCCTTAACTGTGCAAGATATGTACCGCCATTGCTCTTTCTTCCAGTCTGCTTTTCTACTATAATCAATTTATGTCCAGAGCCCTCACACCCGAACAACGAATCCGCAATGCCCGCAAACTCATAGAAGAAGCCCGTAAAATTCCACGCCCGTCTTCTGTAGGATGGGAGTTTTTTAGCTACACTGCCCAGGTAAAGGATAAATTCAAGAAAGCCTTTGAACTGGTTAAACTGATCCAGCATTCGCCCAGTACCGATCCGGAAATCAAACGCGAAGCGAAAGAATTTATAGACTCTCTCCCCGAAATTGAAAAGGGGATCTTAAAACCGTAACCAACGGAAGGATTTTTTATGGTCTCAAGTACAACTACCACGCCCGCTGACTACCTTGCCAGTTTGCCCGAAGATAGGCGTAAGATCATTTCCGCGATTCGGGATATCATCCTGGCAAATCTGCCCGTAGGCTACCAGGAAACCATGAATTGGGGCATGCTCAGTTATGAAATCCCCTTGGAAACTTACCCCAACACGTACAACAAAAAAGCACTCAGTTACATTGGTTTGGCTGCCCAAAAGAATTACAACTCGCTCTACCTAATGGCAATCTATCAAAACTCAGAAGACTACGAGGAACTCATGGAAGCTTTTACTGTAATGGGTGTCAAGCCCGATCTAGGCAAATCTTGTATTCGCTTTAAAAGACTGGAACAGCTTCCACTGGATACGATCGCCCGTCTTATTTCAAAAACATCGGTCGCCGACTATATCCAAATGTACGAAACCTCCCTCGCTAGCCGGCGCAATAGCTGATCTCTTGTTCAGTTTTTCGTATCTTAACTGAAGAGGCTGTCTTTCTTGATGAAGACAGCCTCTTTTTTTTATGGATGGCAGAGTGAGGAAGTGTTTTTTGACTCTGCCATCCAGTTTGATTGAGACACCGGTTACTTGGCGATCTCCGGTAAGAACTGATAGAACAATGTGCCCACGAAATATGGTGCTGACATGGATTTCACAGTGAGTGCGGGGAATTCCATTCCATAGCCAATAGTGTTTTTCGCCACCACCCGGTATGCAATCCTTGATTCGCTATAGTTTGTGTCTATAAAACTGCGCGGACCGTGAGTATTGGGTTGATCCAGGGACACCGGGATGGTGCCTAAACTAACCCAGGTGAAACCATCACTTGTAACCTCTATCTCGAATTCAGTTTCGGTGATGGAATTATCCATCCAGGTAAGTGTTAGAGAGTTTCCATCGATCGAATGCAATAATGCGTTAGGCGCAATGGGGGGCATTGCTACCGTGATTGGGCGCATCATATCCATTTCTTCATGCGAGAGAATGTGACAGTGAAGCATGTATTCCCATCCAAAGTTAACCAGGCTGTTTACAATGGGGTCAGTCGGTATGCCATCCGCATCAATCGGATTGAACATCGTCGTATTACCAAGTGGCATCATCGGGTCCAAAGGACGGATAGAGTTAGGTATTTCAAACGGGAAAATAGGTATGATCGGGCGCAGAGCAAAGTAGGTATCCTCTAATGGGTGCACCCTGACCGTGTCTTTCCATCCAAGCTCATTCCCCTCTGGGGGTTTGATAATGTTGTCCCAGGTTACCCGATTCAGTAATTGAACGTCAAACAGGTGGAAGTGAATAGGATGCGAATCGACGCCATTGTGCGTAAATTTCCATATTTGCGTGCCGTCATCACCAGTTGCGATAGGCGTTAGATTAGCAGTTGTTGGTAGATTCGTTCCATCAAACATCTCTGTAGGAGGGTTGACAAAGGGGTACAAAACAGCATTTTGCGTGCCCGGTGTCGCTGGAACAACTTCCACACCAAGATTGCCTTGCATGCGACCAAAGGGTTCAAAGATGGATTCGTTCATCTCATCCTGGATCGCCTTGGGTTCAATCTTCACACCAAGCTGATTATTAAGCAGGGTATCAAAGTTGAAAATATCACCACCCTGGTCAGAAATACGGGCAAAGCCGTCACATTCCGGGCTTGGATTAATCGGACCATTACACCAACCAGCAGAAGTGAAATCTGTGCCGTAAGATGGGTTGTATGCAGCCTGACCAACAATTATCGGGTTCTGCCCTGATTCAAAGACACCAGAGCCGTCTGCCTTGTGCAAAAACTCTGATCGTAGAGCGTTGAAATCGTAGGTCGGCGCAGGAGTGTTAGCAAGCACTTTTACTTGCATAATCGTGCGTGTGTTGGGTCCATAGCCCGGTAACACCATAGCGGGTGCATTCGGATACATATCCGGCATGCCAGTATAGTAGTCATAGGTTGAAATTCGGGCTGGGAATGCTGCAGGAGCATCATTGTAGAGTATTAATGTCTGACCAGCATAAGCTGAGAAGTCCACCACTACATCAGCCCGCTCGGCAGGACCCATCAGAAGTGAGTGCTGATCTACTAGACCAACATCAAATCGGGTGGGGTCTGTAATCCAGGTGATGGGTTGGGCGGGAATCCTAACCGGTTGCGGCAGGAAACCACCTTCAGTACCAACTTGTAACCAATCCGGTCCGGCAGGGCTTAAGCTTAAGTCTGGCGTGGGGAATATATTGGGGTCTAACTGCGCGGCAGCTACTTCATCAGGATTCAAAGCTACCTCGGTCGCGCCAATCAGCGGATCGCCAATTTGAGTCGGGTCTGCCACATACCAGCTAAGATTCCAGAAGCGGTCATTAGCCGCATTGAGGATGCGGAAGCGGTACGCGGTGGGTTCGACGGTGGTCGTCGGATAAGCAGTGCCATTCACAACTGGAGTGTCGTTGAATTCTTCCATGCCAGCCGAATTGTTCGGTGTGCCTGGAATGAAAGGCGGCTCACAGAATGGGTCAGTGTCATATTGCCACGTGGTTGGATCTTCAAGGTCACAAGGACTTGCCAGGGGGATTCCCCAGTCGTCCGCTGTATGTCGGATACCGTCAGCCCCTTCGGGGTCTAAGCCGAAGTATGGGTTAGCAATGGGTGGGTACATCGGGTCAGCAGGTGGCCAGAACCATGGTCCGTAGAACCAACGTCCATAGGAACTCATGCCTGAGGGGTCAGCCGGGTTTTCGGCTGGCATATAAACATGCTCATACCAGAGGTCTCCTTCAGCGCCCCAACGGCTGTAATCCCAGGTGGGATCAAGTTCAGCCATTTGTTCGGGTGAAGAAACGAAGGTTTTATCCTGAACAACCAACGGAATTTCATACTGTCCGCTTGGGAGCAAACCACCATCAATCAGAGCCTGTTCAGTTTCATCACGAATAATGTATCCTGCAGCTTCACCAGCGTAAACATTCAGACGGGTGATGCCCCAGGAGTGATCGTGGTAGAACATAAAGCGGGCACTTTGCTGATTGGTGTAATAGAAAGACATACAGCCATCATCGGCTGCCGTACAGTCGGGCACACCTGCAGGAGCTTCTAGTCCGACCATATCAGGCACTTGCCTCACAGCAACGCCTTCAGGCCAGGTGGTCATTTCACCGGCAGGGGTAATCCACTGGTGCGGAGTACCATCCGAGATCCAGGGGGTGATGCCGCCATGCAGATGCAGAGTCGCACGGTTTTCCGCAAAACACATCATTCGGTCCATCATGCTTCGGTCAGCTTCGCCACACATTGGGTTGCGAACCTCGTCGAGCACGGAGCCTTCATCCACAGGTTCCATCATCTCCATGGGACCCATACCAGAGCCCATAAAGGTAGAGTCAACCGGAATGAATAAATCTCCATCCACACCTGTTGGCAGAAGGTTATAGAAAACGATTCGAACAGGACGATCCTTAGTAGCCTGAATGATCGGACCTAAATAGTGAGGTTGACTTACCCCAACTGCTTGAGTGCCATCAGGCATCAAGGCTGGAGTTGTGGTGCCATCAAGTAAATGATTTACCAATGGAACACTTTCGCTCCAGGAAGCATTATCGGCTGTTTCAAGCTGAACATACTCGCGCAAGAGCGTACCCTGGGCAGGCAGAGAGGAATTCATCTGCTCGCGGTGTTGCACAAGTGCGATCACATAGTAATCAGCACCTGGGAAAGTGGTTATATCGGGGACCCCAAGAGGAAGGTACTGACCCAGATTGTTTGTAGCCGCGGCACAGCTGCCAGCGACGGAGGGATCACACAGTAAAGGCAATTCGTTCTGGAATTTCTTAATCCCAGTTCCGCTAACATACCCGGAGCCAGGATTGGTCAGATTAATAGCGGTAACAGTCCCGACATCGATAGTGGCAGTGGCGGTCGCCATATGCCCACTACCTACACTGTCTGTAATAGAAACTGTGGGAACACTGGTATATCCTGCACCATACGTATCCAACACGATAGTTTGCACATCGATTGTGGATGTGACAGTCGCGTCGTCTAAAACATTGATTATTTGACGGTTTTGGAGCTGTCCTCCACTTGGATTCAGAAAACTTTCCTGTCTGGCTTCCTGGGCGGCATTGAATTGCCGGCGATTAAGGGGATTGAACAGTGTTCCATCCCGTATGACCACATTCGGAGCCTTTGAGTAACCTGAGCCGGGATTGTCGATAATAACGCCGGTGATCACTCCAGTGATGTTATCCCAGACCACATGTCCTTTCGCCTGGATGCCGCCTTCACCGTCTGGATAGTCAAAATCGACTGTTGGAAGCGTGTAACCACTGCCGCCGTGGGTTAGATCGAGGCTATACACCCCTCCGTAGGCGGTTGCGGTTGCCTGGGTGGTGGCTCCACCGCCACTGATTGTTACAGTCGGTTGAATGTAATCCATCCCCGAATTGGTGACATCGATTGCGACCACAGTGTTTGTTGAAGTGACAACTGCTGTTGCTGCCGCACCCGCGCCAGCGCCACTGAAACTGACAGTAGCATTGGTGTAATTGCTGCCAGGATTTGTGATGTTGACACTCGTGATGGCACCGCCGGCGCCAACCGTGGCAGTCGCAGTTGCACCAGAGCCGTCACCATTGATTGTGACCGACACGTCGGGCATGGTCAATGCGCTGAGACCCCAGTTGGGATAGGGTCCAAAATAGTGGGGAACGACGCTCTCATCCACAGGGGATGCTGGAAGCGCCTCCTGTGTAGCGTCAACCCTGGCCGTAATGCCTCCTGATAGTAAGGAGAACACCAACAGTAAAAGCACTGCTGTATTGAAGATTTTTTGCTTGGACATTTTTTTACTCCTTTGTTTAATGCGTAGAGGGAACAGCCAGTTATCGTGCTGGCTGTTTGTTAAGAGAAACTAATTGATGGGATCTCGTAGGAATTGCTGCAGCGGGCAGCCGTGTAAGGTCAACTACCTCAAATCTGGCATATTTTCTGTTGAAACGATGTTCTTCTAACAAATCGTGCATGGAAGTTTTCCTCTACCTAGAGTATAGAGAGCTCATTTGCTGGTGCTGTTTGAGATCTTTTGGGTTTGTAGGGAAAAATTGGCGCAAACAACACTACTGAGCGCATCTGTTGTTTCTGGTCGCCAATTTTTGGAAATATCGGTCTTTAAAGTAAAGGAAAAAAGGCGAAAATCGCAATATGCACAAATGTTTGTAAATATTCTCAAATGTAACAAGCACTTGATTTAGCTAAAATAAAATTAATCAATGGAGCGTGCTATGAACAACAATTTTTCCATTTTGATAATTGAAGATCACGTGCCTTTACAGCAAACCTTCGCTCAAATTTTCAGACGCGGAGGGTATAAGACTGTCAGTTGCATCCCAGACCTGAATGCCTTGACCACTTTAGGGCAAAATCCGTTTGATCTGGTCGTTCTGGACCTGCATCAGTACAGCGATCACGGCTTATCTCTTTTTTTTAAAATTAAGAAGAGCTTTCCGCTCTTACCGATCATCCTGCTCTCAGCAAATTCTGAGAGTGATATCATTCCTGATTTTGAGGATGAAAAAGCCTGGATGATCATCCAAAAACCATTTGAACCTGGTTTTCTTCTTAAGAGCATCCATGCAATTACCAGCGCTATTTCAAAGCGCGAAGCTCAACCCCTGATCGTTGCCTGTTGAGATTCCAGAACCACTATCCTACCAAGCGGTAGCCAACATCACGTATCGTGATCAAATACTGGGGGGTAGAGGACTCTTTTTCAATCGCCCTTCGGATTTTGTGGATATGCCAGCGCGTAATATCCCGTGCTTCAATTTTTGTGCAGCTGTAGCCTTGTGATTCTTTTACCAGGTTTTCATACGTGACCGTTTCAGGAGAGTGCCGCATCAGTGTGACCATGTAATCAAATGACGAAGGGGGTAAATTGATGATTTCGCCTTCTACTACCAGGTGTCTGCTGTGTAAATCTGCCCTGATGATTCCACAAACGATAAAACGACCATTATTTGGATCCGATGAACCCTGTGAAACGACCGCAGAGGGTGTGCCAGATGCCGGAGGTGAGCCCAATTCAGCCAATAAACCTTGCACTTGTGAAAGAATCTGGCGCTGGCGTTGTGGTTGCTTGGTTTCCTCCAAAATCTGACTGACCCGCTCAAGGATAGCTGCCGGATCTATCGGTTTCAGAAGGAAATCACGCGCACCCCCCCGTACTGCCTGCATGGCAGCTTCCAGGGTGGCGTGGGCGGTTAAAACAATCACTGGCAAGTCCGCATCTATCCGGTGAATTTCAGGCAAAAGATCCACTCCCAATCCGTCTGGCAACTTAATGTCAAGGAAAAGCAATGAAAAATCTTCTTCTCGTAATTTTTGCATGCCCTCTTGTCCGCTTCCAGCCAAAACCGGCGCGTAACCAGCTCTCTTCAGGATCGCTCCCAGTGTATGCCTGAGCGCTGGTTCATCGTCAACAATCAATATCCTTTGCACGATACTACCTCCCCATCCTACTTCTCGCTATCCGAGGGCAGCCAAACTGCGAATTCAGCGCCCCCTTCATAGTTTCGGGCACTTAGCCGCCCATGATGCCGTTGAATAATTTCATAACTGATTGCCAAGCCTAAACCGGCCCCTTTTGCCTTGGTGGTCTGAAATGGTTCAAACATACGGTTCGCGTAATCAGGTGAAATTCCTGGACCGGTATCCCGCACCAGGACTCCCACTTCGTGGCTTTCTGGTGTTCCCTGCATGAAGATCAACTCCAGGCGACCGCCTGCCGGCTGCATGGCTTCGATGCCATTGTTGCACAAATTGATGAAAACTTGTTTGATCTGATCCTTATCGCCTTTCGTTTCCCACTCTCCATCTTCCGGCAGATCTGCGACCCATGCCACTTTTCCCTTCTCCAGCTGACCACGCAATAAACTTTGCACTTCTGATACCACCGAAACAAGGTCGAAGCTTGTCTCAGCTCCGGATGAGGTGGGGCGATATATCTCCCTGAGTTGGGCAACCAGGTTGGAAATTCGTTTGGTTTCAGCAGAGGCAATTTCAAGGTATTCATGCACCTGGTCCTGGGGATCAAGATCAGCCCGGATAAGGAAAAGGCTGTTTTTGATCGTCTGCAGCGGGTTGTTGATTTCGTGGGTGATGGATGCCAACATCCGCCCCATTGCAGCTAACTTTTCAGATTGCACAAGTTGATTATGGATCAATAAATCTTCAGCAACCAGGTCCTCAAGGTCCCGGTTCAGACGTTTCAGCTCTTCTTCTTTGCGTTTGAATTCTGTTTGATCTCTCAAGCTGGCAAAAAATTCGGAATATTCGCCATCTTCATTCTTAAATACAATTGCATTGAATGTCACCGGCGTGATCTGACCCTCGCAGTTGATCAACTGCAGTTCAAAATCCCGGACACTGCCTTCTTCAAAAACGGTCGTAAAGGCATGGGAAGCTTCTTTTTTGTCTGTAAACAGGTCCAGAAAATCGGCACCAATCAGTTCATCTCGGGAGAGATTGGTAACTGAGATCGCTGTTTCATTCACATCCGAGATTTTTCCAGACCTTGTGACTGTCATCAACGCGTCCATGTTGATTTCGATCAGCCCGCGGTTATATCGGTTGAGACGGTCTAGGATCTTTTGGGCTTGTTTGGTTTTGGTGATATCAATTCCCACCTCAAGGATCATCGTCTTGTCATCAATGACATATGGAAAATCGTATACATCATAAATCTTGCCGTTAGGACCTTCCCATTCCCATTGATGAGCTTTTAATGTATCAAGCGGCTTGAAGGATTCACACGATTCGCAAGGTTCGTCGCGTTGGAACAAAGACTGATAACATTTTTTCCCAACCGGGTCACCGAATTCTTCTCGGAAATAGCGATTCGCGTTAACAATTTCATGATCAGGAGTAAGCACAACCAGGTATGCCGGCATCAGGTCGATCAGCGTCTCAAACTGTTTACGCTCTCGTTCGTATACGGCTTCTTCATAGGCGGCTTTTTCTTCGATTGTTTCTTGCAGAATTTCTGCCACTTTGTTACGTTCCAAAGTGCGGGTGGAGACCAATTCTTCAAGACGATTAACGATCCGTTCCAAGGCTTGCTTAGCTTCGACCTGGTCGCTGATATCCACTGAATAGATGCGCAGGTGTTGAATCTCAGGCAGGAAAAGCAATGACTGCCTGATCCACGATTTTTCAATTTTGATATCCCGCACTAGAGTTCCCGCTCTTCCCTCTGCAAGTTCTGACAAATAGGGCGTGATATCCTTGACCAGTAAGTTGGAACAAACCTCACCAATAATCGGAACGCTAAATTTTTCAGCGCTGGGGTTTTGATAGATCAAGCGACCGTTCGCATCGATTTCGATCACTAACTGGGGGTTATTCTGTGGAAAAGATGCTAACCATTCCTGGTGAGATGCAGCGCGTTTATCCTCGGTAATGTCGGAAAATACGACACCAAATTTGTGATCGGCGAATTTGTAAGCAAAAACCCGGTAATCACGACCCAGAATCGAATGCTCTTCAAATTTCTCTGGAATTCCACTGTGTACCACTCGACTAAATCGCTCCAGCCAAATGGGGTTGTCGGTTGGCAAACATTCATTGTGTGTTTTTCCGATCACGGCTTGCCTGGAGAGCCCGGTCAGTGTCTCGAAGGCTGGGTTGACATCCAGGTACCTGTAATCGACCGGCTTGCCTGTTTCATCATATACCAACTCATGCAGTCCGAAACCTTCAGACATGCTCATAAACAAGCTGCGGTAGTTTTCCTCATATTCTGTGTCCGTCAATATGGGTATTTTTTGAAACGCTGATTGAAGGTCTGTCATAAGCTCCACCTTTGATTGAGCTCAGAGTAAGAAGATATTGAATTAACAGATAACTAATCTGACTTAACTAATGCCTTCACAGGTATCGCCAGACAGGTGGATGGTCGAAGAGCCTGTTTATCCGAATTATACCGGAAACACCAGGCTATTAATTCTCCTCAGGCTCAACAGCGGCGAAATGGACATCATGCTTCATCGTGGCAACTTTGCTGATGGTCTCATGGATTGAGCAATACTTGGCAGCCAGGTCCACGAAGCGTAAGAATTGTGCCTGGTCCACATCGGCATGGACGGTGATATCCATATTCACCCAGTCTAACGTGGTTGGAACTTTTTCGCGTTTTTCACCCGTAACAACGATCTCTATCTCGGGAATTTCTGCTTTTCTCTTTTCCAGTATTTCGAGCAAAGTGTAGTAAAAACAAGAACTTAAGGCACCTAAAAGCATATCATAGGGAAATACTTCGCCATCTCTTCCGCCAATTTTTACAATCGCCCTTTTTGTTTCCAGTGTGTATCCGTCTTTTTTATATGAAGTTTTAATTTTTTCCATTGACTATCCTGTTATTTTGTTTTTTTGTGATTATACAGAAAGTTACTGGTGGATTCAATTGTATGTACGAGAAAAATGAATTAACCAGCCGCCGGTCTCAGTTGGTGGATCGTGCCAGTCGTATTCTAAAGCATGCTGTTAACTTTATGTACAAGAAATATCAGGCTTGATCCTGCATTCGGGCAGGGCGCCTTCGTGAAGAGACTATATTTTCTCAACCACCCAGAAGTGAGACAAACCCAAACGCTGTAATGGTGTTTTCTCCAACGCCTGTAGCAATGACCTCAATAGCTTGCCAAAACGTGGGCGGCGCTCAATGATATTGTCATATGCCCCAAAAATCGTCCGTCTCTCCACAAATTTGACCGGCAATCCATCAAACAGCCTCTCCAAATCCCGCCTGGTGTACACCTCGACATGGGGTGCCAACCTATCGCGCCAGGAGCGCGGCAGCCAATTGATAAGGGGAGTATTACCAAAATGATACTTGCCCTTCCAGTAATGACCATGTGTTTCGAAAGGGTATCCTCGATTGGGGCAAAACAGAACGATCCTGCCGCCTGGTTGTAACACCCTGACCATCTCCCTGATCGCTTCTCGGTCATCCTGGACATGCTCCAGCACTTCATGGCTGAAGACCAGGTCAAAGCTCTCAGAAGTCAAGGGTACGTTTTCACCGGCGGCACAAAAGACATTGGGTGTGAACTCAAAGCTTTCCTGCACCCGTGGAAGTTCAATGTCCAGTCCCACCGCCATACCAGAAATTGGAGCTAGCCTGGATAGGTAGGTGCCCACGCCGCAGCCATCCACCAACACCATACCCTTCAGCCTTTCTCCAGCAGCTTCCAGCAACATGTTAAAGCGGCGCTCCTGCCCTGCGCGCCAAACATGCGAAGGCTCTCCCCGCTCAGCAGCTTTCTCTAAATCTTCTGGGATCAAATGTGGCATGCCAGTATTTTACACGTTAATCTGTCATCCTGAGCAAAGCAAGGCTCTTTGCGTTATCTTTCAGGACGATCATTGCCGTCGACATTTTGCTATTTTCCCCAATCGACTCTCGCCTTGCTCTTTCCTCGCAGCCATTTTTCGGCTGCAATCGCCGCAATGGCCCCATCACCGGCAGCGATCACTGCCTGTTTCACATGCGTACAGATCACATCCCCAATTGCATACACGCCGGGGATATTGGTTTGGTTTTCGCGGTCAACCTGCAGACACCCTTGCTCTGAGATCTCGAGCTGTCCCTGCAAGAAATCTGTGATCGGTTTGCCGCCCTGTAAATAAACAAACGCCCCTTCGACAGGGATGTCTTGTTCATTATCACCCGCCTCCCGATCCAGGAATCTTACTCCTTCAACCTTCTCTATTCCATTGATTTCCTTGACAACACTTCCCAGGTGCATAACTATATTTGCAGTGCCTTTCAAGGACTCCAACGCATCTTCGTCGACGTTGATCTCTTTACTGGGAGCAAAAAAGTGTACGGTCCGGGCAAAACGTGCAAGATAGAGTGCTTCATCAACCGCCTCATCGCTCTTGCCGATCACAGCTACGTCCTTTCCTTTAAAGAATGCGGCGTCACAGACTGCGCAATAGGAAACACCTCTGCCCAATAACTCTGCTTCGCCTTTGATAAGGTTGCTGCGCCCCATAGAGCCAGTTGCAACAATGATGGATCGTGCCTCATAGACGCCCATGTTGCCAAAGACAGCCCTGGTGCCGCTGGTCAAATCGGTACCAATTGCTTTATCGTTGATGAACTCAGCTCCAAATCCAAGCGCTTGCTTGCGCATGGTTTGCAGCAGTTCTGCGCCACCGACCTCTGCTTCGATCCCTGGGAAATTGGCGATCTTGCTAGTAGTGCCCAAGGCACCGGTGGTAAGCCCCTTATCCAGAACGCCCACTCTTAAACCAGCTCTGGCTGCATACATGGCTGCAGTAGCCCCCGCAGGACCTCCGCCAATGATGATCACATCGTAAACCTGTTGATTATTCTCTGTCATTTTTTCCTCAACTTTTCTTCAGGTGGTAGTATAACCAGAAGCACACTCTCTGTAAGCACAAAGCTTCTGCAATACGAACATTTCTTGTAAAGTTTTGATAGTTTTTTAGAGTTTGTGCTTGCTATAAATAGGCATAAATGTAGGGGCGGGCTGTCATGCCCGCCCAAAAAAATATAACCTGTAGTGTTGGGGCCTGCCCCAACCAAAAATGGGAGACCCTGGCAGGTTTCCCCAAAAGAATGAAAATGACCAAAAAATTCTATCAACAAAGTTTAAAAGAACGGCTGGAAACCATCGCTTCAAGCACAAGTCTGAGCCCTGAAGATCTGCAAACCTACCAAAAGGACGGCGGGTTGAACGCCGAAACTGCCAGTGCCATGGTGGAGAACGTAGTGGGGCTCTACAGCCTTCCGCTCGGAATAGCGCAAAATTTCGTGGTCAATGGGCGTGAAGTGCTGGTTCCCATGGTGATCGAAGAGCCTTCTGTTGTGGCAGGTGTCTCCTTTATGGCAAAACTTGCCAAAGCCAGCGGCGGCTTTGAAGCCGGTATGACCTCCCAGGAAATGATCGGTCAGCTGCAGGTGCTGGATCTGCCCAACCCCCAGGCTGCCGCTGAAAAAGTGCTGGCGCATAAAGATGCGCTGCTGCAGGCTGTTGCCGAGTTTCACCCCAGTATCCAAAAATATGGGGGCGGTCCGCGCGATCTGCAAACCCGCATCCTGTCCGAAACTGAAGCAGGTCCGATGCTGGTCATTCACCTGATCGTGGATGTGCAGGACGCCATGGGCGCTAATATCATCAATTCGATGCTCGAATTCCTCGCACCAAAAGTGGAAGACCTCACCGGCGGTCGTGTGCACTTGCGCATTCTTTCCAACCTGGCTGACCGGCGCCTTGCCTGGGCGCGCGCCCGCATTGCCTGCCATGATCTGGCATTCGACGACTACATTGGAGAGGAAGTGCGCGATGGCATTATCGAAGCCTGGGCTTTTGCGGATGCTGACCCTTACCGCGCTGTCACCCATAACAAAGGCGTCATGAATGGCATCGATGCCGTGGTTCTGGCAACTGCCAACGACTGGCGTGCGGTCGAAGCCGGGGCTCATGCCTATGCTGCCCGCTCCGGGCAATACCTCAGCCTTACCCAGTGGTCAAAGGCGGATAACGGTGACTTGTTGGGCTGCATCAAACTGCCTATGGCGCTTGGAATTGTCGGCGGTGCCACCAGGGTACATCCTACAGCCCAGGCTAACCTCAAATTGATGGGGGTAAAATCGGTAGCAGAGTTAGGCGGAATTGTTGCCGCTGTCGGTCTGGCTCAAAACCTGGCTGCGCTGCGCGCCCTGGCAACCGAAGGCATCCAAAAAGGGCATATGAGCCTGCATGCCCGCCAGGTAGCCCTGGCTGCCGGCGCAAAACCGGAACAGGCAGAAATTGTCGCCGCTCAATTGACAGCCGAAAAGAATGTCAAACTTACTCGCGCTCAGGAAATCTTAGCGCAATTAAATGGAAGTAAAAATGACTGAACACCAACACATCCCAAAACCCGAAAAAAGTAAACTCCTGGTGCCCAAAATCAAAGTCGGCATCCAGGGTTATGGCGCTTATGTGCCCCGCTACCGCCTTCCAGCCAAAGAAATAGGACGCATCTGGGGCAATACCGGCGCTTACCCTGTCAAGGAAAAAGCGGTTGCCGGTTTGGATGAAGATGTTATCACCATGGCTATCGAAGCCGCCCGCAATGCCCTGAAACGTTCCGAAATCAGCGCGCAGCAATTGCGGGCAGTTTGGGTGGGTTCCGAGTCGCATCCTTATGCCGTCAAACCCAGCGGCACCGTGGTCGCCGAAGCCATTGGCGCTTCGAATGACATCCAGGCTGGTGACTGGGAATTCGCCTGCAAAGCCGGTACAGAAGCGATGGTCGCCGCCATGGGCATGGTCGGCTCGGGCATGGGTGATTATGCTCTCGCCATCGGGATGGACACTGCCCAGGGTAAACCGGGCGATGCCCTGGAATATACCGCTGCCAGTGGGGGCGCAGCCTATATCATCGGTCCTCAAAAAGATTCCCTGGCGTCCATTGAAGCCGCCTACAGTTATGTTTCCGATACGCCTGATTTTTGGCGGCGTGAAAACCAGGTCTACCCGGAACACGGACAGCGTTTCACCGGAGACCCGGCTTATTTTGAGCATATCCTGGGTTCTGCCCGTACCATCCTGTCAGAAACCGGTTTGAAGCCTGCCGATTTTGCTTATGCCACCTTCCATCAACCCAACACCAAGTTCCCCCAGCGTGCTGCCAAGTTGCTGGGTTTCACACCCGAACAGATTACTCCTGGTCTGCTCACCCCTGTGATCGGCAACACCTATTCCGGCGCTGCCATCATCGGCTTGACCGCCATTCTGGACGTTGCCAAGCCTGGCGACCTGATCTTGATGACCTCCTACGGTTCGGGTGCTGGCTCGGATTCATTCATCATTAAAGTACGACGTGAGTTGAGTAAAAGACGGGGCAATGCCCTCTCGACCCAGGATTATATCGCGCGACGAACCGAAATCGACTACGCCACCTACCTGCGCTTCCGTGGGGAGATTGTGACCCGTTAACATGCAGACCACCAACGATGTCTTCATTGTAGGAATTGGTCAGACTGAAGTCGGGGAGCTTTGGGATGTCTCTCTGCGCAGCCTGGCTGCCCGCGCTTTCAAAGCCGCCCGCGCTGATGCCGGCGGACTGCAGCCCCAGGCTATTTTTGTTGGGAACATGCTGGCTGCCAATGCCTCCCGCCAGGCTAACCTGGGAGCACTAATTGCTGAGTTTGCCGGTCTGGCTGGGAAAGTCGAAGGCTTTACCGCGGAAGCTGCCGAAGCCTCCGGCGGGGCTGCCCTCTACCTGGCATATAACTCCATTCGATCCGGCATGGTGGATGTTGCTGCCGTGGTAGGTGTGGAAAAGGCAACCGATGTGGTTGGAGCTGGCATTGAAAACCGCCTGCTTTCCACTGGTCTGGATTCGGATTTTGAAGCTTCCGAAGGGCTTACGTTGGTAGGGCAAGCCTCTCTTTTGCTCCAGCGTTACCTGTATGAGAATCAGTTTCCTCGTGAAGCGTTGGGTCAATTCCCGATCATCGCCCACAACAACGCTGTCAACAACCCCTATGCCATGTATCGGCGTGCAATCAATCTGGAGACCTACCGCAACGCCCGCGAGGATACCGGAGCTTTTAATCAATTCGATATTGCTCCGAATGCGGATGGCGCTGCAGCCCTAATCCTCACCCGTCAGGAATTCCTTGCACAAAATCCAGCCCACGCTCCTGTTCGGCTGCTCGGCTCCGCCCTCATCACCGACCGCCTGGCATTGCATGACCGCCCTGATCCGCTCTTTTTTGAGGCTGCCGCCGTCTCGGTCCAACATGCCCTGTTAAAAAGCGGCATCAGCCTTTCGGATTTGGATTTCTTTGAATACTCAGACAATACCACCCTGCATGCCCTCTTATCCCTGGAAGCAGCCGGTTTTGCCCGCAGAGGGCAGGGCTGGAAGCTCGCTAGCGATGGCTCATTGACCCTTCAGGGCTCCCTGCCGGTGGCGACTATGGGTGGTCATAAGTCGCGGGGCTTCCCGTTGGGAGCCTCAGGTGTCTACCAAGTGGTGGAAGCCTGTCTGCAATTACGCGGAGAGGCGGGAGCCAACCAGATCCCACATGCCCGTTATGGCATGACCCAATCGCTCGCCGCTACAGCCTCTGCTGCCGCCACGCATATTCTTTCGGTTTGAAATGTTTTCGTAAGGAACGTGGCTTGTCCCATTCCGTGAAGTAAATCTGGCTTGTGCGGTAATCTTTAAACCTGAAGCACTGAATATCTTATTCTCCCCATCCACTGATCTTTGTTATAATCAAAAATGATCTCAGGTAAATATCATGACCGACCCAGATTCCTCCTTCAAAATCAGAATCATCAAAGATGGACCTTACCGCGTCATGGGTGATCTTCCTCTCGTGAAAAAGTCACAACAATGCTCAGTTTATGGTGAGCCGCTCGAATGGATCGATGGCGGCGAACTGGAGCACAAGGAAGGTTCCTACCTGCTTTGCCGCTGTGGTAAAAGCAAAACCATGCCCTATTGCGACAACACTCATATTGATTCCGGATTCATCGGGGACGAATTTGCGATCACTGATGGTCCTTTTGGGCGCGATTACGATTATTACGGTCCGGATGGCTTCACCGTCACCAAGCACGCCCGCTTGTGCATGAATTCCGGCTTTTGTGTGCTTAAGGATACCGATTTCGTCGAGCTGACCCATAAATCTGACGATCCTGCAAAAAAAGCCCGCACGATCAAGATGGTCGAGGATTGTCCATCAGGTTCTCTGACCTACAAACTACAAAAAGATGGCCCCGATATTGAGCCCGAGCTTCCCATGCAAATCGCTGATACTTACGAGTGCACCCAGTATGGCGAAATCCGCGGACCTCTGTGGGTGATGGGCTACGTCCCCATTGAACGAGCTGACGGCGAAGCCTTTACGCCCCGCAACCGTGTCACACTGTGCTCATGCGGCTATTCGCGCATCAAGCCGCTCTGCGATGGCACACATCGCCCCCTCCAGGAAAACCGCTTGCGTAAGAAAGCCCGCGACGAGCAGGAAGCCCAAAAGGCACAAGAAATCCAAACACCGCCGATCGATTCAGTTGAGAAAAAAATCCAAAGCCTTTCCGACCAGGTTTCCTCCGCCCTCAAACACCTGAAGGATCGTTTCCATAAGGATGATGACTGATTGCCAGATCGTCATCGTGAACATCTTCTCATTTCTTGTAAGCAAGCAAAGTGGAGCAATCTCTGGCTTTAGTCAGAAACCAACACTCGTATACCCTGATTGTTGTTCAACCTGTTTTGGAGAGCTACCCAAAGTTTCAGGTGCAATCATTCTTCTTTCTCAAGCCAAAATTTTAGTTTCGACATTTCTAACACTTTCTTAACACTGAAGCTTTGACAATCCATTGCTCTTCGGTCGAAAATGTTGGATATTTATATTAAAAATAATACTTTACAACTTTATGAGGAAAATATGAATAAAAAAATCGCAATAGTCGTTGGTTCCATTCGCAAAGGATCGTTAAGCCAAAGTTTAGCTAATAATCTGGCAGCACTGCTGCCCGAAGATTATGAACCTCACTTCATAAAAATTGATGATCTACCGCTTTACAGTCAGGATTATGACGCTGGGGATGCTCCGGAACAATATCGGCGCTTCCGTGATCAGGTAAGAGACACCGATGCAGTCATTTTTGTGACCCCCGAACACAATCGCTCTTATCCTGCTGCGCTCAAAAACGCCCTGGATATCGGCTCCCGTCCTTATGGTCAATCAGTCTGGAACGGAAAACCTGCCCTGGTCGTCAGCCAATCACCCGGCAATATCTCCGGTTTCGGTGCAAATCATCACCTTCGCCAGACCCTGACCTTTTTGAATATGCCCACCTTGCAGCAGCCCGAGACTTACATTGCCCACACCAACAAATTGATCGATGAATACGGCAAAATTAATAACGAAGGCACACTCGATTTTCTGCAAAGTGTCATTGATGCCTTTGTCGAACTGATCAAACGTTACCAGGTAAATCTCACAGCTGAACCAACCTTCTAAACCCGAATAAGATAAGACGAGAGCCGGAAATACCGGCTCTCTTTTTATGAGATCGCTGAATTCAAAGGATACCAGGCACACCTCACTTGGTGCTCACCGTGCTATAATCTCTCTCGCAAAGGAATACCAAATGAACCAGAAAGTGATCTTTCCCTTCACCGCTCTTGTCGGACAGGAACGCATGGCACGCGCCCTGATCCTTAACGCTGTCGATCCACGCATTGGGGGTGTTCTCATCCGCGGTGAACGCGGAACCGCCAAGTCGACCGCTGCGAGGGCGCTGGCGGCTTTGTTGCCCCCAATTGAAGTAGTGGAAAACTGCCGCTTCAATTGCGACCCTCATAAACCCACCACCTGGTGTACCGAATGCCAGGAGCGCTTCATTCACGGTGAAGATCCCCTTCCTCATGCTCATCATGCCACCCCCTTTGTAAACCTGCCTGTTTCTGCCACCGAAGATCGGGTTGTCGGTACGCTTGACATTGAACGCGCCATTCAAAAAGGCGAACGCCATTTCGAACCTGGCGTACTCGCCTCAGCCAACCGCGGTTTGCTTTACATCGACGAGGTTAACTTGCTGGACGACCACGTGGTCGACATCCTGCTCGATTCCGCTGCCATGGGTGTCAATGTGGTGGAGCGTGAAGGCATTTCTTTCAGCCATCCCGCCCGCTTTATCCTGGTAGGCACCATGAATCCCGAAGAAGGCGACCTGCGTCCACAGTTACTGGATCGTTTTGCTTTTTCGGTGGAGATCCGCGGCATTCTTGATAAAGCCCAGCGTGTCGAGATCATGCGCCGTAATATCGCCTTCGAAAGTGACCCAGAATCCTTCCGCAAGCACTTTTTGCCGCAGGAGCTGGAGCTTTCACGTCAGATCGAACAAGCCCGCCAACTGGTTGAAGATGTATCTTTTAACCAGCGTGACCTGTTGATCATCGCTGATCTGACCTCCTCGATGGAAGTGGATGGTCATCGTTCAGACCTGGTGATCCTCAAAGCCGCGCGCGCCCAGGCTGCCTTCGAGGGGCGCACCCGTATCACCCCTCGCGATATTGCCCTGGCTGCCGAACTGGCACTACCTCACCGCGTTAAAGCCGGTCCCTTCCGCAAGAGCGAAGCCGGAGCTGAACAGCTTAACGCCAAAATCGCTGATCTAAAAATGCAGACAACCCTTACTCCCGCTGAAGAAGAGCAATCCGAGCAGGAACAAACAGACGACGACCCTAAAAAAAAAGCGACTCTCTAACTGAACCACAGCCTGAAGAAGGGGATTCCGGTTTTGACCCCGAGATGCCAATTGTTGGTGAATCTGGTCAGGATGTGTTTGTCCAGCTCAATACTCAATGGTGGGAGGGCGGCAAGATCATCAAACCAGGTGAAACCTTTGAACCGCGCCAGCTGGACACCCCGTTGGACGAAATGGTGCGTAAGCAGGGCGGGCGTCGCTCCCAAACCAAGTCCAAAACCAAACGTGGACGTTACATACAGGCACGCCCCTCCCCACGGGATAGCAGCGATGTCGCCCTGGATGCCACGCTGCGTGCCGCAGCCCCTTACCAACGCCAGCGCAAGGATCTGAAAGAACTCCACCAGGTCGCCTTTGCAGTACGCAGGGAAGATTTTCAGAAAAAAGTACGCGTTCGTAAGACCGCCAACCTGATCCTGTTTTTGGTGGATGGCTCCTGGTCGATGGCAGTGGCAGAACGCATGAAAGCTACCAAATCAGCTATTCTCTCGCTGCTGACCGATGCCTATCAGCGGCGCGACCGGGTCGGATTGGTAGTGTTCCAGAAAGATCGTGCCACCCTGGTGCTCGCTCCCACCAACTCGGTGCTGTTGGCTCAGCGCGCACTCACCAACATCCCAGTTGGCGGTAAAACGCCCCTATCCGCAGGTTTACAAATGGCATTCGAAGTCCTCCAGCGAGAGAAAATTTTACATCCGGATGTGCAGCCTTTACTGATCGTACTGACCGACGGCGCTGGCAACGTTCCGCTTACCCCTGGTCGGGCGGTGGCAGAGGAAACGACTGAATTGGCAAAAATGTTCGCGACAGAGAAGATCCACAGCGTGGTGATCAACATGGAGCAAAAAATCTTCGATAGCGGCTTGGCACAGCGTCTGGCAGAAGACATGGATGCAGTTTGTTATACGATCGAAGACCTGCGTGGAGAAACGCTTTACGAGACTGTCCAGAAAGAGATTCAAACCCCCTCCGCTCCTTCCTATCGGGAGTTGGGCTAAATAACTACTCTACAGCAACAACCTCAGCATCAGGGAAAAACTGGCGGATCGTCCCACCGACCCAACCCTGAAGCGTCTGTGTAGAAAGTTCACATTCGGCACAGGCTCCACCCAAACGCACCTTGATTACATGTCCTTCTATTTCAACTAATTCAACATAACCATGGTGATATTGCTCGATATAAGCACTGATCTGGTCGATCAGACCGGCAATTTGTTCCTCTTTGCTGAAATTGGGTTCGGTGTGTGGGGTCATAAAGGCTCCTTTTCGTGATGTGTTAATTTTATCATAGGCGCAGAACGAATTCGATTGTGCCGGCGTCCCCGCCGAGCACACTGTTTTGACCCAGGCGTCCGTTCTTTGGAGCCCTGAGGTCAATGCTCGTGCTCGGACAGGAGTCCGGCACGATCTTACCTCAATCAAACAATCTTCCCTGCAGCAAATGATCACAAAAACTATGTCGATGCAGCTGGCACAAACCCAGCTCTTCAATTGCCTTTAGGTGCTCCGGACTTCCATAACCCTTGTTTTGAGCAAACAGATAACCGGGATATCCATCCGAGATTTCAAGCATAAACTGGTCCCGGGCTTGTTTTGCCAACACCGAAGCGCACGCAATCGACAAACTGCGCTGATCACCTTTGACCAGACAGGTCTGGGGAATCTTAACTTCAGGCAACTTGAAATAATCAATCAGCAGGTGCATTGGAAGTTGCTTCAAACCACGGATCGCCCTTTGGAAGACCAATCTGCCTGCCTTTGCCATGCCCAGACTGTCAATTTCCTCCGGATCCACCCATGCTACCGCAAAATCAAGCGCAACCGATTTAATCACAGGTGCCAGCTGTTCGCGTTCGAAGGCTGTCATTTGCTTCGAATCTTTTACACCAAGCAGCTTCCTTTCCAACTCACAATCGTCGGTCGGCAAAACAACAGCAGCAGCATAAAGTGGTCCCGCCAGCGCACCTCTGCCGGCTTCATCCAATCCGGCAACTAATTGACAACCTGACTGCCACTGTTTTTTTTCAAAATCGAGGGTAGGGTAAGGTGGGATCAGCTCTGGGTCAAAGCGGTTTACCACGATATAAGCCTTTACGTTTGTTGGAACGGACCAACAGCAGATCTTTGAACATCTTCCAGCTATCGCTCAAAATGTTCATACGCGAACCCGCTTGGTAGGTCCAGGTGATAGGCACTTCCACCACTTCAAAGCCCAACTCGCGGGCTATGGCAAGCACCTCCACGTCAAAACTCCAGCCTTCCAGTGTTTGTTTTGGGAAGATTTGTTCCGCCGCCTCCGCACTGAAGCACTTAAAACCGCATTGGGTATCTTGCAGTCCGGGCAATACCAGAAAACGAACTAAAAAATTAAAAACGCGTCCGATCAGATGGCGGTAGGAGGGCTCGCCAATCCTTTTTGACCCGTTCTGTTCGCGCGAAGCGATGGCAACCTGTGTCTGATGTATGCTTGGAGGCAAAAAAAGGTTGATCTGAGCGACCGGCATGGAAAAATCCACATCCGCCATAAATCGGTATTGCCCCTGGGCAGCCAACATCCCTGCCCGGATGGCGTTGCCTTTGCCACCCTGCTCAAGCCTGATCATCTTCAATTGGGGAAACTCATTTTGAAAATCTTCCACAATTCCAGCTGTCTCATCCGTGCTGGCATTTTCAACCACCAGCACCTCGCAATCGTAAGTTTGTTGATTAACAAACTCCTGGACTTGTTTCAGGGATTGGGGCAGGCGTTTAGCTTCGTTATGGGCAGGGAGGATGAGGGAGAGAAAAGGAGTACTCACACGTCGGTCGCTTTGCTGAGCCTTTGAAAAAAAGTCGGGGTGGGCGGACTCGAACCGTCGACCTCTGCGTCCCAAACGCAGCGCGCTA